>OIWN01002632.1_pt1 | contig 11721 bp, 10 predicted proteins | sample 1587591 | NCBI WGS metagenome assembly OIWN01 (sample SAMEA3888901, study PRJEB22519) | human gut metagenome | biome: human gut; feature: human-associated habitat; material: faeces | place: Denmark | collected 2010 | reverse complement strand
ATGCACACTAGAACCTGAATCTAGCGAGTCTGCCAATTCCACCACTCGCGCATATTGGCGGCACACAGAAAACGCTCAGTGCAGGTGTTATATTAGCATAACTTGGTCCTGCTGTCAACACTTTTTGCGGAAAAACGTCAGCCGAAATGAAAAAAGATGGGTGCATAAAGAGAGGAGCAGTACAATAAAAATGATTGACAGAGCGTGGTCCCGCGTGGTAAACTAGATAAACATATAAGGGAGTAGTCGGCGCGCCGCGCGGCAGAGTCAACAAACTGGAGGAAAGTCCTCCTGGCTCTGCATGAAACGATGAGACTTATCTGTCGTGGGGACAGATAGGTCTTTTCTTTTGCCCGTTCCAGGGTCGGGGAGGACCGGCTGCGTGTGAGGAGGAACCACAATATGAGCCTGTGGGAATTGTTTGTTATTGCGGTAGGACTGTCTATGGACGCCTTTGCAGTGGCCATATGCAAGGGACTTTCGGTGGGCCGGGTCAGGGGAAGCCACGCCGTGACGGCAGGAATCTATTTCGGCGGCTTTCAGATGCTGATGCCTCTTCTGGGCTATCTGCTGGGGGTGCGCTTTCAAGAGATCATCGCAGGAGTGGACCACTGGATCGCCTTCCTCCTGCTGGGGCTGATCGGAGCGAACATGATCCGGGAGTCCCGGGGCGGGGAAGAGCACGTGGACAGCTCCTTCCGCCCCCGGTCCATGCTGCCCCTGGCGGTGGCCACCAGCATCGACGCACTGGCGGTGGGAGTGACCTTCGCCTTTCTGCGGGTGGAGATCGGGCCGGCCGTCTCCTGTATCGGTGTCATCACCTTCCTGCTGTCGGCGGCGGGCGTGTATATCGGCGGAGCTTTTGGGGACCGCTTCCAGGGCAAAGCGGAGCTTGCCGGCGGGGTGATCCTGATCCTGATGGGGAGCAAGATCCTGCTGGAGCATCTGGGGCTCCTTGGCTGAGGGGAGAGAAAGACAGGCTCCATTCTTGTACAGGGAAGCATAATGTGGTATAGTGGTCCTGACAGCGGCGCTCCGCGTGCTGTGTGAAGGCGGGGCGGCTTCTGAACTGGGAAATGGAGTGTGGAGAGTATGAAAAAAATACTGAGCAGTCTTCCCGTCCGTCTGATCATCGGCGTGGTGATCGGCATCATCATCGGTCTGGGCTCTGCGGACCTGTGGATCGGAGGCACCGACGTGGGCGGCACGATCATGCAGGTGGTACTGACGCTGAAAAACCTGCTGGGCTCACTGATCAATTTCTGTGTCCCGCTGATCATCATCGGCTTTATTGCCCCGTCTATCACCCGTCTGCGGAGCAATGCCTCCCGGATGCTGGTCCTGGCGCTGGCACTGGCCTATACCTCCTCAGTATGCGCCGCACTGATGTCAATGGGGGCCGGCTACGCCATCATCCCCGGCCTGTCCATCCAGTCGGCGGCGGAGGGGCTGAGGGAGGCGCCGGAGCTGCTGTTCAACCTGGACATCGCGCCCGTCATGTCGGTGATGTCCGCACTGGTCTTTTCTGTGCTGGTGGGCCTGGCGGCCACCTGGACCCGGGCCAAGGTCATCACCCAGGTGCTGGAGGAGTTCCAGCGGGTGGTGCTGGCGGTGGTCTCCCGGGTGGTGATCCCCATCCTGCCCTTCTTTATCGCGGGCACCTTCTGCGGGCTGGCCTATGAGGGCAGCATCACCCGCCAGCTGCCCGTCTTCCTCATCGTGATCCTGATCGTGATGGTGGGACACTACCTCTGGCTGGCAGTTCTGTATCTGCTGGCGGGGCTCTACTCCGGGGAGAAGCCCTGGGAGGTCCTGCGCCACTACGGGCCCGCCTACCTCACCGCGGTGGGCACTATGTCCTCCGCGGCCACCCTGGCCGTGGCCCTGGAGGGAGCACGGAAGTCCAAGGTGCTGCGCCGGGACATGGTGGACTTCGGCATCCCCCTGTTTGCCAACATCCACCTGTGCGGCTCAGTGCTCACCGAGGTGTTCTTCGTGATGACAGTGTCCAAGGTGCTCTACGGTGAGCTGCCCTCCCTGCCCACAATGATCCTCTTCTGCTTCCTGCTGGGTGTCTTTGCGGTGGGGGCGCCCGGCGTGCCCGGCGGCACGGTGATGGCCTCCCTGGGCCTGATCATCAGCGTAGTGGGCTTCGACAATGACGGCACCGGCCTGATGATGACCATCTTTGCGCTTCAGGACAGCTTTGGCACCGCCTGCAACATCACCGGAGACGGGGCGCTGACCCTGATGCTCACTGGATATGCCAAGAAGCACAACATTCAGGAGGCACCTGGAAATCCGTTGGCCTGACACAAAAAACAGCGCACGCCGGGGGGAGTTTCCCCGGGGCGCGCTGTTTTGTTCCGAAAATGGGCTGGAACCACAGCGCCCGGCCTGTTTACACAGGCCGGGCGTTGTGGAGAAGAGAATAAGAAGACAGGAAGCGAAAGTAACAGGGGTCCCCTTACTTGACCGTCTGGAGCAGGTCGCTGGAGCAGCCTGCCCGCAGGAGGTAGCTGTCAGTGGTGTGGCCCAGAATGGTCTGCACCTTTCTGGAGATGGCCATCACCTTGCGCACGTCGATGCCGGTGGTGATACCGGACTCGTCGCACATGTGGATCACATCTTCAGAGGAGATGTTGCCGGCAGCACCGGGGACAAAGGGACAGCCGCCAAGACCGCCAAAGGAGGTGTCAAAACGGGTCATGCCGGCCTCCATGGCGGCCATGATATTGGCCATGGCAACGCCGCGGGTGTTGTGGAAGTGGAGCCACCAAGAGACAGTGGGGAATTTGGTGTGGACATGGGAACACATCTCATAGACCTGGTTGGGGACGCCCATGCCAGAGGTATCGGACAGGGAGATCTCGGTGATGCCCACGTCCAGATATGCATCGATGATGGAGTCGATCTCGGACTGAGGGATGCGGCCGTCCCAGGGGGAGCCGAAGGGCATGGAAATGGAGCCGGAGACCTCGATCCCGTGCTCCGCGGCGGCCTTGACACAGTCGGCAAAACCGGCTACACTCTCCTCAGGAGTCATATTCAGATTCTTCAGGTTGTGCTCACGGCTGGCGGAGACATTCAGCTTCACCTTTTTGCAGCCGCAGTCCGCGGCGCGCTGGACGCCCCGCAGATTGGGGATCAGAGCGCGGAACTCCACGCCGGGGAATTCATTGACCAGAGCCTTGAACAGGTCATCCGTATCTGCCATCTGGGGCACCTTTTTGGGGTGCATGAAGGAGCCGACCTCGATCACGGGGAAGCCGGCGTCCACCAAGTCCCGCAGAAGGGAGAGCTTATCCGCGGTGGAGACGATGGTCTTTTCGTTCTGGAGGCCGTCGCGCAGGCCCACCTCACAGATGGTGATTTCAGAGGGTAGATTCATCATAGCTGGGGAAACCTCCTTGATAATGCCGGCACGGCGGCGAGGTTTTGTGGAAAATGTGCGAAACGCCTGCCGGATGCCGGAACATTCATTAGCATCTTATACGATTATCATACTGTATTGGTCTCCATTATTCCAATATAAGTTTTACATTAAACTATGGAAAATTTCGATGGTTGAGGCGCGGCGGCGGACCGTCAAAGAGCTCCGCGCCCCTTGCCCTGGGGCTGCCGGCGGCCTGGAAGCGGGACCGGGAGGGGCTTGGAGAGCCCCAAAGGGGGAAAATCGTCAGACATCATGGAGAAATAGGGGAGCTTAAATAAAGTTGAGCGATTTGCACAATCGAAAAATTTGCATGTCCAAATCCTTAAAAAAACCAAGGTTCCTGTATGGGTGCACAATTTTGATAGGGTAAAACTATACAAATGGAACAATAAATTGGGATGAGAAGCGGGTAAAGCATGCGAAGTATTGATGAAATTATGAAGAGTTCGCAGTAGACGAATTTGTAGTTTTGAAATAAAATGGGAGACAACGAAAAGAGGGAATTGGTGATAGTGCCACAAGGGTGATATTTCCAGTGCCCTCTCCTCATGTTTGCCGCCGGGATTGTTTATTTTTATGGCAGCCATCGGCGTGCCGGCCCGGGCGGGCAGGGGGGACGGATGTTCCCGCCGCCTCCAGCTCAAAGGCCGGGAAACGGCCCCTGCGGGACCGAATACAATATGATATTAGAATTCGGAGGAATGCAGTATGTCCAGAAAGTTTTCGTTGGCCTATTTGACCATCCCCGGTACCGCCCCTGTGGACCAGATCCGCATCGCCAAGGAGGCGGGGTATGATTTCGTCAGCCTGCGCACCATCCCGATGCACCTGCCCGGAGAGCCGGAGTTCCTGCTCCACAAGGACGCCAAGCTGTTCGAGGAGACCCGCCAGGCTCTGAAGGAGTACGACATGCCCGTGATGGACATCGAGCTGGCCCGCGTCCGCCCCGACCTGGACATCAACGAGTATGACCCCGCGTTTGAGAAGGCAGCCGAGCTGGGCGCCACCGACGTGCTGGGCAGCATCTGGACCCGGGACAAGGCCTACTACATCGATCAGGTGGCCAAGATCGCCGAGATGGCCAAGAAGTACGGCCTGAAGTATAACGTGGAGTTCCTGCCCTGGGCCGGTGTCCGCAACCTCCAGGAGGCCATCACGCTGGTGGACACTGTGAAGGCGGACAACCTGTACATCATGGTGGACACCCTCCATGCCGGCCGCGCCGGTGTCACCGGTGCCGAGCTGGCCCGCACCGATCCCAAATACTTCAACTTCATCCACCTGTGCGACGGCCCCGCCGGGCCCGACGGAGACCCCGTCCTGGACAACATCAAGGACGAGCTGATGCTCTTCACCGCACGTGAGGGCCGCCTGTACCCCGGAGAGGGTGCCATGGACATCGCCGGCATGGTGAAGGGGATGCCCGAGATCCCCCTGTCCATCGAGCTGCCCAACCTGAAGCGGATCGAGGAGCTGGGTGTGGCCGGCCATGCCAAGCGCTGCCTGGATACTGCCAAGGCTTACTTTAAGGAGCACGGCATCGACTGAGTCCTGCCGTCTGATATCACCGCAATAAAACTTTTTTGAAGAGAATGAGAGAGGGATCGTTATGAAGATCGACATCAACACCAAAATGATCACCCTGCTGGGCAAACCTCTGGGCCAGTCTTTCGCCGCCCGGATGCAGAACGCCGGTTATGAGGCCGCCGGTCTGAACATGCTTTACTTCTACACCGAGGTGGACAAGGACCACTTGGGCGATGTGGTCAACGGCCTGCGCTACATGAACTTTGCCGGCTTCGCCGTGACCAAGCCCAACAAGGTCCGCGTGCTGCGCTACCTGGACGAGCTGGACCCCCTGTGCAAGAAGATGGGCGCCAGCAACACCGTGGTCAAGACCCCCGAGGGCAAGCTGATCGGCTACAATACCGACGGCGTTGGCTTCTACACCTCCCTGGTGGAAGAGGGCAAGATCAACGTGGAGGAGTCCACCTTCTTCTGCTTCGGTGCCGGCGGCGCCGGCCGTGCTATGTGCAGCGTGCTGGCCTATCACGGAGCCAAGAAGATCTACATCACCGACTTCTATGAGCCCTGCGCTGAGTCCCTGGTCATGGACATCAACGAGAACTTTGCCCCTGTGGCTGAGCTGGTCCACCACGGCGACTACGCCAAGATCGCTGAGTGCAACGTGGTTATGAACGCCAGCGGCATCGGCATGGGCTCCACCATCGGCCAGACTCCCATGCCCGTGGAGCACATCCAGCCCGGTCAGTTCTATTTTGACGCCTGCTACAACCCCGACAAGACCCAGTTCCTGCTCAACGCGGAGGAGAAGGGCTGCCAGGTGCTCAACGGTCTGGGCATGTCCCTGTATCAGGGCGCCGCACAGATCGAACTGTGGACTGGCGAGAAAGCCCCTGTGGAAGCCATGCGCAAGGAGCTCATGGACATCCTGGCGGAGAGCAAGTAAGGACCCCCCATCTGCGCTGTGCGCTGTTTTGAATGAGAATACAAGAAGAGAGAGAGGAGGAAACCACGCATTGGGGTATTTCCGCATTCCGGGGGGAGAAGAGATCGGGATGCGGAGCAGTCCGGCCCCCCGCCGGACATGTCTGCCGCCGGAAACAGCCCGGTGAAAGACGTTGTAAGTAGTAAAGAGGAGGTAAAACATGAAAGTCATCAAATGGCTGGATGAGCACTTTGAAGAGACCTTCCTGGTCTTTTTCCTGGTCCTCATCTCCTGCATCACCATGCTGCAGATCATCGCCAGAACCTTCTTCGCCGCGCTTTCCTGGCCGGAGGAGTTCTGCCGCTACTGCTGGATCTGGAGCGTGTTCATTTCCCTGCCCTACACCATGCGCAAGGGCAACATGCTGCGCGTGAACGTGCTGGTGGACCTGCTGCCCACCAAGGCCCGCAACGCGATCAACATCGTGATCGATCTCATCAACACCGTGGTGATGGCGCTGTTTTTCAACGGATCCATCACCGTGATCCAAAACGCCCTGAACAGCGGTCGTACCTCTCCCGCCATGGAGCTGCCCATGGCCGCTGTGTACATCTGCCTGCTGATCGGCTTCGGCCTGGGCTTCATCCGCGGCATCCAGCAGGTCGTGCTTCATATCATGAACTTCAATAAGAAGGAACTGACCACTCTGGAGCAGGCTATGGCGGACGCCGCCGAGGAGGCCGCCGCGGCCAAGGGTGATCTGGAAGGAGGCGCGAACTAATGGCAGCATTAATGGTATTTATCGTATTTCTGATCGCAATCGCCGTGTCCGTGCCCATTGGCGTGGCCATGTGCCTGGGCACCCTGTTCCCCCAGTATTTTATGAACGCCGGAGCACCGGTGGACCAGCTGATCAACTTCACGCTGTCCGGCGCTGACTCCACTCCCATCCTGGCGGTGCCTCTGTTCATCCTGGGCGGCGTCATCATGGCAGAGGGCGGCATCTCCCGCCGGCTGTTCAACTTCTTCTCCTACTTCGTAGGAAACATCCCCGGCGGTGTGCCCTGCGCGGCCATCCTGACCTGCCTGTTCTACGGCGCCATCTCCGGTTCCGGCCCGGCCACCACCGCCGCCGTCGGCTCCATGTGCATCCCCTTCATGGTGGAAATGGGCTATGAGAAGCGCTGGAGCGCCGGCCTGATCGCCGTGGCCGGCGGCCTGGGCGTCATCATTCCGCCCTCCATCCCCTTCGTGCTCTACTCCCTGGCCACCGGCGTTTCCACCGGCGACCTGTTCCTGGCCGGCGTCATCCCCGGTATCCTGATTGGCCTGTTCATGATGGCCTATGCGGTGATCTTCTGCATCACCAAGGGCGAGGACAAGCAGCGCATCCGCGCCAAGATGTCCGAGCTGCGGGGCAACGGCTTCCTGAAGCTGTTTGCTGACAGCTTCTTCGCCCTGCTGTGCCCCATCATCGTGCTGGGCGGCATCTACTCCGGCATCGTCACCCCCACTGAGGCTGCCTGCGTGTCCGTGTTCTACGCGCTGTTCGTCTCCCTGGTGGTGTACCGCTCCATCACCTTGAAGGACCTGATCCCCTTCCTGGCCAGCTCTGTCAAGACTTACGGCGGCCTGGCCTTCGTGCTGGCTTTCGCCACCGCTTTCGGCCGCGTGCTGTCCCTGACCCGCGCCACCAAGGTGATCGAGGACTTCATTGTGGGCAACTTCACCACTTCCTGGAGCGTCCTGTCTGTCCTGGTCATCCTGTTCCTGATCCTGGGCATGGTCATGGATACCGGCCCCGCCATCGTTATCCTGGCCCCCATCCTGCTGCCCGCTGTGCAGGCCCTGGGTGTGGACTCCGTCCACTTTGGCGTCATCCTGGTGTGCTGTCTGTCCATCGGCCTGGCCACGCCTCCCTTCGGCCTGGACCTGTTCGTGGCCGGAAACCTGGCGGAGGAGCCGCCTATGGCTGTCGCCAAGCGCGCGGTCCCCTTCATCATCGCTTTCCTGCTGGCCCTAGCTCTCATTACTTATGTGGAGCCTGTCAGCTTGGCACTGTTGGGCCGCTGACCGCTGATCTTGGTTCACCCTTGACCTGGCCGGCCTCTGGCCGGCCGGGCAAGTGAACAAATAAAACATACCATTTAAGAGGAGGAAACAAACATGAAGAAATTTGCAGCTCTTGTCCTGGCTGGCGCCATGACTCTGGGCCTGGCCGCCTGCGGCGGCGGCAACACCAGCACCCCCGCCGCCAGCTCCACCCCCGCTGCCAGCACCCCTGCTGCCAGCACCCCTGCTGCCAGCACCCCCGCTGCCAGCACCGGTTCTGACTACGCCAGCCTGGACCCCGTGGTCCTGCGCGGCGCTGACTCCTCCGGCGTGGGCGCCGCTGCCCAGCAGCTGGGTGAGCTGGTTGCCGAGAAGGTGGACGCCATCACTGGCGGCCAGCTGACCGTTGAGTACTATCCCAACAGCGAGATGGGCGGCGACATGGATATCCAGCAGCAGATGCTGGACGGCACCCTGGACTATGTGGTGCTGCAGACCGCTCCCACCGTCTCCTTCGTGCCCGCCGTGGCCGTGTTCGATCTGCCCATGGTCTTCGCTCAGTATGACGGCGACACCATCGACCAGGTGCTGAACGGCGATGACAGCGAGTTCCTGAAGGCCATTGCCCCCAAGTATGAAGAGAAGAACATGAAGATCCTGGGCTACCTGCAGAACGCCACTTACCGTCTGACCACTTCCAATGTGAAGCTGGACACTCTGGATGCGTTCAAGGGCCTGCAGATCCGCACCATGGAGAACCAGAACCACATGGCTTTCTGGTCTGCTCTGGGCGCTGCCCCCACTCCTCTGGCCTGGCCTGAGGTGTACATCTCCCTGCAGAACGGCACCATCGACGCTCAGGAGAACGCCGCTGATACCTGCATGACCTCCAACTTCCAGGAGGTCCAGAAGTATCTGAACTTCACCAACCACATCCTGTACCTGAACCAGATCATCATCAACAATGACAAGTTCAACAGCCTGGACCCCCTGTATCAGGATGCCCTGACTCAGGCCGTGGAGGAAGCCATTGCTGAGCTGCGTCCCGCTCTGACCGAGCTGGATAAGAGCAGCAAGGACACTCTGGCTGCCGGCGGCATGGAGATGGTGGAGTACGCTCCCGAGTTCTATGACGAGATCCTGAATCTGCAGGGCGTGCAGGACCTGTACACCAAGATCGACGGCGAGGTCGACGGTCTGGGTACCATCCTGCAGGACGAGCTGGCCGCTGTTGCCGGGGCCTGATCCCCAGCTGCGGACAAGCGCGTACCCATGAATTTCAAACGGGCCGGCGCCCCAGCGGCGCCGGTCCGTTTCTTCCTTTGGGTGGCCCCGTGGGTCTGCTCCCGGCAGAGAAATATTCCGGAGGCGGTCCCATGCGTCCAGCCAGAGCTGATCCGCTGAAAGACTGCTGTGTTTTGGAGAGGAGCGTTTCTATGGAGCTGCTGAAGAAAAGCCGGGCATTTCTGCTTCTGTTTGTCACCTTCTTCTTCTGGGGGAGCGTGTACGTGGGGGGGAAGCTGATCTCTGACGATGTGCCCGCCCCCCTGCTGGGCTGCCTGCGGTGTTTTGTGGCCTCATTTCCCCTGATGCTCATGGCCCGGAAGCACTTCGGCGTGAAGATCGACCGGGCGGACTGGAAATACTTTGCCGGGGTGGGGGTCATGGGCTATTTCCTCACTATCTTCCTCATCCAGCTGGGGATCTCCCTCACCGGGGCCTCTATGGCCTCCCTGGTCAACTCGGTGACACCAGTGGGGGTCACCATCTTCGCTGCCCTCCACCTGAAGGAAAAGATCACCCCCACCAAGGTGCTGTGTCTGGTGCTGGCACTGGTGGGCACCTTCGTCATCACCACCGGCGCCACCGGCCAGGGGGAGATGGCGGGCATCCTGGTGGTGCTGGCGGCAGTGGTCACCTGGAGCGTGGCCTCTGTCTTCATGCGCCAGCTCACCGCCAAGTATCCCCCCATTCTGGTCACAGCCTACGGCATGGTCATCAGTCTGATTTTCCACATCCCCACGGGGGTGGCGGCCGCGGTGCAGGCAGGGGGCACCGGCCTGAGCTCCGCCAACATCCTGGTGGTGCTCTATCTGGGGCTGGTGGGCTCCGGGCTGGCCCAGTACACCTGGACGGCCAGTCTGGCCGAGCTGCCTGCCAGCACCTGCTCCCTCTTTTACCCTCTCCAGCCCATGTTCTCTGCCCTGCTGGGCATGCTGCTGCTGAACGAGACCTTCACCCCCTCCTTCCTGGTGGGATTGGTGCTCATCTCCGCTGATGTCATCCTCAGCACCCTGGAGACCCGCAAGCTGGCAAAGCAGGCGCAGGCCGGGTCAGACCGATAAGATATGCTTTTTCTGTCCCGAACTGAAAAATATATTTGATTTTTTCATCGAATTATGGCATAATTGAATCAATATATTAAGATCCGGGACAGAAAGGGGGAGCGCCGTATGAATTTACGGCAGCTGCAATATTTCAAGACCATCGCCGAGCTGGAGCACTACACCCGGGCGGCGGCAAAGCTGTATGTCAGTCAGTCCAACCTGAGCCACTCCATTCAGGAGCTGGAGGACGAGCTGAATGTGGAATTTTTTGTTCGAAAGGGACGCAACATCAAACTGACCAAATATGGGGAGCTGTTCCTCCCCTATGTTTCCCAGGCCCTGAACCTGCTGGACACCGGAGTGGCCCGACTCCAGGATTATATCAACCCAAACAGCGGAACGGTGGTAATGGCCTGCTTTCCCTCCCTGGCGGAGTTCGCGCCTGAGCTGATCGTGCGCTATTTATCCGAGACCAACCGGGTGGGGGTGCGCCTCCAGTTCAACCAGGAGGCCACCTTCATGCAGCTGCGGGACAAGCTGCTGGCCGGGGAGATCGACCTGCTCTTCTGTACTAAAATCGACGACCCCCGGGTGGAAGGGGCCCTCATCGGTGAGCACCAGATCGTCCTGCTGGTCCCGGAGAGCCACCGGCTGGCTCAGCGGGAGTCGGTGGACCTGCGGGAGCTGGACGGGGAGCCCTTCATCTCTTTCGACAACAACTGCCAGCTGCGCTCCGTCACCGACGAGCTGTTCCGGAGCCTGGGCATCCAGCCCAAGATTACCATGGAGACAGCCCAGGACGTCATTATGTACGGCATGGTGGCCGCCAATCACGGCGTCGCTATCGTTCCCAGGCCCCTGGGCGGGACCCCCTACAATGTGAAGGTGCTGCCCATCGAAAATGAAATCCCCGCGCGGAAGCTGTATATCCAATGGAACAAGGAGCAGTATATGCCCCCCGCCGCCGAATATTTCCGGGATTTTATTATCCGCAGCGGCCTGATCTTCAACCACTTCTTGGAGCGGCACAATCTGAAAGAGGGCTCCTGAAGCGAAATGACCGGACAAAAGACTTGGCCGGCCTGTCCCACCTCGGACAGGCCGGCCTTTTTTGGCACATCCCATGCAGGAATTTGAACAATGAATGAAAACTAGCTATTTGACAAATAAGAGGGAATATACTATTCTTTGTATGGTAGTAGTAGACAGAAAAAAGAGAGATGCCCTGTGGCTGTTGCTGGAAAATAGCCAAAGCGGAAGGACCAAAAAATCCCCTTGATCTATGAATCGATTCCATAGGAAATGGGGAGAGACCGCCGGGCAGAGACACTGTTTGGGAGAAGCGGGCGAAAGCCTGATAAGAGATTGCTGATCCAAAAAAATGATATGGAGGATTTCACACATGAGCAAGAAACTGGTATCTGACCTGTTGGTGGACTACCTGGAGCGCCGGGGCG
>OIWN01002630.1_pt1 | contig 11740 bp, 9 predicted proteins | sample 1587591 | NCBI WGS metagenome assembly OIWN01 (sample SAMEA3888901, study PRJEB22519) | human gut metagenome | biome: human gut; feature: human-associated habitat; material: faeces | place: Denmark | collected 2010 | reverse complement strand
CGCCGGCGGCGAGATTGGCCATATGTGCCTGAATCCGGCTGAGGAGCGCACTTGCGGCTGCGGCGGCCATGGTCACCTGGAGCAGTATTCCAGCGCCACCGGCGTGGTGAGCAACTACCTTGCCGAGTGCAAGAAGGCGGGCGTCGAGCCCATCGAGCTCACCGGCCCCTCCGATTCCAAGGACGTGTTCCAAGCCTGCCGCGAGGGTGATAAGCTCGCGCTGGCCGCGGCCGATACCATGGCCGACTATCTCGGCCGCGCCCTGGCGCTTATTGCCAACGTGGTCGATCCCGAGATGTTCCTGATCGGCGGCGGCGCCTCCGCCTCGGCCGATGTCTACCTCGATAAGGTTCGCGAGTACTTCCAGCGCTACGCGCTTTCCGCCTCGCGCGAGACGCCCATTAAGGTTGCCTCGCTCGGAAACGACGCCGGCATCATCGGTTCTGCCTACGTAGCCCTGCGCGCTGCCGGTAAATAGCTGGTGCAAGGGGGCCAGGTTACTTTGCACCAACATGGTGCAAAAGGGGCAGCCTTGGCCCCCATACCTGCCACAAAATATGCCGTGGCCCTTCCGTCCCCAAAGGCCAGCTGCCAGCGTGCTACCATAGCTACGTCTAAGTACACATACCAAGTGGAGGATACCCATGGCAAATGTTCTTGTCTTTGGTCACCAGAACCCCGATAACGACGCCATCATGAGCGCCGTCGTTCTGTCTCAGCTGCTCAACCAGGTTGAGTATGCCGGCAACACCTATGAGGTCTGCGCTCTTGGTCAGCTTCCGGCAGAGTCCGCCAAGCTGCTCGCAGACGCCGGCATTGCCGAGCCCCGCGTGATTGAGTCCGTCGAGGCCGGCCAGCTTGTCGTTCTCACCGACCACAACGAGTCCGCCCAGTCCGTCGCCGGCCTTAAGGACGCCACGGTCTTTGGCGTCGTTGACCATCACCGCATCGGCGACTTTGAGACCGCCGGCCCGCTGCACTACATCTGCCTGCCCTGGGGTTCCAGCTGCACCATCGTCACTAAGCTCGCCGGCGTGCTCGGCGTTGAGCTTTCCGACGTTCAGGCCAAGCTGCTGCTCTCGGCCATGATGACCGACACGCTCATGCTCAAGAGCCCCACCACCACCGATGTCGACCGCGCCGTCGCCGCCAAGCTCGGCGAGCAGGTGGGTGTCGACCCGGTCAAGTTTGGCATGGAGGTCTTCCTCACCCGTCCGTCCGGCTCCTTCACCGCAGCCGAGATGGTCGGCAACGACATCAAGATGTTCGAGCCCGCCGGCAAGAAGCTGCTCATCGGCCAGTACGAGACCGTCGACAAGAGCCGTGCGCTCGGCATGATCGACGAGATCCGCGAGGCCATGCGCGCCTACGCCGCCGAGAAGGGTGCCGACGGCATCGTCCTGTGCATCACCGACATCATGGAGGAGGGCTCGCAGGTCCTGCTCGAGGGCGAGACCGAGGCCGCTCAGAAGGGCCTGGGCATTGCCGACGAGCACGACGGCGTCTGGATGCCGGGCGTCCTCTCCCGTAAGAAGCAGGTCGCTGCCCCCATCATGGCCGCCTGCTAGGTTTTGTAGCCTGCTACGACCGGACCGCGGACGCCCCGCGCTCCGGTCGTTTTTTGTGCGCGGGACCGCGTCCTCTATTGGACAGGGGCGCCCGTACCGTTGGGCAAATAATGTTCAACCTGTGGTTCCGCTTTTCGGCCACGCCTGCGTGCTTGTCGTGCAGGGTAGGCTAGATGCAAGCGTAATACGTTGGAGCGCGGTGCCGCCACTTGGGCGGGCCGTGCTTTTTTAAGACGGGAGCTTTCCCGTGAAAGGAGCCGCCCATGGCAGCAACTGAGCAGCTGTTCAACGTTCGTGAGCGCAAGCGCTTTGAACGTCATGACATCTGGGAGCGCATCGCCGAGAACGGCACGATTTCCGCCGCCGTCATGGTCATCGCCGCCATCGCCGCCGTTATCTGCGCCAACACCGATGTCTACGAGGCTATCCATCACTTTTTGGAGACCCCGCTGTATGTGGGTCTGGGCAACCTTACGGCTGGCCTCACCGTCGAGCTTTTCGTCAACGACTTTCTCATGGCGATCTTCTTTTTGTTGGTGGGCATTGAGCTTAAGTACGAGATGACGGTCGGCGAGCTCAAGAATCCGCGTCAGGCCATGCTTCCCATGCTGGCAGCCGTGGGCGGCGTCGTCGTTCCCGCCTGCATCTACCTGATCTTTAACCATGCCGGCGCCCGCAACGGTTGGGCCATCCCCATGGCAACCGATATTGCCTTTGCGCTGGGCGTGCTGTCGCTTTTGGGCAATCGCGTGCCCAACGGCGTGCGCGTGTTCTTCTCGACGCTCGCCATCGCCGACGACCTCATCTCCATCGCCGCCATCGCCATTTTCTACGGCCAGAGCCCCAGTCCGTTTTGGCTGGGTGCCGCTGCAGTTGTGACCTGCGCACTTGTGTGGCTCAACAAGACTCAGCATTATCGCCTTGCCCCGTACTCGGTGCTTGGTCTGCTGCTGTGGTTTTGCATGTTTAAGAGCGGCGTGCACGCCACGCTTGCCGGTGTCATCCTGGCCTTCACCATCCCGGCCAAGTGCGGTGTTAAGCTCGATAGCCTTACCGATTGGCTAGGCGAGTACCTGCCGTTGCTCGACGACCGTTACGACGACGAGGCGCACATCCTGGGCCAGCACGACTTTACCCTTTCGACCACCAAGGTCGAGCGTGTCATGCACCGTGTGACCCCGCCGCTCATCCGCATGGAGCGCCTGATCTCCACGCCGGTCAACTTTGTGATCCTGCCGATCTTTGCGTTTGTCAACGCGCAGGTTCGCCTTGTGGGCGTGGACATGAGCGTGCTGCTTACCGACCCGGTGACCCTCGGCGTGTACTTTGGCATGCTGCTGGGTAAGCCGATCGGTATCTTTGGCGTGACGTTTGCCCTGGTCAAGCTTAAGGCTTGCGAGCTGCCTCATAACGTTAACTGGCATATGATCGCCGGCGTGGGCATTTTGGGTGGCATCGGCTTTACCATGTCGATCCTCATCAGCGGCCTCGCCTTCCCGACGGCCCAGTTCGAGGTTCTGGCCGCCAAGGCCGCCATTCTTGCCGGTTCTGTTACCGCGGCCGTGCTGGGCATGATCTACATGAGCGTGGTCTGCAAGCACCCTGCGCCCAAGGACGAGTAGGAGCGCGAAAACCGGGGCCGGACATGCCCCGGATGCCCTCGTGTGAAAAAACGCCGTTTGTGAGCACTGTCACAAACGGCGTTTCATTTATTTGCCGTTTTTATTCCACGGTGCCGTAGACGGCGCCCCAGCCGTGGGCGGCAAGGGCCGAGTTAAGCTGGTCGCAAAGCGATTGGCGGTCGTAGTGGCCGGGCGGCAAAAGATTCACGATTTCCATGAGATCGGGCGCCAGGTCCAAGATCTCCGCCTGAACGATTAGATCCAGGCGGTCAATGGCCTTACGGTCATAAAACAAGCCGTCGACCAGACGCTGCAGGTCTCCGAACTCCTCGGCTTGAAAAGAGCCGTATTCCATACTGCCTCCTTGGATGTGCCATGCGGCTATACGGGTCATACGGTGGATATCGTAATTCATTGCGATGGACTTAATCTATCACGGCTTCATACCGTTGCGGCGGTAGCGGTCTATACTTAGACAAACTGCAACGTCCCGCTTTGCGAAAGGTCGCACCCATGCAGACGATCTACCAGAAGATGGAAACCACCGAACTCGATGCCGCCATCGAGGCGCTCAAAGCCGAGGTTGCCGAGGTCAAGGCCAAGGGCCTGGCGCTCGACATGGCGCGCGGCAAGCCGTCGCCCTCCCAGGTGGACATCTCGCGCCCCATGCTCGATATCCTCAATGCCGACGCCGATCTGCACGACGGTAACGTCGACTGCTCCAACTACGGCTGCTTTGAGGGTATTCCCTCGGCACGCAAGCTGGCGGGGGAGTTCCTGGGTTGCCCAGCCGATCAGACGCTCGTACTGGGTTCGTCGAGCCTTTTGATCGAGCACGATATCGCCGGTATGTTCTGGCGCTGCGGCTCGTGCGGCAGCGAGCCTTGGGAGGCTTATGAGGCCGCGCACGACGGTAAGAAGGTCAAGTTCCTGTGCCCGGTTCCCGGCTACGACCGTCATTTTGGCATCACCGCCGACCTGGGTATCGAGAACGTCCCCGTCGCGATGACCGGCAGCGGCCCCGACATGGACGAGGTAGAGCGCCTGGTTGCCGCCGACGACTCCATCAAGGGCATCTGGTGCGTGCCCAAGTATTCCAACCCCACGGGCATCACCTTTAGCGAGGACACCGTGCGCCGCTTGGTCGAGATGCCCACGGCCGCGCCCGATTTTCGCATCTTTTGGGACAACGCCTACTGCGTGCACGACCTGTACGACGAGACCGACGAGCTCGCCAACATCTTCGATCTTGCCCGCGCGGCGGGTACCGAGGACCGCGTGGTGGCATTCGCCTCGACGTCCAAGATCACCTTCCCGGGCGCGGGCATCGGCTTTATCGGTGCGAGTCCCGCGGTCATCGCGGAGTTCTCCAAGCGCCTGAAGGCCGGTCTTATCAGCGCCGACAAGCTCAACCAGCTACGCCACGTGCGCTTCCTTCCCACCATCGAGGCGGTCAAGGAGCACATGAAAAAGCATGCCGAGTTCTTGCGTCCGCGCTTTGAGGCCGTCGAACGCAAGCTCACTGAGGGCCTGGGCGATACGGGTTGCGCTACTTGGACGCATCCCCGCGGCGGCTACTTTGTGAGCTTTGATGGCCCCGAGGGCTCGGCCCAAAAGGTCGCCGCGCTTTGCGCCGACCTGGGTGTCAAGCTCACGCCGGCAGGTGCCACCTGGCCTTATGGCAAGGATCCGCGCGACACCAACATCCGCATCGCGCCGAGTTATCCCACGGTCGAGGACCTGGAGGCCGCACTCGACGTGCTGGTGCTGGCCGTCAAGCTCGTCGCTGCCGAGCTTGCTCGTGCCGAGCGCGCCTAACGCGTAGGGTCCCGCAAATCCGCGTCCAGTACCATCCGCACTCTCGATACGCAAAGGAGCGTATACATGGATTTGGGTATTTCCACCAACCCCACGCCGGAGCTCTACACCATCAGGGTGACCGGTGAGATTGATATCTCTAACGCCGACAGCTTGCGTAACGCCATCGACTTGGCGCTCGAGCAGCCCACCGAGGCCGTTGAGCTCGACTTTGCCCAGGTGAGCTATATCGACTCGACAGGTATTGGCGTACTTGTGGGCGCCGCGCACCACGCAGCCGATCACGGCAAGCGGTTTGGCTGCGTCAACGTGCAGCCCCCGGTGATGCGCGTGGTTCAGTTGCTGGGTGTCGACCAGGAGATTTCAATTACGGTGGCATAAGCCCTGCCCCAAAAAGGGCGTGCCGTTTGGTATATGTTTGTGATGCGCTCGGATGTTTTGACGTCCGGGCGCTATACTTGACCGAATGAATAGACGAGTTCCGGCCGAATGGCGCGGTGCGGGCTCGACTCACATCGAGCCTTGGAGGTATGTGTGTTTGGTATTGGAGAGGGTGAGCTCGCGATCATCGTGGTCTTCGGCTTTTTGCTGTTTGGCCCGGATAAGCTCCCGCAGATGGGCCGCACGATCGGCCGTGCCATCCGTCAGTTCCGCGAGACGCAGGAAAAGATGACGGCTGTTGTTCAGTCCGAGATTATCGATCCGGTAAGCGAGGCCGCTTCGGCTCCGGTCAAGCCCAAGAAGGCTGCCGTCGACGACGATTCCGATGCGGACGAGGATGCCGTCGAGACGGCCGCGCCCGCAAAGAAGGAGACCTTTGCCGAGCGCCGTGCCCGCCTTGCCGCCGAGAAGGCCGCGAGTGAGGGTGCTGCCGAGGACGAAGGTGCTGCTGGTGAGGCTGAGGGCGCCAAGTCTGCCGCTGCCGCCGTCGAGCCCGAGCCTGCTGCAGAGCCGGAGCCCGAGCCCGAGCCGCAGAGCCCACGACGGCTGACCTCTACGCCCGTCGTCCCCGCAAGCGCAAGGCCGTCGTCGACCAGCTCGCTCGCGAGCTCGAGGCCGAGGACGACGCCGCTGCCGCCCATGCCCCGAAGGGAGGCGATGAGTAATGCCTATCGGACCTGCGCGCATGCCGCTCTTCGATCATCTGGGTGAGCTCCGTCGTCGCCTGACCATCGTGGTCGTGTCAGTCTTTGCCGCCGCCATCGTGCTGTATTTCGCCACGCCCGTGGTGCTTGACATCCTGGAAGACCCCATCCGCTCCTTTGTGCCGGACGGCAAGTTCTACATCACCACCACGCTCGGCGGCTTTGGTCTGCGCTTTTCGCTGGCCCTCAAGATGGCCGTTGTCATGTGCACGCCTATGATCATTTGGCAGATTCTGGCGTTTTTCCTGCCGGCGCTTCGCCCCAACGAGCGCAAGTGGGTTGTGCCCACGGTGCTCGCCTCGACGGTGCTGTTCTTCCTGGGCGCAATCTTTTGCTACTTCATCATCATCCCTGCGGGCTTTGAGTGGCTCATCGGCGAAACCTCGGCCGTCGCTACGGCGCTGCCCGATCTGGAGAACTACGTCAACATGGAGCTGCTCTTTATGATCGGCTTTGGTGTGGCGTTTGAGCTGCCGCTCATCATCTTCTACCTGTCTGTCTTCCATATCGTGTCCTATGCGGCCTTCCGCGGTGCCTGGCGTTACGTATACGTTGGCCTGCTTGCGGGCTCGGCTGTGATTACGCCCGACGGCTCGCCCGTTACACTGGGTCTCATGTATGGCGCCCTGCTCTCGCTCTACGAGATTTCGCTCGCCATCGCCCGCGTGGTCATTACCGCGCGCGATGGCAAGGAAGGCTTGTTTGTGAGCCGTCTGGATCTGTTCTCGAACGACGACGAGGACGACGACGAGGAGTAAATCCGTATGCACGAGGTTGGCATTGTCAACGGCATACTCGATACAGTGATTCGCGCGGCGCGTGGGGCGGGGGCCTCGCGCGCTGTTTTGGTAACGCTGCGCATTGGGGATATGACCGAAGTTGTGCGTGAGGCGCTCGACTTTGCGTGGGAGACGTTTCGCGACGAGGACATGCTCACGCGCGACTGCGAGCTTGCCGTGGAGGAAGTCCATCCACAAAGCGAGTGCCTGGACTGCAGCGAGGTCTTTGAGCACGACCGCTTCCATTGCCGCTGTCCTCAGTGTGGCGGCACCAACGTGCGCCTGCTGCACGGCCGCGAGCTCGACATCGCCAGCATCGAGATTGAAACCCCCGACAATTAACCAGCCTGCCATTTGGGGACGGGGTATAAATGGTAGAAGTAAGGAGTGCCGAGTATGGCCGAGAAAACTATTGATATCGCATCGCCAATTCTGTCGCGCAATGAGCGCCTGGCAGATCAGCTGCGTCAGCGATTCAAAGAGACAGGCACCTATGTGATCAATGTGCTGTCGAGTCCCGGCTCTGGTAAGACCACCACGATTCTGGGCACCAACGAACGCCTGCGCGACAAAGCCGGCCTGCGCTGTGCCGTCATCGAGGGCGATATCGCCTCGGATGTCGACGCCATCACCATGAAGGAAGCCGGCATGCCCGCCATTCAGATCAACACGGGCGGTCTGTGCCACCTCGAGGGCAACATGATCATGGAGGCCGTTGATGCGTTCGACCAGGCAGTGGGCCTTCAAAACATCGATGTTATCTTTATCGAAAACGTGGGCAATCTGGTCTGTCCGGTCGACTTTGACCTGGGCGAGAACCTGTCCATCATGATTCTCTCGGTGCCCGAGGGCGACGACAAGCCCATTAAGTACCCGGGCATCTTCCAGCACGCTGGCGCACAGCTGCTCAACAAGGTCGATGTGGCCCCGGCTTTCGATTTTGACATGGATAGGTATACTAAGACACTCGATGACCTCAATCCGCAGGCGCCGCGGTTTGCCGTGAGCGCACGCAAGGGCGAGGGCATGGATGCCTGGTGCGATTGGCTCATCGGGCAGATCGAACAAACAAGGGCGTAAGTCGGCCGTCGTACGTGCGGGCGCAGCCGCAGACACACGAGATAGGAGCCTCTTTTGAAGCTCATCATCGCCGAGAAAAACGACGCCGCGCGTCAGATTGCCGAGCGTCTTTCCACGGGTAAGCCCAAAAAGGACAAGGTGTACAACACCGCCATCTACCGTTTTGAGTGGAAGGGCGAGGAGTGCGTGACAATCGGCCTTGCCGGTCACATCCTTGCGCCCGATTTTTGCGACAGCGTGCTGTTCGATAAAAAGCTGGGTTGGTATTCGGTCACCGAGGACGGCGAGATGCTGCCGGCCGACATACCCGATGGCCTGGCGCGTCCGCCCTATGACACCAAGCGCAAACCGTTCCTTGCCGACGGTATCTCCATCAAAGGCTGGAAGCTCGAGAGCCTGCCCTACCTTACCTGGGCGCCCGTTATCAAGCTGCCGGCCGAGAAAGAACTCATTCGCTCGCTCAAGAACCTTGCCAAGAAGTCCGACAGCGTCATCATCGCCACGGACTTCGATCGCGAGGGCGAGCTGATTGGTTCGGACGCCCTCAACAAGGTGCGCGAGGTTGCGCCCGACTTGCCGGTTGCCCGCGCCCAGTATTCTTCGTTTACCAAGGCCGAGATCACGCAGGCCTTTGATAACCTCGTCTCGCTCGACCAGAACCTGGCCGATGCCGGCGAGAGCCGTCAGCACATCGACCTCATTTGGGGTGCGGTGCTCACGCGTTACCTGACGCTCGCCAAGTTTGGCGGCTTTGGTAACGTGCGCTCTGCCGGCCGCGTGCAGACGCCGACGCTTGCCCTGGTGGTCGAGCGCGAGCGCGAGCGCATGGCGTTTGTGCCCGAGGACTATTGGCAGATTCGCGGTATGGGTGCCGCGCAGGGCGCCGCCGAGGACGACCGCTTTAAGATCGCGCACAAGACGGCGCGTTTTACCGATAAAGATGCTGCCGAGACGGCATACGGCCACGTTGACGGCATCAAGACGGCAACCGTCGCCGCGGTGACCAAGCGCTCGCGCAAGCAGCAGCCGCCCACGCCGTTTGCGACCACCTCGCTGCAGGCTGCCGCTGCGGCCGAGGGCATCTCGCCCGCACGCACCATGCGCATCGCCGAGTCCCTCTACATGGCGGGTCTTATCAGCTATCCGCGCGTCGATAACACCGTGTACCCCGCGACGCTCGATCTGGGCGCCGTGGTGAGCGATCTGGCAAAGATCAACCCGGCGCTGGCGCCCGTATGCAAAAAGGTGCTCGCCGGTCCCATGAAGCCCACGCGCGGCAAGGTCGAGACCACCGACCACCCGCCTATCTACCCCACGGGCGAGGGCGATCCGTCCACGCTCGACGGTGGCCAGCGCAAGCTCTACGACCTCATCGCTCGCCGCTTCCTGGCGACGCTTATGGGCCCCGCCACCATCGAGAACACCAAGCTCGAGCTCGACGTGAACGGCGAGCCGTTCGTGGCCTCGGGCGACGTGCTCGTGACCCCGGGTTTCCGCGAGGCCTATCCGTACGGCCTTAAGCGCGATGAACAGATGCCGCCGCTTGAGCAGGGCGATACGGTCGACGTATTCGACATTAAGCTCGAGGCCAAGCAGACCGAGCCGCCCGCGCGCTACAGCCAGGGCAAGCTCGTGCAGGAGATGGAAAAGCGCGGCCTGGGCACCAAGTCCACGCGCGCGAGCATCATCGAGCGCCTGTACGCCGTGCGCTACCTCAAAAACGATCCCGTGGAGCCGAGTCAGCTGGGTATCGCCATCATCGATGCACTGTCGCAGTTTGCCCCGCGCATCACGAGCCCCGATATGACCAGCGAGCTCGACGGCGACATGACCCGCGTGGAGCGCGGCGAAGATACCGAAGAGCATGTCGTGACGCACTCGCGCGCGCTGCTGGCCGGCGTGCTCGATGAGCTGCTCAAGCATACGCAGGAGCTGGGCGACGCCATCAGCGATGCCGTCACGGCCGATGCGCGCGTGGGCGCCTGCCCCAAGTGCGGCAAGGATCTGGTCATGAAGACGAGCGCCAAGACCCGCGGCAGCTTTATCGGCTGCATGGGCTGGCCCGACTGCGACGTGACCTATCCGGTGCCGAGCGGCGTCAAGGTGAGCCCGCTCGAGGGCGAGGCGGCCGTGTGTCCCGAATGCGGCGCACCGCGCATTAAGTGCCAGCCGTTCCGCCAGAAGGCCTTCGAGATCTGCGTGAACCCCACGTGTCCCACCAATTACGAGCCCGACCTTAAGGTGGGCGAGTGCAAGGTGTGCGCCGAGGCCGGACGCCATGGCGATCTGATTGCGCACAAGAGCGAGAAGAGCGGCAAGCGCTTTATCCGCTGCACCAACTATGACGATTGCGGCGTGAGCTATCCGCTGCCGGCGCGCGGCAAGCTCGAGGCGACGGGCGAGACCTGTCCCGAGTGCGGCGCTCCCATCGTGGTGGTCAACACGGCGCGCGGTCCGTGGCGCATCTGCGTCAACATGGACTGCCCGACCAAGGAGAAGAAGCCCGCCCGCGGCCGCAAGACGACGACCAAGGCGAGTACGGCGAAGAAGACCACGGCGAAAAAGACGACTGCCAAGAAGGCTGCCGCGAAAAAGACGACCACAAAGAAGGCGGCCGCCAGCAAGTAGCGGCGCAGTCGAAACATTGCCCAAAACAAAAACGGGCGAGGGTCCCATGATCCTCGCCCGTTTTTTGTTCGGCAGTTAGGGACGTTCCTTTTCTACCGGCAGTTTAGGAACGTCCCTAACTGCCAGCTCGGGAACGACAAAACGCTAGTTCACCTCGACGGGTTTGGCGCTGGGATAGCGGTCCTCAAAGTCCAAGCGATACTTGTTGCTGCTGGTTCCCGGCTCGTTGTCGCGTGCCAGCGGCGCCACGATTTCGTCCTTATGGTCCGAGGGCTTTGCGTACTTTAGGCTGATCTCCCAGGCATCGCAGATCGCGTCGATGCGGTGATCAAGGTCGTCATACAGGGCAATGATGTCTTTCCAGGAGTTGTAGTTCTTGGAGCTCATGGGGACGTTCAGGTCCTCGACGATATCGTAATACTGCTCGATGGTCTCCTCCGTGCGCTCGGCGACGTCGGCGAGATTTTGACGGGTGGTGCGATCTTCTTCCAGATAGCTACCATTGAAGGCCTGCGCGCAGGCGCGGACCTGGCTATCGAGGTCCTCGAGCAGGTCGTAGTATTCGCTCAGGCGACGGTAGAGGTTCTGCTCGGAGAGGGTTGCTTCGCCGCCAGCCTCGTCCTCGTCGTCATCGTCATCGTCGTAAAGGCTATTGGGGTCGCCGAGAGGCTTGAGGTCATCATCGTCAACATCGTGGTGCAGCTTGGTAACCTCGGCAGTCGTCTGCGTGGCGGAGTTGTCGAACGGTTTGATCACAAAGAAGATGACCAGGGCGATGATGATTGCCACCAGCGCAACGATAACGGCGACAAGCGCCCCGGTGCCGCTCTTTTTGGGAGCGGGGGTCTGTGGCGAAGCAGGCGCGTATGCGGGAGCCGGCTGCTGTTGGGGCGAGCCGCTCGCGACGGGTATGCACTGCGTGGTCTCGACGGCCGCGGGGCTTGCGGCGGGGTCGGGGCGATAAGCGAGGGGATCGTCCGCCTTGGCTTGCGGCGTATCAAGGGGCCCGGTCTGCTCAAAAGCGGGCTGGCTATCGCTCGCGGCTGTTTGCTCAACGGGTGCACCGCACGAGGTGCAGAACTTGGCATTATCTGCAAGAA
>OIWN01002629.1_pt1 | contig 11746 bp, 8 predicted proteins | sample 1587591 | NCBI WGS metagenome assembly OIWN01 (sample SAMEA3888901, study PRJEB22519) | human gut metagenome | biome: human gut; feature: human-associated habitat; material: faeces | place: Denmark | collected 2010 | reverse complement strand
GAGCTGGCCGCAGAAGTCTATGCCGCCTGCGGCGATCCCTTCTGGATGCTGCTGGCCCACCGGAACAACCGCTTTTCCAGCCAGTACAGCAAGCTGGGTGCGGACCTGGTCTTTTCCGGCCACGCCCACGGCGGCCTCATCCGCCTGCCCTTTACCGACGGGCTCTTTTCCCATGACTGGGACCTGTTCCCGTCCAATACGGCGGGGCTGTACGAGGAAAACGGCTCCTGCCAGTTCGTCACCCGGGGGCTGGGCAACTCCGGCATCACCTTCCGGCTCTTCAACCGGCCGGAGGTGGCCATGGTAACGCTCCACCGGGCCTGAGACGCCCGCCGGAAACCTACAAAAGAGGATCTTTCATGACAGAATTTCACGCCGGACAATTTGATATAGCTGTCATCGGCGCCGGCCACGCCGGCATCGAGGCGGCGTTGGCCGCCGCCCGGCTGGGGATGCGGACCATCGTATTCACCATCAATCTGGACGCGGTGGGCAACATGCCCTGCAACCCCGCCATCGGCGGCACCGGCAAAGGCCATCTGGTGCGCGAACTGGACGCCCTGGGCGGTGAAATGGCCCGCGCAGCCGACAAAGCCTGCATCCAATACCGGTTGCTGAACCGCGGCAAAGGCCCTGCTGTCCACTCCCTGCGTGCACAGGCGGACCGCCGCCGCTACCAGGAAGTGATGAAGCACACTTTGGAGCAGCAGGAAAGGCTGAGCCTGAAACAGGCCGAAGTCATTGATATCCGCACCGAAAATGGCGCCGTGTCCGCCGTAGTCACCCGCACCGGCGCTGTTTATGCTGTCCGTGCCGCCATCATCGCCTCCGGCACCTATCTCAACGGCCGCACCATCGTGGGCGAAACTGCTCTGGAAAGCGGCCCGGACGGCATGCACGCAGCCACGCTCCTGACGCCGCGCCTGCAGGAGCTGGGGCTGTCCCTGCGCCGGTTCAAAACCGGAACGCCGCCCCGGGTTAACCGCCGCAGCGTAGACTTTTCCAAAATGGAACTGCAAACCGGAGACGAAAACCCTCTTCCTTTTTCCTTTCAGACGCGGACTGTGCCGGAAAACCGGGCTGTCTGTTATCTCACCTACACCAACGCAGAAACTCATCGGATCATCCTTTCCAATCTGGACCGTTCTCCGCTGTACAACGGTGCCATTGAAAGCGCCGGTCCCCGCTACTGTCCCTCTATCGAAACAAAGGTCGTACGGTTTGCTGATAAAGCGCGCCATCAGCTTTTCGTGGAACCCATGGGACTGGATACAGAGGAGCTGTATATCCAGGGCTTTTCCTCCTCTCTCCCGGAAGATGTACAGATTGCCATGCTCCATACGGTGCCAGGGCTGGAGCATGCGGAAATGACCCGGCCAGCCTATGCTATTGAGTACGACTGCATCGATCCCCAGGAGCTTCTGCCCACATTGGAATGCAAGAAAGTGCCCAGACTGTACGGCGCGGGTCAGTTCAACGGCTCTTCCGGTTACGAAGAAGCCGCTGTCCAAGGTTTTGTAGCCGGTGTCAATGCCGCGCTTAAGCTGCATAATCAGCCGCCCCTGATTCTCTCCCGCGCCGAATCTTATATCGGCACCCTGATCGACGATCTGGTGACGAAGGGGACCAATGAGCCATACCGTATGATGACCTCCCGCAGCGAATACCGCCTGCTCCTCCGGCAGGACAACGCCGACCAGCGGCTGACCCGCCGGGGGTACGACATCGGTCTGGTGCCGGAGGCGCGTCTGCGGGCCGTGGAGGCAAAGTACGACGCCGTGGCCCGGGAGATCGCCCGGCTGACCCACACCGGCGTCTCCCCCTCCCCCGCCCTGGCTGCGTTTTTGGCGGAAAAGGGCACGGCGGACGCCCCGGATGGCTGTCCCCTGGTTGCCCTGCTGCGGCGGCCCCAGCTCACCTACGCGGACCTGGCCCCCTTCGACCCGGACCGGCCGGACCTGCCGGCAGACGTGGCGGAGCAGGTGGAGATCAGCGTGAAGTACGAGGGGTACATCCAGCGCCAGCAGAAACAGGTGGAGGACTTCCGGAAAATGGAGCGGCGCCGCCTGCCGCCGGATCTGGACTATTCCTCCATCCAGGGGCTGCGGCTGGAGGCCCGTGAAAAGCTGAACGCCGTCCGCCCGGCGGACCTGGGGCAGGCCTCCCGGATCTCCGGCGTCAGCCCTGCCGACGTGACGGCGCTGATGATCTATCTGGAGCGGTAGTGCGGCGCCTGCCCCTGCTCCACTCCCAGGGCCAGGCCCAGCTGGAGGCCTCTGGCAAAGGCCGCGGTACACCATTGGAGACGCAGGCCCGCCACCTGGTCGAACAGGCCGAGGCGGATGTCCTCCGGCGCGGCGGCCAGCACCTCCTCCAGCACATGGTCCTGGAAGAGCGGCTCCTGGCACAGCGCCGCCTCTGCGTACTCGTCATAGAGCCATTCGTAAATTTCTTTCACAAGCGCCCTCCTTTCACGATATTATATATCGTGTTTATTGTAACACGAGATCTTGTATCAGTCAATAGAAAGGGACCCCTCTATGGATGTGATTCTGCCTATTTTTTCCCAGCGCCTGAAGCAGCTGCGCAGGGACCGCAAGATCACGCAGAAGGCGATGGCCGAGCTGCTTGGAAAAACCGAGCGCCATTATCAGGCAATCGAGGCCGGATGCATCAACGTCCCCGCCACACAGCTGATCTTTTTGGCCGGATATTTTCAAACAAGCGTGGACTACCTGCTGGGCCTCTCGGACCAGCGGTAACGCGCTCTCCCAGAACTTAGAAAAAGCACCATGCCCCGCCGCATGGAAGGAAAGGAAGCTCCCGCCCATGATTATCGACCTGACCCACACCATCACGCCGGAGATGCCCATGTATCCCGGCTCCGCCGCCCCCTCCATCAAGCCCACCGGCTCCCTGACCCGGGACGGGTTCCGGGAGACCCAGTTGACCATCGCCTCCCACACCGGTACCCACATGGACGCCCCGTCCCACATGCTTCCCCGGGGCTCCACGCTGGAGGTGCTGCCCGCCTCCCAGTTCTGCGGCCGGGCCGTGGTGCTGGACGTATCGGACCTGCCGCCCCGGAGCGTCATCACCGCCGACTACCTCCGGGAGCAGAACGGGACCATCCGCTCGGCGGATTTCGTGCTGTTCTACACCGGCTGGGAGCGGAAGTGGGGCACCGGCGCCTATTATGACGACGATTTCCCCGTGCCGGACCAGGAGGCGGCCAAATATCTGGTTTCCTGCGGCCTCAAGGGCGTGGGGACCGACGCCCTCAGCGTGGACACCCTGCGGGATCAGCAGTTCCTGGCCCACAAAACTCTGCTGGACGGCGGTCTGGTGATCCTGGAGAGCCTGTGCCTGAAAAAGGTCGTGGGGCGCACCGACCTGATGCTTTTCGCACTGCCCCTGAAATTTGAGAACGCCGACGGCGCGCCGGTGCGCGCCATCGCGGAATTCCGGGACTTCCCGGAGGAAAAGGAGATGGAGGCGCTTTGAGAAAGTTTCTGGCCATCCTGGTGTGCAAGCTGGGCCGCGCCGTGGGCAAGCTGGTGGGCAAGGGCAGCTCTATGCCCGGCAAATTCGCCCTGAAGATCTGCCCCGATATCCTCGCCCGGGTCCAGCTGCCCAGCCACATCATCGCCGTCACCGGCTCCAACGGCAAAACCTCCACCGTGGAGATGATCGCCGCCATCCTGCGGGCCGGGGGCAAAACCGTGGTCTACAATGAAGAGGGCTCCAACCAGATCGAGGGCGTCACCACGCTGGTGCTGACCCACGCGTCTCTCACGGGCCGGGTGCGGGCGGATGTGCTGCTGATCGAGTCCGACGAGCGGTACGCAGCCCAGAGCTTCCGGTACTTCCACCCCACGGAGTTCGTCATCACCAATCTCTACCGGGACCAGCTGACCCGGAACGGCCATCCGGAGTGGGTGTATGACGCCATTCTCCCGGCCCTCCATCCGGAGACGGAGCTGATCCTGAACGCCGACGATCCCCTGTCCAGCTGCTTTGCCCGGGGACGGGACAGGGTGAAGTGGTTCGGCCTGGACCGCTGCCCCTCCGACACCGCGTCCCCCACCGGCGTGTACCACGACGGGGCCTGCTGTCCGGTGTGCCATGCCCCCATGGAATATGACTACGTCCACTACAACCACATCGGCGCTTTCCGCTGCACGAAATGCGGCCATCACAAGCCCGCCACGGACTACACCGCCACGGCGCTGGACCTGGGCCGGGGCACCCTGACCATCGACAGCTCCATCACCATCCAGCTGGCCTTCCGCAGCATCTACAACGTCTACAACATCCTGGCGGCCTATGCCGCCTGCCGGGAGTGCGGCGTGGCGGCGGACACCGCCGCCGGGGTCATCAACAACTACATCCTGAAGAACGGACGGATGCAGAAATTCACCCTGGGGGAGCACCGGGGGATGCTGCTGACCAGCAAGCATGAGAACTCCATCGCCTACGACACGAACCTCCGCTACATCCGCGCCGCCCAGGAGCCCTGCACCGTCCTGGTGATCGTGGACGCGGTGAGCCGGAAATACTTCACCAGCGAGACCAGCTGGCTGTGGGACATCGACTTCGACCAGCTGAACGCCCCCCAGGTGCAGCGGATCATCCTCTCCGGCCGGTATTGCAACGATCTGGCGGAGCGGTTCTCCTTCACGGACATTCCCCGGGAAAAGGTCACGGTCCAGGCGGACATCCCCGCCGCGGCGGCGGAGCTGAAGGCGGACGGCAGTGAAAACGTATACGTGGTCACCTGCTTCTCGGACCGGGACAAGATTCTCTCCCAGGTGGTAAAGGAGGCGTGAGGATATGGAACTGAAGATCATCCACTTTTATCCGGATCTCATGAGCCTCTACGGCAGCTATGCCAATGTGTCCGTCCTGCGGCGGTATCTGGAGGCCCTGGGCTGCGCCGTCACGGTGCAGGCCGTCGTCCCGGGGGAGGGCGCAGACATCACCAGCGCCGACTTTCTCTTTATGGGAGCCGGCACGGAGCGGGCCCAGCGGTTTGCGGCGGAGGACTTCGCCCGGTATAGCGCGACGGTGAAGGCCGCGGCAGAGGACGGCACCGCCATGCTGTTCGCCGGCACAGCTATGGAGCTCTTAGGCGCCTCTGTCACCGACAGGGACGGGGACACGTATCCCGGCATCGGTCTGGCCTCTTTCACCACGGTCCAGGGCAAGCGGCGGATCGTAGGGGATGTGTACGGCGTTACAGCCCTGTTTCCGGAGGCCGTGGTGGGCTTCATGAACAAGTGTGGCCAAATCCGCGGCGTGGAGGCGCCGCTGCTCACCGGTCTCTCTCTAGGCTTCGGCAATGAGGCGGAGAAGGGCCCGGAGGGCTTCCACTGGAAGAACGTGTTCGCCTCTGAGCTCACCGGGCCAGTTCTGGTAAAGAACCCCCGGCTGCTGGAGGCTGTGGCGGACGCCATCTGTACCCGGCGGGGCATTTCCCTGCCAGAGGAGCGGCCGTCCTTCCCCTATGCAGAGGCGGGCTACGCCATCACAGCAGAGCAGTTGAAGCTGCGGGCCGAGGCCCGGCAGTGATTGCAGGGAGAATCCGCCAGGACGGCCGCCTGTGGGCGGCCGTCCTGTTTTTTGCAGAGGCCCGCCGGGGCCGTGCGCATCCAACTCCAGCCACAGACTGACGCAGGGAAGCGCGACCATGGGGGACATTGCCCGGAAAACGGACCGGGGAGCGGTTGCAAGCCGCTCCCCGGTCTTATTTTATTCCGTATTGCTTAAAACCTCATTGTGCTTATCCACCACGCTGATCTCCAAATCCCGGTAATCCGCGGTGTTCGGCTCCTCCGTCACCCGCAGCAGCCAGGGGGCCTCATACTCCGTATCCAGCAGCTGCCCATTCTGTGTCACCACACAGTAAGGTGTAAAATTCTCTCCCAGGATGAACCAGTCCCCCGCCCGCTGCTCCATACCGGTGATCTCGATGGGCACCATGCCCATCTCCATCTCCGTGGGTCTGTAGCGGGCCTCGCCCTCATAGCAGTATCCTTTTCCATAGAGGGCGTCATATTGCAGCATCCGCAGGTCCGCCCGGTATGTAGGCTCCTCCCGGCAGGTCTGCTGGAAGGCGGTCATCAGCCCGGTGGTGATGCCCAGGCGGCCCAGCACAGCGGCGGAGAGCTGATAGGCCGCCAGGGGCTCGTCCTGCTGTTCCAGCCCAAAGTTGTCCCAGATGATGTACTCTGTGCGGTAGAGGCTGCTGCTCTCCATGTTCTCGGCCTCCAGCCCCAGCGCCGGCAGGTGATCGCCATAGAGCACCAGCACCGTCCGCTCATCCCGGGCCTCCAGCTCCTGGATTAGCTCCCCCACAAAGGCGTCCATCTCATGGATTTGGTTCACATAATACTCCAAGGCCCAGCGGTACGCCTCATCGGGGCACACTTCCACCGTGACGGCCGGGTCCTCCAGCTCCGGCTCCATGGGGTATTTGCCGTGGCCCTGGACAGAGACCGTGAACACCAGATCCGCCTGATCCTCCGTCACATCCAGCGCCTGGAGGATCTGGTCCTTCAGCACACCGTCCTTAGCCCAGTTGGTAGGCGTCTTCTCCACCGCAGGCATATACTCCAGGGCGGTAAAATCATCAAAGCCCAGATTGGGATAGACCTCGTTCCGGCTGTAAAAGGCCGCCCGGTGATTGTGGATGGCATGGGTCGCGTAGCCGTTTTCCTTCAGGTCGTAGGCCACAGACTCCACGGTCTGATCCTTCAGGCAGGTCTGGAAGGGGTACTCCCCGGGTCCGAAGAACCGGCTGCTCATACCGGTAAGCACCTCGAACTCTGTATTGGCTGTGCCCGCGCCCACCACCGGCACCGTCAGATAGCCGGAGGAATACGCTTCCTTCAGCGCCGTCCAGTTGGGCACCGGATCCTCCGACAGCTCCAGGCCCTGGATCATGGATGGATCAATATAGGACTCCAGCTGGATGAAGATCACATTCACATCCGTCTGCGGATCGGCGGAGAGCGCCGCCGTCTTCTCCTCCACCGACCGGACAATATCCGCCACCGCCTTCTGGCTGTAATTGGCCGGGCGGCGGATCCCCCGGTTCAGCCAGGTCTGCAGGAAGCAGTAGGAAAAGCCGTAGTCCTCGTAGGCAAAGGCCAAGTTGGCAAACTGGTCTGACAGGTTGCCTGTGAAAAAGGCCAGGGCGCATCCGCCGCCCATCAGGGCGCCGGAGACCGCCATCGCTCCGATGCCGGTGAGAATCCGGGTCCGCAGCGGACAGCTGCTGCGGGGCCCCTTCCAGAACAGCAGTACCAGCCCTGCGGCCACCAGCACCAGCGCCGCGATCAGCAGAATGATGTAGCCGGTGGAGAGATAGTTGGGGACCGTGTCCAGCCCCGTTTCAAACACCGTCAGATCCGCCACGGTGAAGGGCGTCATGCGGTTGAGGAGGATGAACCCGTTCACGCCGCCGCAGATCAGCCACAAGAAGGACACCAATGCGCACCAGAACGCCCGCCGCCGCAGAAAAAAGGCGGGGCAGAGCGTCAGCAGTACAATCAGGAAATTCACCAGAAATGCCAGCGGTTCCTCCGTCATAAAGCGCCAAAAGCCGGCGGGCCCATCTGTGAAGCTCTTGTGATTGAACAGCTCCACCACGACGGTGACCGCTAAAGCCAGCAGCGGAAGATACAGGAACGCTCTGCGTTCCTGTCGATGCCGTTCGGCATCCGCGGCCGCCGGCGGCAATGTCTGTTGCATCGGAATGACCTTCTTTCTTTTCATAGATTTTTTATTATAGCGCCTTTCCCTCTGCAATTCCATGAATTTTTTGCGAACTTTTTTCTTTTTCTTTTCTAAAATTTCATCTGATTTTGAAGAAAGTCTCCCTGCTCCATCGTATTGGAAACTGCGGCGGAAACCTCTTGACAGGCGGCCCCGTTTGTATTATTGTACTATCGTAATAGTACATCGAGAGGAGCGGATTTCATTTGCAGCAGCGATCCAAGTTCATTCAAAGAACCAGCGCTCTGGCGCTGGCGGCGGTCCTGGCACTCGGCATGGGTGTTCAGGCGGCCGGACCGGGCGCATCCACAGTGGATGACCGGCGGGAGGACCTGACCATATTTTATGAGACGCTGAAAGACAGCCATCCGGATCTTTTTGCCAACACGCCGGAGGAGACCTTCCTGGCCCGCAAAGCAGAGCTTACAGAGCATCTGGACACCGCAAGCGACGTAGAATTTCTCTTCGGCCTGCAGAGTCTGGCCGCGCTTGTGGGCGACTCCCACACCAGCGTCCAGGTGGCGGACAGCGTGGTGGACCAGCTGAATGCCTATCCCATGGTGCTGTCCTGGCGGGACGGGCACTGGTACCTGACCACAGTTCCGGCTGAGGAACAGGATCTGCTGGGCGCGGAGGTCACCGCCATAGGCGGCCGCTCTATGGCAGAGGTGGTGAAGACCTTTGGCCGCGTGCTCAGTGCCGACAACCCGGTGAAGCTGCGGCGGCAGTACCGGCAGGTGTGCAATGTGGCGGATTACTACGCCTATCTGGGTCTGGCAAAGGCGGGTGAGCCTCTGGCCCTCACCCTGGCTGACGGCAAGACCGTCTCCATCGCTCCCATGCCCTACCTCTCCCTGGGAGAGGCGGAAATTGTCCAGCTAGGCGCTGAGGTGCCCCAGCCTGCCACTGCCCGCCAGAAGTGCAATTACTGCGCACTTCCGCTGAGCGGGCAGGTCTACTATATCCAGTACAACGTCTGCCAGGAGGACCCGGCGCTGCCCATGGAGGACTTTGCCGCCCAGGTGCAGGCGGACCTGGAGGCCGGAGGTTACAGCCGCGTTCTCGTGGACCTGCGGAACAACGGCGGCGGGTCAGACGGCGTAATCTGGCCTCTGCTGTCCGTCCTGCGGCAGGAGATGGATGATGGGACCGAGGTGGTGGGACTCATCGGAGAGGCCACCTTCTCCTCTGCCATCATCAATGCCGTAGAGCTGCAGGAAATGGGCATCCCGCTGGTGGGAGAGCCTGCCAGCGGCAGCGTGGACCACTTTGGCTCCGTCAGTGGCTTTTCTCTGCCCAACTCCGGCATCCAGATTGGTGTCTCCTCCAAATACATCGACCTGGGCACCCTGCTGGACGCCGACGCCGGACGGGGCGTGGAGTCTCTGGAGCCGGATATCGCCGTTCCCCAAACCATGGCGGATACCCTGGCGGGCAGAGACACCGCTGTGGAGTGGCTGCTGGCCCATCCGGAGACGCTGGAACAGCGGGAATACCCGGATGCGCCGCTCACCCGGGGGCGGTTCGTGGGGCAGCTGTATGCTGCGGCCGGGTCCCCTGCCGCAGCGGCGGAGGCCGGTTTCCAGGATCTGCTGGGCATCGAGTGGTTCCTGCCGGCGGTGAACTGGGCCGCGGAGACCGGCGTCACCGGCGGTACGGCGGAGGGCGCCTTTGCGGCCGCCCGGCACCTCACCTGGCAGGAAGCCGCCGTCTTTCTCGTCCGCACTGCGGAGGCCCTGGGGCTGGAGCCGGAGGCTGTCCGCACCGCGCCTCTGCCCGATGCGCTGGCGGAGGGTGCCTGGGACCAAACCGCTCTGGAACTGGCCTGGGAATGGGGCCTGCTTCCGGAAGACGCGGGCAGTGCCGCCGAAATCGCTCGGGTCCAGGGCGGGGCCATGGCGGATGCCTTTGCGGCCCTGCTGTAACCCCACGAATCGTCTGACCAGAAACAGCCCCCGGACGCTGCGGCGTCCGGGGGCTGTCTCAACCTCTCTGACGGCGGTGTGCCGCTGTTCTCTGACGGGCTGTCTTCCAGGCGCACGTCCCGGCAGAGAAAAGGACCGCGGGATAACTCCCGCGGTCCTCTGATATGGTATATGCTTACTCGCTGTACATGGCCTTCAGCTTCAGCAGGTGCTGATAGCGATCCATGGCAGCTTTCTCGTTGCGCTGGAACAGCTCGCCGGCGCGGTCGGGGAACTCGCGGGTCAGACGGCTGTACCGGGCCTCGTTCATCAGGAACTCCTGATAGCCGCCAGCCGGCTCCTTGGAGTCCAGCGTGAACTTGGCACCCTCAGCGGCGGGGTTGAAGCGGAACAGGTTCCAGTAGCCGCACTCCACAGCCTTCTTCATTTCCTTCTGGCAGTTCATCATGCCGCCCTTGATGGAGTGCATCTCGCAGGGGGCGTAGCCGATAATCAGGGACGGGCCGGGATAGGCCTCGGCCTCCTGAATGGCCTTCAGGGTCTGGGCGGGGTTGGCACCCATGGCCACCTGAGCCACGTAGATATAGCCGTAACTCATGGCGATCTCCGCCAGGGACTTTTTCTTGATCTCCTTGCCGGCCGCGGCGAACTGCGCCACCTGGCCGATGTTGGACGCCTTGGAGGCCTGGCCGCCGGTATTGGAGTACACCTCGGTATCAAAGACGAAGACATTCACATCGTTGCCGGAGGCCAGGACGTGGTCCAGACCGCCGAAGCCGATGTCGTAGGCCCAGCCGTCGCCGCCGAAGATCCACATGGACTTCTTGGACAGGAACTCCTTGTCCGCCAGAATCTCAGCAGCCAGCTTGCAGGCGTCGCACTGGCACAGCGTCTCGCCCTTTGCCTTCAGCTCCTCGCCGAAGGCATGGATCTCCGCCTTGGGATTGGCCAGCAGCTCGTCCACAGTGCAGATGCTGCTCTCCAGGGCGGCGATGTATGCCTTGGTGGCCTCGCCGTTGGCGGCGCTGTCCTCCATGGTGTCCAGCCACTTCTGGCCGGCCTCCTTCAGAGCGGGCACTGCCCAATCCTTGGCAATCAGCTCCCGGGTCAGATCCGCCAGACGGCTGCGGGTGGCCTGCTGGCCCAGATACATGCCCAGGCCGTGCTCAGCGTTATCCTCGAACAGGGAGTTGGCCCAAGCGGGACCATGGCCTTCCTTGTTGGTGCAATAGGGAGAGGTGGCAGCCGGACCGCCCCAGATGGAGGAGCAGCCGGTGGCGTTGGAGATGTACATCCGGTCACCGAACAGCTGGGTAATCAGGCGGGCATAGCTGGTCTCGGCGCAGCCGGCGCAGGAGCCGGAGAACTCCAGCAGGGGCTGCTTGAACTGGCTGCCCTTGACGGTATTGGTGTCCTCCACGTCGGCCTTGGGGGCCACCTTGGCCACCATGTAGTCAAAGACCTCCTGCTCGGCAGCCTGGGACTCCTGGGGCTTCATGGTCAGGGCCTTGACGGGGCAGGTGCTCACACACACGGAGCAGCCCATGCAGTCCAGCGGGGAAATGGCAATGGCAAACTTGTATACACCCTTGCCCTTGCCGGCCTTGATGTCCACGATCTTGGCCTGAGCGGGGGCGTTCTTGGCCTCCTCCTCAGTGAGGGCATAGGGCCGGATGGTGGCGTGGGGGCAGACATAGGAGCACTGGTTGCACTGGATGCACTTGGTCTGATCCCACTCGGGCACGCTGACGGCCACGCCGCGCTTCTCATAGGCGGAAGCGCCCTGGCAGAAGGTGCCGTCCTCGTGGCCGTTGGCAAAGGCGGAGACGGGCAGGCTGTCGCCGTCCATGCGGCCCACGGGCTCCATGATCTCCTTGACCATCTTCACGGTGGCGGCGTTGCCCTCCACGTGCTCGGCCACGGTCTCGTCCTTGGCGTCCTTCCAGGAGGCGGGCACCTCAAACTTGTGGAACGCGGTGGCGCCCATGTCGATGGCCTTGTGGTTCATATCCACCACGTCCTGGCCCTTCTTCAGGTAGGAG
>OIWN01002620.1_pt1 | contig 11768 bp, 5 predicted proteins | sample 1587591 | NCBI WGS metagenome assembly OIWN01 (sample SAMEA3888901, study PRJEB22519) | human gut metagenome | biome: human gut; feature: human-associated habitat; material: faeces | place: Denmark | collected 2010 | reverse complement strand
TCATTTATTAATTAACAAGCAGTTACGTCTCTTTTTTTCGGATTTAATTGTGAAATTTTAATCATCATATTCATACAATCAATTATCTGTAAAATTTTTCCCAGACATGGTTTCTTTCATATTTGACATTTATTAATAATCATCATTAGAATCCACGAAAAATAATATATTCATACAAACACAGACATCTTTTGAAACGAATGATACATTTTTATGATGAATGCTTAAAACAATATTTAATCGACACACATCACTGTCATTAATGTAAAGCAACATAGCTCACCAATAATACAATGGACAACTCTACCGGCATTGATCGCTGGTCGGAGGAAATAAGGATTTTTACATGAACTTGAAGAAGATTTTTTTCAGTGCTGTCACTGTTTCAGTTCTCTGCGCATTAACGGGATGTGACTACATTGAAGAAGGCAAGCCAGAAAGTAGTTTACTGAAACAAGAAGAAGAACATAACAATAAAATTGTGCTACTTGAAAAACAACAAGCACAGCTAAAGAGTCAACTCGAAACTATTCAAAAACAACAAACTGGCATAATAAACAGCACAAAGACTTTAACTCACGTAATTAAATCCGTTAAAGACCAACAAAATACTTTTATTTTTACCGAGTTTAACCCAGCAAAAACGAAGTATTTCATCCTGAACAACGGTTCGGTGGCTTTAGCGGGCCGAGTGTTATCCATTGACGCCACAGAGAATGGCAGTGTTATTCATATTTCACTGGTCAACTTATTAAGTATACCAATCTCAAACATTGGCTTTAATGCGACATGGGGTGGTGAAAAACCTGTCGATGCCAAAGAGTTTGCCCGGTGGCAACAATTACTTTTCAACACATCAATGACATCCACATTGAAATTATTACCAGGTCAATGGCAAGACATTAATTTGACACTGAAGGGTGTATCGCCAAATAACCTGGGATATCTGAAGTTAGCCATCAATATGGAAAATATTCAGTTTGACAATCTTCCCGCTGCTGATAATCGGCAGAAAAGAAGCAAAAAATAAATGCAATTAGTACGCTTATAACAAGGAATAGCGAGCATCATTAATGAACAAAATATTTAAAGTTATCTGGAACCCTGCCACAGGGAATTATACTGTTACCAGCGAAACGGCAAAAAGCCGTGGCAAGAAATCTGGGCGCAGTAAGCTGTTAATTTCTGCGCTGGTTGCGGGTGGGTTGTTGTCATCGTTTGGGGCGCTGGCTGATAATTACGACGGTCAGGGCGTTGATTACGGCGATGGCTCAGCTAGTGACGGCTGGGTTGCTATCGGTAAAGGTGCAAAAGCAAATATTTTTTTAAACAACGCTGGTGCCAGTACCGCTTTAGGTTATGACGCTATAGCTGAAGGCCAATATAGCTCTGCCATCGGCTCAAAAACCCATGCTATTGGTGGTGCATCAATGGCCTTTGGGGTTAGTGCAATCTCTGAAGGTGACAGGAGTATCGCGCTGGGTGCATCGTCGTATTCATTCGGCCAATACTCAATGGCCCTTGGTCGTTATTCCAAAGCGCTGGGTAGATTGTCTATAGCTATGGGGGATAGCTCCAAAGCGGATGGAGCAAACGCCATTGCGCTGGGAAATGCCGCTAAGGCGGCTGGTATTATGAGCATCGGTCTCGGTGATAATGCCAATGCGTCACAAGATTATGCTATGGCGCTGGGAGCAGAAAGCGAAGCCGCTGAAAATGCGACCGCTATCGGCAATAAAGCGCATGCAAAAGGAGTGAATAGCATCGCGTTGGGTAATGGCAGCCAGGCTCTGGCAGATAGTGCAATTGCTATTGGCCAGGGCAACAAGGCTAACGGCGCTGATGCTATCGCTCTGGGTAATGGTAGCCAGTCGAGTGGCTTAAACGCTATTGCCTTAGGTAAGGCCAGTGTTGTAACTGGCGATAATAGTCTTGCGCTTGGGAGCAATACCAATGCCAACGGTATTAACTCTGTCGCGCTGGGCGCAGGTTCTATTGCGGATCAAGACGATAGCGTTTCTGTCGGCAGTGACTCATTACAACGCAAGATCGTTAATGTAAAAAATGGCACGATCAAGGCTGATAGCCACGACGCCATTAATGGCTCACAGCTTTATGCCATCAGCGACTCGGTGGCAAAACGGCTTGGCGGGGGTTCATCGGTAAACGTTGACGACGGTACTGTTAAAGCACCAACCTACAATTTAAAAAATGGTAACAAAAATAACGTTGGCGATGCGCTCACTGTACTCGATCAATTCACCCTGCAATGGGATCAAAACAGAGACAAATACAGCGCCGCTCATGGTAGCTCAACTGCCAGCGTAATCACCGATGTGGCGGATGGCGCAGTTTCAGATTCCAGTAAAGACGCGGTTAACGGTTCACAACTGAAAGCCACCAATGATGATGTTGAGACCAATACCACCAATATCGCTACCAATACCGGAAATATTGCAACTAACACTGCAAATATTGCTACCAACACCACCAATATCACTAATTTGACAGATACTGTTGGCGACCTTAAAGATGATGCCCTGCTCTGGAATGGCACTGCATTCAACGCCGCTCATGGTACGGAAACCACCAGCACCATCACCAACGTGAAAGCTGGTACCCTTTCGGATGACAGTACTGACGCGGTTAATGGCTCGCAACTGAAAGACACTAACGATAACGTGGCGACCAACACCACCAATATCGCCAGCAACACGGCTAACATTGCCACTAACACCAGTAATATTGCCGATAACACTGCCAACATTGCTACCAACACCAGTAATATTGCCGATAACACTGCCAACATTGCGACCAACACCAGCAATATTGCAGGTAACACTGCCAACATTGCTACCAATACCACTAATATCGCGGCTAACACCACAAGCATAAATAGCCTGAACACGTCTGTGGATGCTCTTGAACAGGATGCTATGCTCTGGAACGGCACTGCATTCAACGCCGCTCATGGTACGGAAACCACCAGCACCATCACTAATGTGAAAGCTGGCACCCTTTCGGATGACAGTACTGACGCGGTTAATGGCTCGCAACTGAAAGCTACTAACGATAACGTGGCAACCAACACCACCAATATCGCCAGCAATACGGCTAACATTGCGACCAACACCGCCAATATTAATACTCTCAATACGTCGATCGATACCCTTGAGCAGGATGCAATGCTCTGGAACGGAACAGCGTATAGCGCCGCGCACGGTACAGAAACAGCCAGCACCATTACCAACGTTAAAGCAGGTACTTTATCTGAAAATAGTACGGACGCAGTTAACGGTGCGCAGCTGAACGCGACTAACGAGAATGTGGCGACCAATACCACCAATATTGCTGCTAACACCGCCAGCATTAATACTCTGAATACATCCATTGACGCCCTGGAACAGGATGCGCTGCTTTGGGATGGCACTGCATTCAGTGCAGCGCATGGTGCAAACAAAGATGCTAGCAAAATCACGAATGTCCTGGCAGGGACTGTATCATCCGCCAGTACTGATGCCATTAATGGCAGCCAGCTTCATGGGTTGAGCAGTTCGATCGCCACCTATCTTGGTGGTGGTGCTACTGTGAGCGATTCTGGCGTATTTAGCGGCCCTACCTATAACATTGATGGTAATGATTACACCAATGTTGGTGCTGCACTTGACGCCATTAACACCTCACTTAGCGACTCACTCGGCGATGCCCTCCTTTGGGATAGCACGACTGGCGCATTTAGTGCCAAACACGGTTCTACCGCCAGCGTAATCACTAACGTCGCAGACGGTGCTGTCTCTGACTCTAGCTCTGATGCTGTGAATGGCTCACAACTGTACGATGTAAGCAACTCTGTTGTCGATGTTCTGGGTGGTGGTGCTGGCGTGAATACGGATGGCAGCATCAGTGCACCAACGTACACCATTGCTAACACTGATTACGATAATGTCGGCGATGCCCTAAACGCGCTTGATACCACTCTTGACGATGCGATGCTGTGGGATGCTACCGCAGGTGAAAATGGTGCCTTCAGTGCCAGCCACGATGGCAGTGCCAGCAAAATAACTAACGTCGCGGCAGGAACAATTTCTGACACCAGCACCGATGCGGTTAATGGGGCTCAACTCCACGGCGTTAGCAGTTCCGTCGCTGAGGCTCTTGGTGGTGGTGCGGCGGTGAATTCTGACGGCAGCATCAGCGCACCGACTTACACCATTGCTGATACCGACTATACCAACGTCGGCGATGCGATGAATGCAATTGACTCAACCCTGGATAACGCCTTGCTTTGGGACGCTACCGCAGGTGAAAACGGTGCGTTTAACGCCAGCCATGATGGCAAAGCCAGTGTCATCACCAACGTAGCCAATGGTCAGATTAACGAAACCAGCACCGACGCGGTTAACGGTTCCCAGTTAAATGCCACGAATATGTTGATCCAGAATATTGCCGGTGATACCAGCGAAAGCTATATCACAGAGAACGGTGAAGGTATCAACTATGTGCGTACTAACGACAGCGGCTTAGTCTTTGAGGATGCCAGTGCGACGGGTGTGGGCGCTACAGCTGTAGGTTATAACTCCGTCGCATCAGGCGATAGCAGTGTGGCAATTGGACAGAACAGCAGCAGTACTATTGAATCTGGAATTGCTCTGGGCAGCAGTTCTGTGTCTAACCGTGTCATCCTTCAGGGCTCCCGTGATACCAGCGTAACCGAAGATGGCGTAGTCATTGGTTATAACACCAGTGATGGCGAACTGCTTGGCGCGTTGTCAATTGGTGATGACGGTAAATATCGTCAAATCATCAACGTCGCCGATGGTTCCGAAGCCCATGACGCCGTTACGGTTCGCCAGTTGCAGAATGCGATTGGTGCTGTAGCAACGACACCGTCCAAATACTTCCATGCTAATTCAACGGAAGAAGATTCACTGGCTGTCGGTGAAGACTCACTGGCAATGGGTGCGAAAACCATTGTTAATGGTGATGCCGGGATCGGTATTGGCCTGAACACTCTGGTGTTAACTGATGCAATCAACGGTATTGCTATCGGTAGCAACGCGAGTGCAAATCATGCAAACAGTATTGCGATGGGTAGTGGTTCCCAGACCACCCGTGGTGCGCAGACTGACTACACCGCCTACAACATGGACGCGCCGCAGAATTCTGTCGGTGAATTCTCTGTCGGCAGCGAAGACGGTCAACGTCAGATCACCAACGTCGCGGCTGGTTCAGCGGATACCGATGCGGTTAACGTAGGTCAGTTGAAAGTCACTGATGAGCGCGTAGCGCAAAATACCCAGAGCATTACTAACCTGAACAATCAGGTCACTAATCTGGATACTCGCGTTACTAATATCGAAAACGGTATTGGCGACATTGTCACCACCGGTAGCACCAAGTACTTCAAGACCAACACCGATGGCGTAGATGCCAACGCCCAGGGTAAAGATAGCGTTGCTATTGGTTCTGGTTCCATTGCTGCCGCTGACAACAGCGTCGCACTGGGTACCGGTTCCGTTGCAGATGAAGAAAATACAATCTCTGTAGGTTCTTCCACTAACCAACGCCGTATTACTAACGTTGCCGCAGGTAAAAATGCTACCGATGCTGTTAACGTTGCGCAGTTGAAGTCTTCTGAGGCGGGCGGCGTGCGTTACGACACCAAAGCTGATGGTTCTATCGACTATAGCAATATCACCCTCGGTGGCGGCAACGGCGGTACGACTCGTATCAGCAACGTCTCCGCTGGCGTCAACAACAACGACGCGGTGAACTACGCGCAGTTGAAGCAAAGCGTGCAGGAAACGAAGCAATACACCGATCAGCGGATGGTTGAGATGGATAACAAACTGTCTAAAACCGAAAGCAAGTTGAGTGGTGGTATCGCTTCTGCAATGGCAATGACCGGTCTGCCGCAGACCGGTCAACTGAACTGGCCCGTGCCGGTGCTGGCTGTCAGCGGTGTGGTGCTGTTTGCATTCGGCTGGGCGCTGGATCGCAAATACCGCACAGTATAATTTTCTTCTGATACAACAAAAAGGACCCGATGCAGATGCATCGGGTCCTCTTTTTCGGTTTCTTTTATGCAGTCAGGGTTTACTGCTGCTGTGCCTGCTGCTCGGCGCGCTTGGCTTCCAGCGCCAGAATGGCATCGCGGCGGCTCAGGTTGATACGGCCCTGCTGGTCGATGTCGGTCACCTTGACCACGATGGCATCGCCCACAGCCACCACATCCTCCACGCGCTCCACACGCTTAGTGTCCAGCTTGGAGATGTGAACCAGACCTTCCTTGCCCGGTGCGATCTCAACGAAGGCACCAAAGTTCATCAGGCGGGTCACTTTGCCCTTGTAGATGGCACCGATCTCGGGGTCCTCCACAATGGTCTTGATGGTAAAGATGGCGCGCTTTGCGTCCTCCTGATCCACAGCAGAGACGAACACATGACCGTCCTCCTGCACGTCGATCTTGCAGTTGCAGGTAGCGCAGATGTCCTGAATGACCTTGCCGCCCTTACCGATCACGTCCTTGATCTTATCGGTGGGGATCATCATGCTGAACATCTTGGGTGCGTAGCGGCTCAGCTCATGGCGAGGCTCTGCGATCACCGGCTTGATGATCTCGTCCAGAATATACAGGCGGCCCTTGCGGCACTTCTCGAAGGCCTCGGCAATGATGTCGTAGGTCAGGCCGTCGATCTTGATGTCCATCTGGATGGCGGTGATGCCCTTGCGGGTGCCGCCCACCTTGAAGTCCATATCGCCGTGGAAGTCCTCCACGCCCTGAATGTCCAGCATGGTCATCCAGCGGTCGCCCTCGGTGATCAGACCACAGGAAATGCCGGCAACGGGTGCCTTGATGGGCACGCCAGCATCCATCAGGGCCAGCGTAGAGCCGCAGATGGATGCCTGAGAGGTGGAACCGTTGGAGGAGAGCACCTCAGACACGCAACGGATGGTGTAGGGGAACTCTTCCAGAGAGGGCAGCACGGGCACCAGAGCACGCTCTGCCAGTGCGCCATGGCCGATCTCGCGGCGGCCGGGGCTGCGCGGTGCGCGGGCCTCGCCCACAGAGTACGGCGGGAAGTTGTAGTGATGGATATAGCGCTTGGTCTGCTCATCGGTCAGGTCGTCCATGAGCTGGTTGTCCTTGGTGCCGCCCAGAGTGCAGGTGGTGAGCACCTGCGTCTGGCCGCGGGTGAACATGCCGGAGCCGTGCACGCGGGGCAGGATGCCCACTTCGGCAGCCAGCGGGCGGATCTCGTTGATGCCGCGGCCGTCCACGCGCTTGCCCTCGTCCAGCAGCCAGCGGCGCACCACGAACTTCTGCATCTTGTAGCTGACCAGATCAAGGTCTGCAGCGGTCAAGTCGGGGTACTCCTCGGCGATCTTGTCCATGATGGGCAGCAGAGCGGCATCGCGCACATTCTTGTCGTCGGTGTCCATAGCGGCCTTGAAGTCGTCCAGATACTTGTTCTGGATGGCGTGGAACACGTCCATATCCAGACCCACCACCTGAAAATCGATCTTCTTCTTACCGCGCTCGGCCACGATGCGGTTGATGAACTCAATGGTCTTTTTGATCTCCACGTGAGCGGCCTTGATGGCGTTCAGCATGGTGTCCTCGTCCACCTCGTTGGCACCGGCCTCGATCATGACGATCTTATCCATGGTGGCGGCAACGGTCAGGGCAAGGTCGCTCACCTTGCGCTGTTCCTGCGTGGGGTTCAGCACGATCTCGCCGTCCACCAGACCCACCTGCACGCCGCCGATGGGGCCGTTCCACGGGATGTCGGACACGGCAGTGACCAGAGAAGCACCGATCATACCGGCGATCTCAGGGCTGCAGTCGGGGTCCAGACTCATGACGGTCATGGTGATGCACACGTCGTTGCGCATTTCCTTGGGGAACAGCGGGCGCATGGGGCGGTCCACCACGCGGCTGGTCAGGATGGCGCGCTCACCGGGGCGGCCCTCACGGCGCATAAAGCTGCCGGGGATGCGGCCTGCGGCGTAGAGCTTTTCCTCATACTCCACGTTCAGGGGGAAGAAATCCACGCCTTCGCGGGGCTTGGGGCTCATGACCACATTGCACAGAACGCAGGTCTCGCCGTAGCGGATCAGCGCACTGGCGTTGGACAGACCGCACATTTTGCCCATTTCTACCTTGAACGGGCGGCCTGCCAGCATGGTCTCGTAGACCTTGTAGTTTTCAAAGGTCTCTCTGCGGGAACCAAATTCAATTGCCATTGTTTTTGCCTCCTTGTTTTTTCGGATTTTTTCTATCCAAAAGGCGGTGGCGCGCGCATCATAGCAATAAATCCAGCGTCCGTACCCGGGGCACAGGCGTTCGATTTACTGCTGCAATACGCTGCCGCCGCCATTTTGTACATAAAAGCAAAAGGCAGGCACCTTTGCGGTACCTGCCCTCTGTTTAAATTACTTACGCAGACCCAGAGTTGCGATCAGAGCACGGTAACGCTCGATGTCCTTCTTCTGGAGGTAGGCCAGCAGATTGCGGCGGCGGCCAACCATCTTCATCAGACCACGGCGGCTGTGGTGATCGTTCGGGTTCTTCTTCAGGTGCTCGTTCAGCTCGTTGATGTGAGCGGTCAGCAGAGCGACCTGAACTTCGGGAGAGCCAGTGTCCTTCTCGGTCAGAGCGACTTTGGCCATAACTTCCTGCTTGTTCATAGTTACATACCTCTTTATAAAATTTTATGTGCCAATGGAACAGCGGCGGGAAACGGCATTCCCAAAAAGCGGGCATACTCCCAACCCCGTACCACGGTAACAGATACAGTATACCAGAACCCTGTGCAAAATGCAAGGATATTTTTTGCATCCTGCCTTTATTTTTTTACGTACTGGTGCCAGTACAGCTGTACCTCCGGCAGCTTCTTTTTGCGCAGCAGAACTGCGGTGGGGATCAGATACAGCAGCACCGAAAGCAGCATGGATGCATCGTAGCCGCTCACCGCATCGGCCACGGTAGTGGTGCCGTACAACCCACCGATGAGCATGGACGAAATATCCATGGCACCATGCAGGAATACCGTCACCCACAAATTGCCGGTGCGGAAGTAGATCGCCGCAAAAAGAGTGCCCAGCGATGCTGCAAACACGCACTGCATCAGCACACCGAAGGGTGCCGAACTGAGGATATTGGTCAGGTGCGCCGCACCAAACAGCACACCGGACAAAAGGCAGGCCTTCCACACACCGGCGCGGCTGGTGCCAAAGTGCTCCAGCAGGGTCTGGGCAATGACACCGCGGAAGATGAATTCCTCGGCCACACCCACCATGGCCATGCTGACAAGGAAGGTGCAGATGCGTGCCGCAGGCTGCAGCACGCCGTTCTCCGGCCGGCCCAGCACCAGCGAACCAAAGGCATTGTAGCCAATGAACACCAGCGGGTACATGCCCACCAGCAGGCCATTGAAAAAGCCGCTGCCGCGGCGGCGCAGCAGCCCAGCACGGTCTGTCCGTACCAGAAACAGCACTGCCACCATGGCCCCCACCAGCTCCTGCAGAGTGCTGTAGAGGTATGTATCAATGGACGCAAAATCCGCCCGAAAAAGAACCAATGCAATGGTAAAGACAAGATCTGTTACGAACAGGCTTGCCAGAAAGACCACTTCTGCCAGAACGCAGAATAAGATCGGATGCGCTTTGCGCAGTCGTTTGAGCATGGGATACCCTCCTGAATCGTTGATGGTACTATTCTAGCACACTTTACCTTAAAACGATATAGCACGCGCAAAAAAGGCAGTTTTCCCTTCTGCTGTGCCGCAAAGCGTTCACTTTTTCAAAACAAAGATCTGTTCAAACTCCTGCGTTGCCAGCAGCGAAACATCCTCATAGCCGCCCTGTCGGGCAACGTTCCACGCAGTTTCCATGTTCTGGGCCGTGATCTGCTCCACCTGTTCTGCCGTCACGAACTGCCACAGCCCCCGGCCTCCAATGAACAGCACCAGCGTATCATTTTCGCCGGTGTTATACTGCACCAGCAGCTCACTGGAATCGTCCGGCACCACACAGACCTCCTGAAATTTGAGAAGCTCCTGCACGCCGGAAGTGAAACTGCCAAGGTCCCCGGTAATATCCACGCAGGCGGCCTGACTGTATTGTTCCAGTTCTTTGTCTATCTTATAAGTACCGCTGTACATGCGCTCCGGCTCGATCACAAATGCAAGCACGACCATTGCAAGGCACACGATCTGCAGAATGCGCTTTCTGGTGCCTGCACGCAGCGTATCCAGAATGGAGAAAAGGCCGCAGCCACAAAACAGCGCTTCCAGCGGCTGCAGATGGTACACATACCGCAGCGACTTATACGGCGAGATCACCGCGATAACCAGAAATGCAGCAAGCGCCGGGACCGTAATCAGCTTGACATCCCCGGGGATCAGCGTAGTGCCGCGCAACTTGCCCGGCAGCCAGCGCTGCCCCAGCTTCGTCAGGATCAGCACGGCCATAATGCCTGCGCCTACAGCAAAGCCGACGATGCTCCAGCCGATCAGCTCCAGCGGGCCTTTGGGGTACTGCGCCAGATCCAGCAGATTGTTTGCTGTTGACTCCAGCGAAACCGTATCCTGCGAGTGCAGCTGTGCATACCAGCACGGAAAGGTGAGCAGCATTCCGCCAACGCCCGCAAGTGCCGGAAGCGAAAATGCAGCAGCATTTTTCCATTCGCGCCGGAACATCAGGTAAAGGTCATATGCTGCGCACAGCAGGAAGGCATAGACCACAAAGAAATACTGGGTCATCATGCCAAGATAGATGGTTACACCGATCAGAAGATATTTGGGCACAGACGGCCTGCGAAGAGACTTTGCCACCAGCAGCGCAAGCAGGATCGTCAGCAAGGTCATGAGCATATACATGCGCACCATCGTCACATTCGAGATCATTTCACGGTTGAACGCATACAATGCACAGACGAACAATGCTTTTTTCCAGTCTGCAAACAGCTCCATGCCCAGCGCATACAGCGCTGCCAGCGTGCCGCCCAGCAGCACAAAATTCATCCCCAGACCCGTCCATTTTGTAAAGCTGCCCGGAAATAATGAGCACACCGTGTGCAGCAAAAAGTAGAACAGCGGCGGATGAACGTCCTGTGTCTGGTTATAGTAGACCGACGCATAGTCGAACCGTGTGCTTCCCTGCGGGGCAACATAATTCAGAAACTCGCTCTGCGTGAACACTGCCTCCGGCAGCTTGCCGTTTGCCACCTGTTCTCCACCATGGAGCCAGCTTAAAAACGGAACATAACTGCTGTTTGCAAGGCCGTAGGAGTAGATCTCATCCAGAAAGAACCCCTCTTTCCGCACAGCCCACCAGCCGCAAAGGCAGATCAGAACGATCACAAAAAGCGCGACCGCCCGTTTTTTCTTTTTTATTTCCTGCATAGTTTCTGTTTTTCCTCGCTTTTTTTGTCCGTTCTGCAGCCAAATATGGCTTTGCTTTTCCAGTATATCATATTTAGAACACAAGTCAAAACTTTTCGGGTTGCAGATCCCGCTGCTCCTAGCAGCATGCACCCTGTTAGACATTCCTAGCCGGTGGAACCCGCGGGCTAAACAAAGCCATACTATGGCTTTGTTTGCGGTGCTTCGCACCGCCGCCCTGTTCAAATCCCGCGCGGAGACAAAAAAGAACCAGTACACGAATGTGTTAGCAGCTTGCACCTTGTTAGACATTCCTACCGGTTGGGACCCGCGGGCTAAACAAAGCCATACTATGGCTTTGTTTGCGGTGCTTCGCACCGC
>OIWN01002616.1_pt1 | contig 11780 bp, 7 predicted proteins | sample 1587591 | NCBI WGS metagenome assembly OIWN01 (sample SAMEA3888901, study PRJEB22519) | human gut metagenome | biome: human gut; feature: human-associated habitat; material: faeces | place: Denmark | collected 2010 | reverse complement strand
GTTTTCTAGGCAATTTCCAATCTAACGGGTGTTGCACTTTCATTTAGACAACGGGGCACCCACACCACGACACATTCCCGGGAATGCGTCGCAAGCCTGCGCGCCACTGACCGCACAGGCGCGTAGGTTGTGAGGTATGAGCGAAACCAATGATGTCAATGACGCAATCAAGCATTTCCCACGCCTCAGGGCGCGCACGCTGCGGTTCGGCTGCGGCGCACCGCGCTCCGCACAGACCGTGGGCGACGGCTCGCGGGCCCTGTTCCTGCGCTCCGACGGCCCCGAGGATCTGGTGACCGCACTGTGGCTAAGCTGGTTCGACGAGTCCGGCGAACACCATGAGACCAAGCTGGCCGATCCGCGCGAACTGCTTGGCGCAATCGCCGACAGCGAGGACGTGCCGGCCGAGGAGAAGGCCCGCCGCGAGCGTGCGCGCGAAGGCGGCACCGGCATCGTCGGCTACTCCGCAGATGACGACGGCAATCGCATCGTGTTCACCATCAACGGCCGCCTGTTCCTGACCGACATCGATTGGAATGACGAGACCGGCGCACCCGAGCCGCACACCCGTGAACTGGCCGGCGAATGGCTCGATGAGGACCCGGCGATGTACACGCCGGTGCTGAACCCGCGCATCGCCCCGGATGGCGAACATGTGCTGTACACCACGGGCAGCTACCTGATGCTGGTCGATATCGGCGGCGAACTAGGTGACCGCATCACCGCCGTCTACGGCGTGAGCGTGGAGGATGAGGACGGCAATCCGGCCGAAAACACGTGGAAAATCGGTCTGGCCGAGTTCGTGGCCGGCGAGGAGATGGACCGATACGACGGCTTCTGGTGGGCCCCGGATTCGCAGCACGTGCTGTTCGAGTCCTTCGACACCGCCGACGAGCCGACCTGGCACATCAGCGATCCGGCTGACCCCGAGAAGCCGGACGCCGGCCGCCGTTACCCGCGCGCGCTGACCCGCAATGCCGACGTGTATCTGACCGTGATCACGCTGGCGTTCGATGAGAACGACCGGTACGCAGGCATCACCGGCAACGCCGATGTGGATTGGGATCGCGAGGCGTACGAGTATGTGGCCGCCGTGAACTGGCGTCGCGGCCACGATCCGCTGGTGCTGGTGCAGAACCGCCGTCAGACCCGCGATCAGGTGCTTGAGGTGGCAGTCGCGGCGGATGGGGCCGCGCTGGGTGCCACGCGTGTGCTTGAGGAGCACGCGAACGAGCAGTGGATCGACCTGGTTCACGGCACGCCCGCCTACACGCCGGATGGTCGTCTGGTGTGCTCGCTCAACGATATGGCCACGGACACCAACCGTCTGACAATGGACGGCCGCCCGTTCACGCCGGCTGGCTGGAACGTGCGCACGGTGCTCGCCGTGACCGACGAGGATGTGCTGGCCGTGGCGCAGCGCGCGCCCGAAATCGCGCCTGAGGTGCCGGACGCTTGGGCCGATGCGGCCGCCACCGAGTCCGTATTCGGCGACCACGACGCCCGCAGTTTCGACGTGGTGAGTATCGATTACAACGGCACGATCACGCCGGTCACGACCGATCCCGGCCAGTGGACCGCCTCGCGCGGCGAGCGCGGCATCGTGGTCTCCGGCCGCGATATGCGTTCCGCCCGCGCCCAGATGCGGCATATTCTGGGAGAACAGAGCGCCACTATCGCGTCCACGGCGGCCGAACCCGGCTTTACACCGAACGTCACGTTTACGCGACTGGGCGAGCACCAGCTGTACACGGCGATCATCGCGCCGAGCCCGGAAAGCCCGTACGCGCACGCCGAGAAGCTGCCGGTGCTGATGAAGCCGTACGGCGGGCCCGGCTTCCAGCAGGTCATCGCCTCGCAGTCCTTCTACTGGGAGGGCCAGTGGTGGGCCGACCAAGGCTTCCTGGTGGTCACGGCAGACGGCCGTGGCACCACCGGCCGCGGCCCGGCATGGGACCGCGAGATCTTCGAGGATATGAAGGACGTAACGCTGGCCGATCAGGTCGAGGCCGTCAACGCCCTGCCCGAGGCCGTCGCCCGGCTCAACGCCGATGTGGAATCACGTGCGGCACAGCCGGCTGCGGGCGATCAGGCAGACGCCGAGAACCACCCACCGGCGCTTCGCGCCACCTCCCGCCAGCGGGAGGCGATTCCCATGCCGGACCTCGACAAGGTGTGCATGATCGGCTGGTCGTACGGCGGCTTCCTGTCCGCACTGGCCGTGCTGGACGCGCCGAACGTGTTCAAGGCCGCATGCGCCGGCGCCCCGCCCACCGACTGGACGCTGTACGACACGCACTACACCGAGCGCTATCTGGGCCTCGACCCGGATGTCTACTACCGAAACGGCATCGTGCAGGACGCACCGAAACTCGAGCGCCCGCTTATGCTGATCCACGGTTTCGCCGACGACAACGTCACCATCGCCCACAGCCTGCGCCTCTCGCAAGCCCTGATGGCGGCGGGTCGCCCGCACACCTTCCTGCCGTTGACGGGCATCACCCATATGACCAATGACGAGACCGTGGCCGAAAACCTGCTCACCCTCCAGCGCGATTTCCTGCGCGACGCGCTGGCCTGACAAATCGATAACACGCGCATCCCACCCGAGGTGCTCCACCGGTAAAGCACCTCGGGTGGTGCGCCGCACCCATTTCCGCCCTGAATTTTTGGATATTTTGCACTCATCGTCACGTGAAAGACCGGTTTTTTGTCTCATATTCCCATCACCGCGTAGGATGGGTGAAGATTAGAAAGGGAGGACTATGAGCGTTCTCGACCGTTTTGAAAAAAGCGTGGAGGGTGCAGTCAACGGAGTATTCGCCAAGTTTGGCTCCAAAGACCTGCAGCCTGTCGATCTTTCCAGCGCCTTGGAGCGCGAGATTGACGCCGAGGCCATGCCCGTGGGCCGTGACCGCACGGTGGCCCCGAATGAATACCGTTTCAAGCTCAGTACTCCTGACTTCGACCGTATCGAGGCATGGGGTAGCGAGACCCTGGCCAACGAACTGGCCGATAACCTCACCGAGTACGCGAAGAGCCAGCATTACGCCTTCGTGGGCCCGGTGATCGTGATCTTCGAGGAAGACCTTGACCTGTCCAAGGGCAACTTCAACCTCACCTCCGAATCCGTGCAGGGCAATGCCGTGCCGGTCACCACCGATGCGCAGACCGAGGATAGCCCGGTGCTCGAGGTGAACGGCAACCAGTACCTGCTCACCAAAGACAAGACGGTAATCGGCCGCGGTTCCGGTTGCGATATCGTCATCGACGATCCGGGCATCTCCCGCAAGCACCTGGAAATCGACATCACGGATAACGGCGTGATCGCCCGCGACCTGGGTTCGACCAACGGCACGTACGTGGAGGGCCACCAAGTGCCCGCCGCCACGCTTCTCGACGGCAACACCATCACCATCGGCCGTACCCGCATCCTGTACTGGGCCTCCGCCCAAGCCCAGGAGTAGTCGAGCACACGCCCGAAAGTCGTCCACTTATGACCGAACTGACATTCGCCCTGCTCAAGTATGGATTCCTGATCCTGCTGTGGATATTCATCTGGCTGGCCGTACGTTCGCTGCGCAAGGACATCGAGACGTTCAGTCCGCGACCTTCGCGCGCGCGTCGTCGCCGTGAGCGTGAAGTGCATAAGGCCAAGGCCGAAACGCCGCAGGCAGCTGCGCCGCGCCCGCATCGCCAGCCCAGCGCTTCCGCGTCGTCCGCCGCCTCGGCGCAGCCTACCCTGTTGGTCATCATCGATGGTCCGCTTGCCGGCAGCTCCGTGCCGCTGGCCGAAGCCGACATCACGCTTGGCCGCGCCGCCTCGAACACCGTGGTGCTCGATGACGAATTCGTGTCTTCCCACCATGCCCGTGTCTACCGTGACACGCGCTCCGGGCAGTGGGCCATTGAAGACCTGAACTCCACCAATGGCACCGTGGTCAACCAGCAGCGCATCAACCGCCCCACCATTCTGCCCGCTCGTATTCCTGTGCGCATCGGCGCCACCACCTTCGAACTGAGGTAGCCGCATGCCAAAATCCGCCGCTTCACAACCGCTGTTCCTGTATTCCACCACGGTGTCCGATGTGGGCACCGTGCGCGCGAACAATCAGGATTCCTCCTTCGCCGGCGAGCATCTCATCGCCATGTGCGACGGCATGGGCGGTCACGCCGGCGGCGATACGGCATCCTCCATCGCCATCCGGTCGCTGGCCCACATCGAGCAGGACGACACCGGTGGCAACGTCGAGACGATCTCCCGCATGATGGAAACCTCCGTTATGGCCGCGCATGACGCCATCGTCGGCAAGGCCAAGCGCGAACGCAAGCTTGCCGGCATGGGCACCACCGTTACCGCAGTGGCATTGGTGGCCGGCTACTGGGTCATCGCCCATATCGGCGATTCGCGCGCCTACCTGCTGCGCGACGGACGCCTGAGCCGCATCACGTGCGACCACAGCTACGTGCAGCACCTCATCAACACCGGTCGTATCACCCCGTCCGAAGCCAAGAACCACCCGCAGCGCAACGTCGTGATGCGCGTGCTTGGCGACTTTGACATTGACCCGCGCCCGGATATTTCGGTTCGCCGAGCCTACCCCGCCGACCGTTGGCTACTGTGCTCGGACGGCCTGTGCGGTGTGCTGGAAGATTCCACCATCGAAGAGACGATGACCACGCTGTCCGATCAGGGCGAATGCGCGCAGCGTCTGGTGCAGATGGCACTGCGGGCGGGCAGCACCGATAATGTCACGGCCGTTATTGCGGATGCCACGTTGGCGTTGGATGCCGATGCGTTCGACCTGCCGCACCAAACGCCGTTGGTCGGCGGTGCCGCCAGCCGTAATCTTGAGCCGATTGCCGACATCGTCAACGAGCCGGTGGCTACCGCGCCCGCACTGCGTGAGGATGATTCCCCCGCCCAGCGCGCCGCAGCATTGATTCAGCCCGCCAGCGCGCACGAGGCGGAGACCACGCAAACCACGGCCAAACCGTCGTCCACACGCGTGGTGCAGCCGTCCACCGTCCGCGAGGAGACCGGTGAACGAGCCAATCCCGATACCGGTGAGATTCCGGTGGTGCAAAAGCCGGATGGGCGCCTGTCCGCCGACCCCAACGACCCGGATGTGGCCAAAGCCATCCGCGATGAGCAGGTCGAGCAGAAGAAGGCCACGCGCACCAAGAAGCGCCGCAATAAGCTTGCGGTGATTATTACCTGCATTCTTGCCGTGCTGGCATTGGCCGGCGCCGGCTGGGGCGCGTACACGTGGAGCCAGACGCACTACTACGTGGGAGATAGCAACGGCACCGTAGCCATTTATCGTGGCGTGCCGACCAATCTCTTTGGACTTGAGCTTTCGCACGAAGTGCAGACCACCAATATCGCCACCGCGGACCTGCCTCAGACATGGCGTGACCAGCTGAGCCAAGGCATCACAGTCGGTTCGTTGGACGAAGCGCAGTCGCATGTGGGTATTATCCGCACCGAAATGCGCAAACTGGCCAAGCAGCAGGAAGCCGACGCCGCCAAGAAGGCCGAGGCGTCCAATTCCCCGGACAGTTCCAAAGACAGTTCCCAGAGCGATTCCAAGGACGGCACCAAGGATTCGTCCAGCCAGTCCGGCTCCTCGTCAGACAAGTCCGGTTCGTCAAGCTCATCCGATTCCTCGGATAAATCCGGTATCGGAGCGGCCGACAACGCGGCCACGGGAGATTCTCAATGATCGCTACCCGTCTACGTCAGATTTCTTTGTTGCTGATTGCCATGGCAATCAGTGCGTTGGCGTTCATCCAGATGTTCCAGCGCACCGCCGGCGAATTCCCTATGCAATACGCCGGCATGCTGGCATTGGTCGTAGTGCTGTTTCTGGTGCTGTGGGGGCTGATTGTGCGCTTCCAGCCGTACGCCAGCCAGTCGATTCTGCCTTGCGTGCTACTGCTGACCGCCACTGGCGTGACCATGATCGCCCGCATCGACCAGAGCGAAGGTTGGGCGGTTGCCCAACGTCAGCTGATCTGGCTGTGCATCGCCATCGTGCTTTCCGCGCTGCTCATCATCTTCCTGAAGGACTACCGCGTGCTGCGGCGCTTCTCCTACGTGTCGATGGTGGTGGGCTTGGTGCTGCTGCTCGCCCCGATGCTGCCGTTTGTCGGTCAGGAAGTGAACGGCGCGCGCATTTGGATCAGGATTCCGGGACTGGGCCAGTTCCAGCCGGGCGAGTTCGCCAAGCTGTTCCTTGCGTTCTTCTTCGCCGCCTACCTGTTCGACCATCGCGACCAGCTGGCCGTGGGCGGTAAGAAGATGCTCGGTCTGCAGCTGCCGCGTATCAAGGATCTCGGCCCGATCATCGTGGTGTGGATCGCCTCGATGGGCGTGCTCATCATGCAGCATGATCTGGGCACCTCGCTTATGTTCTTCGCCATGTTCGTGGCCATGCTGTACACGGCCACCGGCCGTAAAAGCTGGATCATCATCGGTCTGATCGCGTTCGCCGCGGGTGCCGTGCTGGCCGCAGGCATGTTCAGCCACGTGGGTCAGCGAGTCGATGCCTGGCTGCACCCGTTCAGCAACGAGCAATACAACAAGACCCCCGGCGGCTCCTGGCAGCTGGTCACCGGCATTTTCGGCCTGGCATCAGGCGGCATGCTCGGCACCGGTCTCGGCCAAGGCCATCCTTCGCTCGTTACGTTTGCGAACTCCGATTTCATCTACGCCTCTCTGGGCGAGGAACTCGGTCTGATGGGCGTCCTGGCCATTTTGATGCTCTACCTGCTCATCATTGCCTCCGGCTTTATCACCGCCATGAAAATCAAGGATGGCTTCGGCAAGCTGCTCGCTTCCGGACTGGTGTTCACCATGGCCTTCCAGGTGTTCACCGTGGTCGGCGGCATCACGCTGGTGATTCCTCTGACCGGTCTGACCCTGCCCTATATGGCGGCCGGCGGCTCCAGTCTGATCGCCAACTATATTCTCGCGACCCTGCTCATCATCATCTCGAACTCGGCCAATGCGCCCGAGCCGGAGCTGACCTCGGATACGTTCCAGTACGAGGCTTTGGCCGTGCTGCGCAACAAGGAACTTGAGGCCCGGGCCCGCGCCACTGAGCCGATCGTTCAGCCTCGCAGCGCGTCGGCTACGGCGTCGCAGTCCGAGTCGGAATCGTTTGACGACCCCATCGTGGATACCACCACTCCGTCGTATGCCGAAGCCGATGAACCGTACACGCCTACCGGCACGATTCCCCCGCTTCCTCCCGTTAACGGAGGCACTCGCGTATGAACAAATATCTTCGTCAGCTTTTCACCGCCGTGGTAGCGCTGTTCGTGATTCTCGGCCTGTCGTCCACCATCATCATGGCGGTACGGGCCAACGCGCTGAACAACGATCCGCGCAACGCCCGTTCGCTGTACCACCAGCTCGGCGCCTACCGCGGTGCCATTCTGGCCTCGGACGGCACGGTCATGGCCAAATCCGAGCCGGTCAACGACGCGTTCAAATACCTGCGCACCTATTCCAACGGTCCGCTGTATGCTCCGGTCACCGGCTTCTTCTCCATCAACCAGACCGCCGATCGCGGCCTGGAAGCCTCCCGCAGCATGCTGCTCAACGGCGAGGCCGATTCATTGATCTGGCAGCGGGCCAAGGCCATGCTCACCGGCGCTACGGATCAGGGCGCGTCCATCGAAACCTCCATCGACCCCAAGCTGCAGCAGGTTGCCTACGATCAGCTCGGCACGCGCGATGGTGCGGCGGTGGCCATCGAAGTCAGCACCGGTCGTATCCTCGCCATGGTGAGCACGCCCAGTTATGATCCGAACAAACTGGCGACCCATGACACCAAAGCCGCGTCTCAGGCCTACAACGAACTTTCTGCGGGCCAAAATAGCCCACTGATCAACCGCGCCACCTCGCAGCTGTACCCACCAGGGTCCACGTTCAAGACCATCGTCGCCTCGGCTGCGCTGGAAACCGGCGATTATCAGACGGACACGAAGATTCCTGCGGGCTCCAGCTATACCTTGCCGGGAACCGCCACACAGTTGCCGAACGCCGAGGCACAGGCCGATGGCGTAAACGGGCAGATCTCCCTGCAAGAGGCCGTCGCATGGTCGTCCAATACCGCGTTCGCCCAGCTTGGCGTGAAACTCGGCGCGAGCAAGGTTTCGGACATGGCCACCAAGCTTGGTTTCGGCAGCACCATCACCATTGACGGCACCGAATCCACGGGCACCCCGATGACGGCCACCGCGTCCACATTCCCCTCTGATCCGACCGACGACAAGCTTGCGCTGGCGTCCATCGGCCAAGGCGACACCACGGCCACGCCATTGCAGATGGCGATGGTCGCGCAGGCAATCGCCAACAACGGCAAACTGATGCAGCCCACGCTGGTCGATCGTGTGCGCGCCGCCGATCTCACCGTGCTTTCGCAGACCAAGCCGCAGACCATGGCCAACGCATTCAGCGAGGATTCCGCAGACAAGCTCACCACGATGATGGAAAGCGTGGTGACCGAGGCCAATCCGCAGCTGGCCATCGACGGCATCAAGGTGGCGGCCAAAACCGGTACCGCACAAATCGGTACCGACAACTCTGCCATCGACGGCTGGGTGATCGGTTTCGCGCCGGCGGACGATCCGCAAATCGCCGTCGCGGTGTTGGTGCATAACACAGATGTGTACGGTTCGCTCGCCGCTGGCCCGATCATGCGCGCGATGATGCAGGAGGCTTTGCAGCAGTGAAACTTATCGAAGGACAGCTTATTCACCGCCGATATCGTCTTGATTCGCGTCTTGCGCAAGGCGGTATGGGCGAGGTCTGGAAAGGCTACGATATTCAGCTCGGCCGTGAAGTGGCCATCAAGGCGCTGCGCTCGGACGTGACCAACGCCGAGGCCAAGCTACGCCGCCTGCGTGCCGAAGCCCATAATTCCGCCAATCTGGCGCATCCGAATATCGCTGCGTTGTTCGAATACTACGAGCATGACGGCATCGGCTTTCTGATTATGGAATACGTCCCCTCGAAATCGTTGGCGGACCTGTTCCATAGCAAGGGCGCGATGGATCCCATCGAACTGCTGCCCATCCTGATTCAGACCGCGCGAGGCCTGTTCGTGGCCCACTCGCACGGCGTGATTCATCGTGACGTCAAGCCGGCCAACATCATGGTTTCCGACACCGGCGAAGTGAAGATCACCGATTTCGGTGTGAGCTACTCCACGGGTCAGGGCCAGATCACCCAGGACGGCATGGTGGTGGGCACCGCACAATACATCTCCCCCGAGCAGGCGCAGGGCCAGCAGGCCACGCCGCAATCGGACATCTATTCACTGGGCGTAGTGGCGTACGAGGGCCTTGCCGGGCATCGTCCGTTCACCGGCACCACTCCGGTCGATATCGCCGCAGCGCACGTGAACAATCCCGTGCCTCCGCTGCCGGACTCGGTGGACGTCCAGTTACGCGAATTTGTCATGTCAATGCTGGCCAAGGACCCGTTGGATCGCCCGAAAGACGCGCTGGTGGTGTCCCGTACGCTGGCACGCATCGAACGCCGTCTGCTGGATCAGCAGACCGAAATGGCCAACACCGCCATGGCCACGTCCGGCAATCGACTGCCGCGCCGAGTGACCAGCACGCCACGCATTGTTTTGGAGGCCCCGGCCTCAAGATTGGGAGGGAATAAGCAATGAGCACCAGTATGCCCACCGCATTGGCCGGCGGACGCTACCAGCTTGGCCAGCTCATCGGTCGTGGCGGCATGGCCGAGGTCCACGTGGCTCTTGACACCCGTCTGGGCCGTACCGTGGCCGTGAAAATCATGCGCGCCGATCTGGCCAACGACGACATCTTCCTGGCCCGTTTCCGCCGCGAAGCACACGCCGTGGCCCAGATGAACAACCCGAACATCGTGAACATCTACGATTCGGGAGAAGAACTGGTTTCTTCCGAAAGCGGCGATGCCGAGCGTCTGCCATACATCATCATGGAATACGTCAAGGGCCAGACCCTGCGCGACATCATCAAGGTCAACGGCGCACTCAGCCAGCGCGACTGCGAACAGGTGATGTTGGGCGTGCTTAACGCGCTCGACTATTCGCATCGCATGGGCATTATCCACCGCGATATCAAGCCCGGCAACATCATGATTTCCGAGCAGGGCGTGGTCAAGGTCATGGACTTCGGCATCGCCCGCGCTCTGGACGATTCCGCAGCCACCATGACCCAGTCGCAGGGCGTGGTGGGCACCGCACAGTACCTTTCTCCCGAGCAGGCGCGCGGCGAGACCGTCGACATGCGTTCCGACCTGTATTCCGCCGGCTGCGTGCTCTACGAGATGCTCACCGGCCGCCCGCCGTTTACCGGCGATTCCGCCGTGGCCATCGCCTACCAGCATGTTTCCGAAGTCGCCACGCCGCCATCCGCCGTGGTGCCGGGGCTGCCGAAGATGTGGGATTCGATCTGCGCCAAGGCCATGGCCAAGGACCGCCAGAATCGCTATGCCACGGCCTCCGAATTCAAGACCGACATCCTGACCTACATGAACGGCGGCGTGCCGGTGGCGGCCGCGTTCAACCCGTTGACGGACCTGTCGAATATGAAGGCCCGCAAGGAAGCCGAACGTGATTTGCCCACCACGCCGGTGGAACCGCATCAGCAACCCACCCAGGCATTCAACCCGGTGACCGGTCAGTTCGAGCAGATTCCACCGGCCAATGGTGCCAATGCAGCGGCGTTGCAGTCCCGTGCGCAGCAGCGTGCGGCGGCGGCCAAGGCCAAGAAGCGCAAGAAGATCATCATCGGTTCGGTGATCGCGGCTATCGTCGCGGTGCTTGTCATTGTGGGCATCGTGTTCGCCATGAACGGCTCCGGCAACAAGTCCTCGGAAGACACCGTCACCATCCCTGAGGTGTGCAACGCTTCCACGTCCAAGGACAACATCAAGCTCAAGCTTGAGGCATTGGGTTTGAAGATGACCGAAAAGCAAGACACCGACTCCACCGAGCCGGAAGGCACCTGCACCAAGATGAGCCCGGACGCCGGCTCCAAGGTGGCCAAGGGATCTGCCGTGAAGGTGTGGTTCTCCGCAGGCCCGCAGTCCACTCAGGTTCCGGATGTCAAGGAACGCAGCCAGGAAGAGGCGCGCAGCATTCTGGAAAGCGCCGGGTTCAAGGTGAACGCCGCCGTCAAAACCGAAGACAGCGCCGACATCGCCAAGGATATGGTGACGAAAACCGATCCTGCCGCCGGTCAGTCGGTTCCCAAGGGCACCACCATCACCATATATGTTTCTTCCGGCATGACCACCGTACCGAGCAATTTGGTCGGTCAGTCGAAGGACAGTGTGCTACAGCAGTATGAGGGCAAGTTCAGCTTCACTGTGGAGCAGGAGAGCTCCGATACGGTGGAGGCCGGTCTGATTACCCGTGTAAGCCCTGATTCGGGCTCTTCCATCGCACAGGGCGGGTTCATCACCATTTGGGTGTCCACGGGCAAGGAGAAGGTCGCTGTGCCGAATATCACCGCTGGCACTGACTACGTCACCGCCGAACTCATGCTCAAGGCCGTGGGCCTCAAGGCTCAGGCCAATGGTCCAACCGGTAGCACCGCTGTGGTAGTCAGCATCAATCCTGGCGCTGGCAGCCAGGTAGATGCGGGATCGACCGTCACCATTACCACGAAGGCCGGCAGCACTGGCGATAGGGCGCAATCCTTCGATGGCGAATCGGATAAGGCCGAGCCTGTCCTGGAGAATAAGGTCGAGATCGAAGAGGCTCTCT
>OIWN01002613.1_pt1 | contig 11789 bp, 11 predicted proteins | sample 1587591 | NCBI WGS metagenome assembly OIWN01 (sample SAMEA3888901, study PRJEB22519) | human gut metagenome | biome: human gut; feature: human-associated habitat; material: faeces | place: Denmark | collected 2010 | reverse complement strand
TTTCCGGACCAGATCCATCATATTGAGAGCCAGGACCATCGGCCTTCCCTCTGCCAATAGCTGCATGGTCAGAAACAGGCTCCTTTCCAGCAAAAGTGCATCTGCCACATGGATGATCACATCCGCCTTCTGGTCCCTTATGCACTGTCTGGTCACTGTTTCTTCCATAGTATATGGATCCAGGCTGTAAATTCCCGGTGTGTCCACCAGGTGCACCAGACGGCCCCGGTGCATCAGGCTCCCCTCCGACAGCGCCACAGTAACGCCAGGCCAGTTGGCTGTTTTTTTCCCTGCGCCAGTATACGCATTAAAAAGCGTGGTCTTTCCACAGTTGGGATTTCCTGTAAAGCAGACCGTCACACTCTCAGCGCCCATGTTCTTCACAGTCCTCCGCTTCAATGGCTCCAGCGATCTTTTTTCCCAGCGCCAGACGTGTCCCTTGGAATGCGGCGATCAGAGAGCCGTCCTGTTTTTTCATCAGAATATGGACCTTTGTTCCCTCGACGAGTCCCAGGGCCTCCAGCCGCCGGACGATCGTTTCCTCTGCCGTAACCGTCCGGATCATATATAGCTTTCCGGCAGCACAGTCACACAGTCTCATGGTTCCCATCCTGTTCTTCCCGGATCTGCTTCGATTCCGCAGATATTGTAGCCTTACCGGGATTGGTTGTCAATATAAACTTACATCCTTCTGACCGTTTCCGTCTCAGCCCTCCAGTTCCAGGAGCATCTGCTTTACCTCCTTCATACGGTCTCGCAGTCTGGCCGCCTCCTCAAAGTTCAGCTCGGCCGCTGCCTGGCGCATCTTCTTTGCCAGTTCCTTTGCCAGCTTATCCAGCTCCTTTGCATCCATGGATTCCGGATCCTTTTTTAATTCCCCGTCTCCTGCTGCTGCCGCTTTGGAAATGGAGATCAGGTCACGGACGGCCTTTTTAATGGTCTTGGGTGTAATGCCGTGGTCTTCATTATACTTTTGCTGGATCTCCCGGCGGCGGTTGGTCTCATCGATGGCAGCTTTCATGGAATCGGTGATGGAATCGGCATACATGATCACATGCCCCTCTGCATTTCTGGCAGCGCGGCCGATGGTCTGGATCAGAGAGGTCTCCGACCGCAGGAAGCCCTCCTTGTCCGCGTCCAGAATGGCCACCAGGCTGACCTCCGGCAGGTCCAGGCCCTCTCTCAGCAGGTTGATGCCCACCAGGACGTCAAAGGTGCCCAGGCGGAGGTCCCGGATGATCTCCATGCGCTCGATGGTGTCGATGTCGTGGTGCATATAGCGCACCCGGATCCCGGCCCCCTGGAGATAGGTGGTGAGGTCCTCCGCCATCTTCTTGGTGAGGGTGGTGACCAGCACCCGTTCCTTGCGGGCTGTGCGCTGGTTGATCTCCCCGATGAGGTCGTCGATCTGCCCCTCCACCGGGCGGACCTCGATGCGGGGGTCCAGCAGGCCGGTGGGACGGATGACCTGCTCCACGACCTGCCCTGACCGGGTGCGCTCGTATTCCCCGGGGGTGGCGGAGACATAGATGACCTGGTTGAGCCGCTGCTCAAACTCCGGAAATTTCAGCGGCCGGTTGTCAAAGGCACAGGGCAGGCGGAAGCCATAGTCCACCAGGGTGGTCTTGCGGGCCCGGTCCCCGTTGTACATGGCCCGGACCTGGGGGAGGGGGACGTGGCTCTCATCGATGAAGAGAACGAAGTCCTCGGGGAAGTAATCCAGCAGGGTGTGTGGGGGAGAGCCCACCGGCCGCCCCTCGATCACCCGGGAGTAGTTCTCGATGCCGGAGCAGTAGCCCAGCTCCGCCATCATCTCCATGTCGTACTCCGTCCGCTGGCGGATGCGCTGGGCCTCCACCAGCTGGTTGTTGTCGGTGAAGTATTTCACCTGATCCTCCAGCTCCTGGCGGATCTCCAGAATGGCTTTGTCCATCTTGTCCTTGGTGGTGACATAGTGGCTGGCTGGGTAGATGGCCACGTGGTTCAGCACCCGGTTCACGCTGCCGGTGACCGGGTTGAAGTCGCTGATCCGGTCGATCTCGTCCCCGAAGAACTCCACCCGGATGGCGTGGTCCCGGTAGTAGGCGGGGTAGATCTCCACCGTGTCCCCCCGGACCCGGAACATGTTCCGCTCAAAGGCGATGTCGTTGCGCTCGTAGCGGATCTCCACCAGGCGGCGCAGCAGCTCATCCCGGTCCCACTCGGCCCCCACCCGGAGGGACACCACCAGGTTGGCAAAATCGTCCGGCTCGCCCAAGCCGTAGATGCAGGACACGGAGGATACTACGATCACGTCCCGCCGCTCCAGCAGGGCACAGGTGGCACTGAGCCGCAGCCGGTCGATCTCGTCGTTGGTGGAGGCATCCTTGGCGATATAGGTGTCCGTATGGGGGATATACGCCTCTGGCTGGTAGTAGTCGTAGTAGGAGACGAAGTACTCCACCGCGTTGTTGGGGAAGAACTCCTTGAACTCCGCGCACAGCTGGGCGGCCAGGGTCTTGTTGTGGGCCAGCACCAGCGTGGGCCGCTGCACCTGCTCGATGACCTTGGCCATGGTAAAGGTCTTGCCGGATCCGGTAACGCCCAGCAGCACCTGCTCCTTCAGCCCGTTCTCGATGCCCTCCGCCAGCGCGGCAATGGCCTGCGGCTGGTCCCCGGAGGGTTGATATTCAGATACGACTTCAAATTTCGGCATAGCTCTTCTCCGCAATTTTTTCTTGCTATGGTCTCCGGGGACCAGCCCCGGCCCAGAGGGCCGGCGCCGCGGCCGCGGCGCACAAGCGTTTTGGCGCAGTCAAAACCTTGGACTGGGCGGGCTTTGCCTGCCCGGTCCATCCGAATCACGGGGTCCCCGCAAAAGTGCCGCTTTTGCGGGGTTCCCCGGAGGGTTGATATTCAGATACGACTTCAAATTTCGGCATAGCGGCATTCCCTCCACCCATCAAACAGATTTTCAGCCACGGCCATCCTATCACACCCGTCATCTTTTTGCAACATTTGTTCGACTTTTATCAAAGGAACCATGCCTTGAAAAAAGCGAAGGGGCAAAAAAGGAGGGGGGACTAGGGGAACCCCTCCGGTTTTCCCCAGTTCGTTCGCCAGCGGCGAAGGAAGAACTTGAAGTCATTTTCGCCGCGGCGTGTACGTGGCAAAATACCCCGACCCAAGCGCCTTGGGCGCGTTCGCCAGTCCACAGACTGGTGGTGGGGGTTCTAAAGGGGGAGCCTGCTCCCTCTTTACCCCAGCAGGTCGCCGCTGTCCGCCATGGAGACGAAGTCCCGGTCCGCCACCACGATATGGTCCACCAGGCGGACGCCGATGGTCCGCAGGGCCTCCGCCACCTGGCGGGTGGCGGCCTCGTCGCTGGAGGAGGGCACCGCCACGCCGCTGGGGTGGTTGTGGGCCAGGATCACCGCGCTGGCGGAGGTCAGCAGCGCCATCTCCACCACCTTGCGGATGTTCAGGTCCGCGCTGGCCACGTCCCCCTCCGCCAGCCGCTTGCAGGCCAGGAGCCTGCCCTTGCGGTCCAGACACAGCAGGAAGACCAGTTCCCGCCGCTCGCCGGCAAATCGCTCCAGCAGATAGGCCCCCGCCCGCTCGGAGGAGTTGAGGATGGTCTCCTGGGACGCGTCCGCTATGCGGGCCTTCCGGCTGAGCCGGGAGACCAGGGACAGCAGGATGGCCGCGCTCTCCCCGATGCCCTCCACCTTCTCCAGATCCTCCACCGGGGCGTTCAGCACGCCGGAGAGGGAGTCGTACCGCTCCATCAGGGCGTGGGCGATGGGGTTGGTGTCCCGCCGGGGGATGGCGTAGTACAGCAGCAGCTCCAGGGCCTCGTGGTCCGCAAAGCCCTCCAGCCCCGTCTCCAGAAACCGCCGGCGCATCTTCTCCCGGTGTCCGTCGTGTATGCCCATGGAGGGCCTCCTCTCGCTGAAACGCCCCGTTTCGGGCACAGATTTGGAACATCTTATTATACCACAGGCCGTCCTCTATCACAAGCGGGATTCCCATTTGTAAAATGGAGTGCAGCGGTATTTGAGGGGCCTGTAAAATTGTGGGGAGTTTTTTTCTGCCGCCTTGACAGGGGGCAGAAATTGGCATAATATGAAGAAAGAGTTTCGGCAAAACTGCATACCGTCCGGTAGGTAAGGCTACCACAGGGATACGGATCGCTGCCGCGGAGTGATGGAGACATCATGAGAGGGTTTGAACAGGTGCTATCGAACACGAAGGTATCATCTAATGTGATTTCACCGCCTTGTGAGGCTAAAGCTTGAACGGCCGCAGGGTCCGCTGATGCGGCGTCCCTGTTTTCACAAGGAAATTTCCGACTGCACCGGACAGGAGCGGCCGGGTTTTTTTGTTTTCTCAACCCCCAGCTTCACGGAGAGGAGGACGCGCATGTTTGAGCAGGAAGAGCAGCGGGACGAGCTGCTGGAAAAGATCGAGGATCTGATCTCCCGAAAACGCTATGCCGAGCTGCGCGACCTTCTGCTGCCCCTGGAGGCCCAGGACATCGCGGGCCTGTTCATGGAACTGGACGACAAGGTGCCTATGGTGTTCCGCCTGCTGCCCAAGGAGCAGGCGGCCGAGGTGTTCGTGGAGCTGGATTCTGAGGAGCAGGAGGTGCTCATCCAGAGCTTTTCCAACACGGAGCTGAAGGAAGTGCTGGACGAGCTGTACCTGGACGACGCGGTGGACATCGTGGAGGAGATGCCCGCCAACGTGGTCAAGCGCATCCTGCGCCACGCGGACCCGGACGTCCGCAAGAGCATCAACGAAATCCTGAAATACCCCGACGACTGCGCCGGCAGCATCATGACCACGGAGTACGTGGATCTGAAGGCCACCATGACCGTGGAGGACGCCCTGAAGCGCATCCGCCGCACTGGCCCGGACAAGGAGACCATCAACATCTGCTACGTCATTGACGAGGGCCGCCACCTGCTGGGGTATCTCTCCATCCGCACCATTCTGCTGTCGGAGGAGGACGACGTGGTGGGGGACATCATGGATACCCATGTGATCTCCGCCAACACCCTGGACGACCAGGAGGATGTGGCCCAGACCCTGAACAAATACGACTTCCTGGCCCTGCCCATTGTGGACACGGAGAACCGCCTGGTGGGCATCGTCACCGTGGACGACGCCATGGACGTCCTGCAGGAAGAGGTCACCGAGGATATCGAGAAGATGGCCGCCATCCTGCCGGGCGACAAGCCGTATCTCAAGACCGGCGTGTTTGAGACCTGGCGGGCCCGGACCCCCTGGCTGATGATGCTGATGTTGTCCGCCACCTTCACGGGGATGATCCTGACCCACTTTGAGAATTCCCTGGCGGCGGTGCCCATTCTGACCTCCTACATCCCCATGCTCTCCGGCACCGGCGGCAACAGCGGCACCCAGGCCTCCACGGCGGTGATCCGCGCCCTGTCGCTGGGGGAGGTCCGATTCAGCGATCTGCTGCGCGTGGTGTGGAAGGAGTGCCGCGTGGCGCTGATCTGCGGCGTGTGCCTGGCGGCGGCCAACTTTGTGAAGATGATGGTGGTGGACTGCTGGCTGCTGGCCAATCCCACCGTAACGCCCGCCGTGGCGGCGGTGGTGTGCTGCACCCTGGTGGGCACGGTGGCCTGCGCCAAGCTGGTGGGCGCCTCCCTGCCCATTTTGGCGGAGAAGATCGGGTTCGACCCGGCGGTGATGGCCTCGCCCTTCATCAGCACCATCGTGGACGCGCTGTCTCTGCTGATCTACTTTCGGTTTGCAACTTGGATCCTAGGCGTATAAATCACCTGAAAAGGCTGCGCCTTTTATGTAAAAAACGAGGAGCTTATAGCTCCTCGTTTTCTTTTATAACGCAGTTTTCAGCGGCATATTCCAAAAACATACCAATCAATGCGTTTCTTGTGTAACCGCTTTTTTTCGCAATGGCGTCTAGTTTCTCCACGGTTTCATTTTTGACCCGCACAGAAAATGTACGGTATCCGTCATCCCCTTTTGGGCGTTCTTTTTTCACTTTGATTTCAAACTTTTCCATATAGCCACCATATATAACATATATTCATAACATATTTTACTATTGACCTGTCGCTGTGTATATGTTATAGATTATATCATAATAATATGTGAGGTGATTGTATGGAAAGATCTTTAACCTGCTCCGACTGCGCACACTACTACCAGCACTACATCCGAACGCACCGCCGTTTTGTGGAGATCCATGACGGCCATTGCGTCGCCGCGCCCCGCGCCAGGAATCGGACGCCGGACACGCCCGCCTGTGACAAATTTTTACCCAGGCCGGACCGTACATAACCCGGCCGCGCCTGCGCACACTAGAGAGCGGCGAAAGCCACACACTTTTTCACGCAGGAGGATCTTTTGTTATGACGAATACCAACAACGGCTGCGCCTGCACCCCCAACCAGAGCATCAAGTGCACGGTCACCAACTGCGCCCACCACTGCCAGGACCAGAACTACTGCGGTCTGAACGCCATCACCGTGGGCACCCATGAGACCAACCCCACCAAGGTGGAGTGCACCGACTGCCAGAGCTTCCAGATGAAATAAACCAGGTCCGACGGGCTTCGGGCGTCCTCTTCGGCTCCCGAAGCCCGCCGCTTACATCCTTGAGGAAAGGCGGGATCACATGGAACATCGCTGGCCGGCGCGGATCGCCGGCACTGCGGCGGGGCTGGCCAACGGCCTCTTCGGCGGCGGGGGCGGCATGGTCTTCCTGCCCATCCTCTCCCGCTGGGGCGGCCTCTCCCAGCGGAAGCTGTACGCCACCTGCGTGGGCGTCATCTTTCCGGTGTGTCTGGTGTCCGCCGCCGTGTACCTGTTTCGGGGGGAGCTCTCCCTCCTGGCGGCGCTGCCCTATCTGGCGGGCGGCCTGGTGGGCGGCTGGATCGGCGGCAAGCTGTACGGCAGAGTCTCCGTCAAGTGGCTCAAATGGCTGTTCGCCGGTTTTCTGTTCTACGCGGGGGTGAAGTATCTGCTGTGACGGACTGGATCATTCCCTTTCTCTGCGGCCTGGGGGCCAGCATTCTCTCGGCCTGGGGTGTGGGCGGCGGCACGCTGCTGCTTCTGGTCATGACGCTCTTTCTGGATGTGGACCAGCGGACCGCTCAGGGCATCAATCTGCTGTTCTTCCTGCCCACCGCCGCCTCCGCCCTGGTCTGCCACGCCAGGGGCGGCTATCTGGACAAGCCCACCCTGAAAAGCGCCGTCCCCCTGGCCGTGGCCGCCGCCCTGGCCGGGGCCTGGATCGCCACCAATCTGGACGTGGCGGTCCTGCGCAAGCCCTTCGGCGTGTACCTGCTGCTCTCCGGTGTCAGCCTGCTGTGGCCCCAGCGCCGGAAGAAACAGACATGACACAGGCCGCGGGAGAAGTCCTTCAGGGCTTTTCCCGCGGCCTCACAATGTTTTTTCCACACTGCCCCGCAGGGCAGACACCCCGCTCTTCCGCCCCGGGCCGGGAGCACTTCCGGCAAGTAAGGGCGCGGCCTGCGGTGCAGGCCGCGCCCTCGTTCTTTATTCCACCGGGTCATTCAGAGTCAGCGCCACTTCCATCCGCTCTCCGTCCCGCCAGATTTCCATGGTCACCTGATCGCCCACATACAGCTGCCGCCGGATGCGCAGCAGCTCCTGACTGGTTTCCACCGGCCTGCCGCCGGCGGCGAGGACGAAGTCCCCCTCCCGGATGCCCGCCAGGTCTGCGGCGGAGCCGGGCGTGACCTCCAGCACCTGCAGGCCCCAGATGTCGTCCTCCAGCCGGGTGCCCGTCTGGAGCACCGTCACGCCGAAGGAGGGCTCCGGCCGGACCTCTCCATAGGTCAGCAGGTCGTTCACCAGCCGCCGGATGGAGGCGGAGGGAATGGCGAAGCCCAGACCCTCCACATTGGAGTAATCAGAGCTCATCTTGATGGTGTTGATGCCCACCACCTGGCCGCAGGCGTTGATTAGGGGACCGCCGGAGTTGCCGGAGTTCAGGGCCGCGTTGGTCTGAACCAGCGTCATGGTCCGGCCGTCCACCTGTACATCCCGGTTGATGGCGGAGACGATGCCGTCTGTCAGTGTGCCGCGGAGCTCCACGCCCAGCGGGTTGCCGATGGCGTAGACCTTGTCGCCCACCACCAGCTGGTCGCTGTCGCCGAAGGTGGCGGCGGGAAGCCCCGTCAGCTCCACCTTGAGGACCGCCAGATCGTTCCGCTCGTCTCCGGCCACGTACTGGGCCTCATAGGTCCGGCCCGTGTCCATGGCGACGGTGCAGTCCCGTCCCCCCGCCAGCACGTGGTAATTGGTGAGGATATAACCGTCCGCCCGGAAGATGACCCCGGTGCCCACGGAGACGCTGTCGTCCAGCTGGACCATGACCGTCACCACCGACGGGTTCACCCGCTGGTAGATCTCCTGGGCCGTCAGCTCCCCGGTCTGGACCGTCACCACGCCCCGGGAACCGTCGTAAACATACATCCGCTCCAGCGTGGGGATGGTAACTGTCCCGGACGCGTCCTCTCCCGCCTCCCAGCCGTGGTCGTAACGGTACTCAAAGGGATCGGCACTGCTGCCGGCCGGCAGCAGATACCAAATCCAGGAGCCCGCCGCCACACCCAGCACCACCGCCAGGCAGGCCAGGAAAATCCACAGCCCGGTCCTGCGCCGCCGGCGGGGCTGCCCGGGCGCGGCAGGCCGTCCCGGCAGGGGGCGGCTGTACCGCTCCACCACCTCCCCGGGCAGCGGCTGTCTGTATACCTCTACGATCTCTCCGGAGAGACGGTCCTCTCCGGCCAACTGCTTTTCTTCCTCCATGCACGCCTCACTCTGTGGCCAGTGAGAAGGAGAACGCGGTCACGCCGTCCTCGCTGGTCACACTGATCTTTTCCTTATGCTGCTCTAAAATCGTCTTGACGATGTACAGCCCCAGGCCGTAACCATCCTTGTCCTCGCTGCGGGACTTGTCGCTCTTGTGGAACCGCTCGAACAGCAGCGGCAGCTCCTCTGCCGGGATGGTGTCCCCCTCGTTCCGCACCGTCACCCGGGCCTTGCCGTCGATGGTGGTGACGCCCAGATAGAGAGTGGAGCCCTCCCGTGCGAACTTGGTGGCATTTTCCAGCAGGTTGTAAATCACCTGCGTAATCATGTCCTTGTCCCCCAGCACCAGAATGGGCTCCTCGGGGATATCCGCCTCCACATCCAGATTCCGGTCTGTGATCTTCCGCTCCATGGAGATCAGCACCCGGCGCATACTCTCGCAGATGTCGAAGTGCTTGCCCTCCCGCAGGGGGTCGATGGCCTGCAGCTGGCTTACGTCCAGCATCCGCCGCACCAGCCGGCTCAGGCGGCGGCTCTCGTCGGAGATGATCTGGAGATACTGCCGCTCGTTCTCCGGCGGGATGGTGCCGTCCAGAATGCCGTCTGTATAGCCGGCGATGGTGGTCATGGGCGTCTTCAGCTCATGGGAGATGTTGGTGATGAACTCCCGCCGCTGGCGCTCCGTCTGCTGCAGGTTCTCCGCCATGTTGTTGAAGGAGGCCGCCAGCTCTCCCAACTCGTCATCCCGGCCGTAGTCGTTCATGCGGATGTCGAAGTCCCCCTCCGCATAGCGGCGGGTGGCCTTGGCCATCTCCCGGATGGGCTGGATCTGCCGCATGGTGGTGATGGAGGACGCCATGAAGGAGATCATCAGCACCACGAACGCCGTCATGAAGAACAGCCCGATGAAGCCGGACCACATGGTGTCCAGCGAGGTGGTGGAGGACACGGCATAGACCATGCCGACGGGGTCGGGGGTATCCTCGCTTATGGCCGGAACGCCCACCACGAACCGCTTGTTGGAGTACAGGCCGTCCACGTCCGTGCGCCTGGAGCTGATGCCCTCCTCCAGCACCTCTGCGGTCATCTCCTCCGGCATAGTCACCACCAGCCCGCTGAGAGACGCATCCGTGGACAGCAGCACGTGGCCCTCCACGTCGCAGATCAGGAAGTCCACCTCGGACACCGTGGCAGCGAAGGAGGCCAGACGCTGGAAGTCCTCCTCGTGCTGCAGCTCCTCCATGTCCAGGTACCGCCCGTTTTCCAGATAGCTGGCGGAGAGCTGCCCCACCACCTGGGCCTGGGCGGCCAGCTCCCCGTTCTCCTGGCCCCGGGCGTAGTTGTAGCTCAGGGAGAAAAACGAAACTCCCAGCAAAAACAGCGTCAGGAGCACCATGCCGACGGTGACGAACATCTGCCGCCAGTACAGGCCCCTGAACTTGTTGTGCATCCGTTTTGCAATACGCGCGATCCGTACCTTCATGAGACCTCCCTGCCCGGTTTTCCGCCTGAAAAGGCAAAGGTCTTTTCAGGCGGTTTTGTCAGCTCTCCTTTGCCCCGGGGGCGCCTGCCAGCTCGAACTTGTACCCCACGCCCCACACCGTTTTCAGCGCCCACTGGCTGCTGACGTTTTCGATCTTCTCCCGCAGGCGCTTGATGTGGACGTCCACCGTCCGGGAGTCGCCGAAGTAGTCGAAGCCCCACACCTCGTCCAGCAGCTGGTTCCGGGTAAACACCCGGTTGGGCGCAGAGGCCAGATGATAGAGCAGCTCCAGCTCCTTAGGGGGCGTATCCACCCGCTTGCCGTCCACCAGCAGCTCATAGGAGTCCAGGTTGATGACCAGCTTATCAAAGGACAGCTTCTGATCTCCCTGCTCCTCCTCCTGGCCGGTGCGGCGGAGCACCGCGTGGATGCGGGCCAGGACCTCCTTCATCTCGAAGGGCTTGACAATGTAGTCGTCCGCGCCCCCCTCCAGGCCGGTCACCTTGTCTTCGGTCTCCCCCTTGGCGGTGAGCATGATGACCGGGGCCGCAGACTCCTCCCGGATCTTTTTCAGCACGGTCCAGCCATCCATAATGGGCAGCATGATGTCCAGCAGCACCAGGTTCGGCTGGAAGGAGCGGAAATACTCCACACCCTTTCCGCCGTCCTTGGCTACTTTGGTCTCAAACCCCTCCTTCTCCAGATAGAGATGGAGCAGCTCTGCGATATTACTGTCATCCTCTACAATAAGCACCTTCTGGGACATGGTGAAACCCTCCATTTTTTCATTGGTGGCCCGGGCGGGCGCATTCTGCCCCTCCCACCCGGATCTTCTCCTCTATTATAGACAGGATCCCCGCGTTTGGGGTGAATAATTTGTAAATATCCCCCGTCAGACGTCCTCCCGCCGCTCCACATAGGAGTGGTCCACCTGGATCACCGCGGAATACTTCTCCGACAGCGCCTCCACCGCCTGCCGCAGCTCCCGGGTCACCTGGGCGTCGGTCAGGCGGAAGCCGTAGGGTACCATCACATCAAACAGCACGTTGGTGTGGTATGGGCCGGCGGTGATCCGCAGGTCGTGGATAGACAGGGACGGATCCAGCGCCTTGGCCGCCGCCTCCACCTGCTCCCGCAGGGCGTTGGTGCGCTCATCATTGACCACTGGGTCGGTGTGGATCACCGTCTCAATGTGGTGCTTGGCCTTCAGCTCCCGCTCGATGTGGTCGATGATGTCGTGCATCTCCAGCAGATCGGTGTCCGCCGGGACCTCCGCGTGGAAGGACATCATGGCCCGGCCGGGTCCGTAGTCGTGATAAACCAGGTCGTGGATGCCCAGGATGTTGGGGTGGGACAGCACCAGCTTGTCGATGTCTGCCGCCAGCTCCGGATCCATGGCCCGGCCCAGCAGGGGGTCCAGCGTGTCCTTAGCGGCCTCCCAGCCCGTCTTAAGGATAAACGCGGCCACCAGCAGGCCGGCCAGGCCGTCCACC
>OIWN01002612.1_pt1 | contig 11791 bp, 7 predicted proteins | sample 1587591 | NCBI WGS metagenome assembly OIWN01 (sample SAMEA3888901, study PRJEB22519) | human gut metagenome | biome: human gut; feature: human-associated habitat; material: faeces | place: Denmark | collected 2010 | reverse complement strand
GTGCTGACTATGTTGGTCTTGATGAATATATTGAAAAGATCAAAGGTGGATGGACAGATGTTGATGTAATCATCACAATGCCTTCTATCATGGGTAAGATCGGTGCTCTCGGTCGTGTACTTGGTCCTCGTGGATTGATGCCGAATCCGAAGAGCGGAACTGTGACTATGGATGTAGCTAAGGCTGTTAAGGAGGTTAAGCAAGGTAAGATTGACTTTAAGGTAGACAAGAGCGGTATCGTTCATACTTCTATCGGCAAGATTTCTTTCACTTCTGACCAAATCCGTGAAAATGCGAAAGAATTTATCGCTACTATCATCAAATTGAAACCGGCAGCAGCTAAGGGTACTTATATCAAGAGTATTTATCTTTCAAGTACTATGAGTAAGGGTATTAAAATCGACCCGAAATCAGTAGATGAAATACAATAAACTAAGGAGGAGTCATGAGAAAGGAAGATAAAGGCGTAATTATAGGTCAATTAGCTGATACCGTAAAGCAATATGGACATTTCTACCTGGTAGATACTACAGCTATGGATGCTGCTGCTACCAGTGATTTGCGTAGAAAGTGCTATAAGGCCGGTATTAAGATGGTTGTTGTGAAGAATTCTTTGCTTCACAAGGCTTTGCTGAGCATGGAAGATGTTGATTATTCACCGTTATTCGATTCTTTGAAGGGTACTACGGCAGTCATGTTTACTGAGGTTGCCAATGTCCCGGCAAAATTGTTGAAAGAATACAAAGACGGTGTTCCTTCATTGAAAGCTGCATATGCAGAAGAAGGTTTCTATGTAGGAGCAGAACAACTCGATGCTTTGGCAACTATCAAGAGCAAGAACGAAGTCATTGCAGATATTATTGCTTTGTTGCAATCGCCTGCGAAGAATGTTATTTCTGCTCTTCAATCAGGTGGAAACACCATTCACGGCGTTCTTCAGACGCTTGCAGAACGTCCCGAATAACAACTTTAATATTTTTCAATTAGTAACAAACAATTAAATTCATACAAAAATGGCAGATTTGAAAGCTTTTGCAGAACAATTAGTTAACTTGACAGTAAAAGAAGTTAATGAACTTGCAACTATCCTTAAAGAAGAATATGGTATTGAACCTGCTGCAGCTGCTGTAGCTGTTGCTGCTGGTCCTGCTGCTGGTGCTGCTGCTGCAGCTGAAGAAAAAACTTCATTCGATGTAGTTTTGAAGAGCGCAGGTGCTGCTAAATTGCAGGTAGTTAAAGCAGTGAAAGAAGCTTGTGGCCTGGGTCTGAAAGAAGCAAAAGACTTGGTTGACGGAGCTCCTAGCACTGTAAAAGAAGGTTTGGCTAAAGACGAAGCTGAATCATTGAAGAAAACTTTGGAAGCTGCTGGAGCTGAAGTTGAACTCAAATAATATTTGCCTGTTTAACAGGTATTTCGGTTAAGAATCCTCATAGGAGGATTCTTAACCTTTTTGCGTCTACACAGGTTTTACTCCTGAAATTAATAAATTAACTCCATACAGATGTCTTCTAATACAAATAACCAACGAATTAATTTTGCTTCAATCAAGAATCCGATGAAGTATCCGGATTTCTTGGAAGTTCAGTTGAAGTCATTTCAAGACTTTTTGCAGTTGAATACACCGCCCGAGAAACGCAAGAACGACGGCTTGTATAAAGTTTTTGCTGAAAATTTCCCCATTGCGGATACGCGTAACAATTTCGTATTAGAGTTTCTCGATTATTATATCGACCCGCCTCACTATTCGATTGATGAATGTTTGGAGCGTGGGCTGACTTATAGTGTTCCTTTGAAGGCGAAGTTGAAGCTCTATTGTACCGATCCCGATCATGAAGACTTTGACACCGTTATTCAGGATGTGTATTTAGGTCCTATTCCCTATATGACTCCTAAAGGGACTTTTGTTATCAATGGAGCTGAACGTGTGGTTGTTTCTCAGTTGCATCGTTCTCCAGGTGTGTTCTTCGGTCAAAGTATCCATGCCAACGGGACTAAACTTTATTCTGCCCGTATTATTCCATTTAAAGGTTCATGGATTGAATTTGCAACAGACATTAATAATGTCATGTATGCTTACATCGACCGTAAAAAGAAATTACCAGTTACCACGCTGTTGCGCGCTGTTGGATTTGAGAATGACAAAGACATTCTTGAAATATTTAATCTCGCCGAAGACATAAAGGTGAACAAGGCCAATCTGAAGAAAATAATCGGACGTAAGTTGGCAGCGCGTGTATTGAAGACATGGACGGAAGACTTTGTAGATGAAGACACTGGTGAAGTAGTTTCTATTGAACGTAACGAAGTCGTTATCGACCGTGAAACGATTATTGAACCTGAGCATATTGATTTGATATTGGAATCGGGTGTTCAGAATATTCTGATTCATAACGAGGAAGCGAATGCTTCTGATTATTCCATCATCTTCAATACATTGCAGAAGGACCCGAGTAATTCGGAAAAGGAAGCGGTATTGTATATTTATCGTCAGTTGCGTAATGCTGACCCTGCGGATGATGCGAGTGCACGTGAAGTAATCAATAATTTGTTCTTCTCGGAAAAGCGTTATGATTTAGGTGAAGTCGGCCGTTACCGAATCAACAAGAAGTTGAATTTGGATACGCCGATGGATGTCAAGGTTTTGACAAAACAAGATATTATCGAGATTATCAAGTATTTGATAGAATTGATTAACTCGAAAGCTGATGTGGATGATATCGACCATTTAAGTAACCGTCGTGTACGTACGGTAGGCGAACAATTGTCCAATCAGTTTGCCATCGGTTTGGCTCGTATGTCTCGTACGATTCGTGAACGTATGAATGTGCGCGATAATGAGGTGTTTACTCCGATAGACTTGATCAATGCGAAGACAATTTCGTCTGTAATCAATTCGTTCTTTGGTACGAATGCATTGTCACAGTTTATGGATCAGACCAACCCGCTGGCTGAAATTACTCATAAGCGTCGTCTGTCGGCATTAGGTCCTGGTGGTTTGTCGCGCGACCGTGCCGGATTTGAAGTGCGTGACGTACATTATACTCATTATGGTCGTTTGTGTCCTATTGAGACTCCTGAAGGACCGAATATCGGTTTGATTTCTTCTCTTTGTGTATATGCGAAGATTAACGACCTTGGATTTATTGTAACTCCGTATCGCAAGGTAGCTGATAGCAAAGTAGACCTTTCACCGGAAGGTATCGAATATTTGTCTGCCGAAGAAGAAGAAGATAAGATTATCGCACAGGGTAATGCGCCGTTGAATGATGACGGAACGTTTATCCGTGATAAGGTAAAAGCGCGTCGGGATGCAGATTATCCGGTGGTAACTCCCGATCAGGTGGAATTGATGGACGTTTCTCCACAGCAGATTGCCTCTATTGCTGCTTCGTTGATTCCTTTCTTGGAACACGATGACGCAAACCGTGCATTGATGGGATCGAACATGATGCGCCAGGCTGTGCCTTTGTTGCGTACAGAGGCTCCGATTGTAGGTACAGGTATCGAAAAGCAGCTGTGCGAAGATTCTCGTACACAGATTGCGGCTGAAGGAGATGGGGTCATTGAGTTTGTAGATGCTACTACTATTCGTGTATTATATGACCGTACCGAGGATGAAGAATTTGTAAGCTTCGAACCGGCATTGAAAGAATATCGTATTCCGAAATTCCGTAAGACCAACCAAAGCATGACTATTGACTTGCGTCCGATATGTAGCAAAGGACAGCGTGTGAAGAAAGGCGATATCTTAACGGAAGGATATTCTACGGCAAATGGCGAGTTGGCTTTAGGCAAGAACTTGCTGGTGGCTTATATGCCGTGGAAGGGATACAACTATGAGGATGCTATCGTATTGAATGAACGCATGGTGCGCGAAGATATTCTTACTTCTGTGCATGTGGATGAATATATCCTGGAAGTGCGTGAAACAAAACGAGGCATGGAGGAACTGACTTCGGATATTCCGAACGTAAGTGAGGAAGCTACTAAAGACTTGGATGAAAATGGTATCGTACGTATCGGTGCCCGTATTGAACCGGGTGATATCCTGATTGGTAAGATTACTCCGAAAGGTGAATCGGACCCGTCGCCGGAAGAAAAACTGTTGCGTGCTATTTTCGGTGATAAGGCAGGTGATGTGAAAGATGCTTCACTGAAAGCTTCTCCTTCATTGCGTGGAGTAGTCATTGACAAGAAATTGTATTCCCGTGTTATTAAGACTCGTAGTGAGAAGAATGCTGACAAGCAGATTCTTCCAAAATTGAATGAAGAGTTTGAAGAAAAGGCTGCAGCTCTGAAAGAAATTCTTATAGAGAAGCTGTTGGTATTGACAGACGAGAAAGTTTCACAGGGTGTGAAAGACTATTTGGGTACAGAAGTAATTGCCAAAGGTGCGAAGTTTACCAAGCATGATTTGGAATCTTTGGACTATACGGTTGTCCAGTTAAGCAAGTGGACGGCAGATGCTCATAAGAACGATATGATTCGCGATTTGGTAATGAATTATCTGAAGAAATATAAAGAACTTGATGCCGAGTTGAAGCGTAAGAAGTTTGCTTTGACTATCGGTGATGAACTTCCTTCGGGTATTATCCAAATGGCAAAAGTATATATTGCAAAGAAACGTAAGATTGGTGTGGGTGATAAGATGGCAGGTCGTCACGGTAACAAAGGTATTGTATCGCGTGTAGTCCGTCAGGAGGATATGCCGTTCCTTGCTGATGGTACCCCGGTAGATATCGTATTGAACCCGTTGGGTGTGCCTTCTCGTATGAATATCGGTCAGATTTTTGAAGCTGTACTGGGACGTGCCGGTAAGGAATTGGGCGTGAAATTTGCTACTCCGATTTTTGACGGTGCTACTTTGGATGATTTGGACAAATGGACAGACAAGGCAGGCTTGCCACGTTATTGCAAGACATATTTGTATGATGGTGGTACAGGAGAACAGTTCGACCAGCCTGCTACAGTCGGTGTGACATATATGTTGAAATTAGGTCACATGGTAGAAGACAAGATGCATGCGCGTTCTATCGGTCCGTACTCTTTGATTACTCAACAGCCGCTTGGTGGTAAAGCACAGTTTGGTGGTCAGCGTTTCGGAGAAATGGAGGTTTGGGCAATTGAGGCATTCGGTGCGGCTCATGTCCTTCAGGAGATTCTGACCATTAAGTCGGATGATGTAGTAGGACGTTCGAAAGCATATGAAGCAATCGTAAAAGGCGAGCCGATGCCTACTCCGGGTATCCCTGAGTCTTTGAATGTGTTGTTGCATGAGCTGAGAGGTCTTTGCTTGAGTATTACATTGGAATAATAGTTAATTTTGAAATTAAGAAAGTATGGCTTTTAGAAAAGATTCTAAGATAAAAAGTAATTTTTCCAAGATTACGATCGGATTAGCGTCACCCGAGGAAATTCTTGAAAACTCGTATGGTGAAGTGTTAAAGCCGGAAACTATCAATTACCGTACTTACAAGCCGGAACGCGACGGTTTGTTCTGCGAACGTATCTTCGGTCCGGTGAAAGATTATGAATGCCATTGCGGTAAATATAAAAGTATCCGTTATAAAGGAATTGTTTGTGACCGTTGTGGTGTGGAAGTGACCGAAAAGAAAGTGCGCCGTGAGCGTAGCGGGCACATTCAGTTGGTGGTTCCGGTGGCTCATATCTGGTATTTCCGTTCTTTGCCCAATAAAATCGGTTATTTGCTAGGGTTGCCCACCAAGAAACTGGATGCTATTATTTATTACGAACGTTATGTTGTCATACAGCCGGGTGTCAAGGCAGAAGACGGTGTTAATCAATATGATTTATTGTCGGAAGAAGAGTATCTTGATATTTTGGATACTCTTCCAAAAGATAATCAATATTTGGAAGATACTGACCCGAATAAGTTCATTGCCAAGATGGGAGCAGAAGCTATCTATGATTTGCTTATCCGTCTTGATTTGGATGCGCTTTCATACGAGTTGCGCCATAAGGCGAACAATGACTCTTCGCAACAGCGTAAGAACGAGGCATTGAAACGTCTGCAGGTAGTAGAATCTTTCCGTGCTTCACGTGGACGCAACAAGCCTGAATGGATGATTGTTCGTATTGTACCGGTTATTCCGCCTGAACTTCGTCCGTTGGTTCCGCTGGATGGTGGACGTTTCGCCACTTCCGACTTGAATGATTTGTATCGTCGTGTGATTATCCGTAACAATCGTCTGAAACGATTGATTGAAATCAAGGCTCCTGAAGTGATTTTGCGTAATGAAAAGCGTATGTTACAAGAGGCTGTCGATTCATTATTTGATAATTCACGGAAATCAAGTGCGGTGAAGACTGATTCCAACCGTCCTTTGAAATCTTTATCGGATAGTTTGAAAGGTAAGCAAGGACGTTTCCGTCAGAACTTGTTGGGTAAACGTGTCGATTATTCAGCACGTTCGGTTATTGTTGTAGGACCGGAGTTGAAAATGGGTGAATGCGGTATTCCCAAGTTGATGGCTGCCGAATTGTACAAGCCGTTTATTATCCGTAAGTTGATTGAGCGTGGTATAGTCAAGACCGTGAAATCGGCAAAGAAGATTGTCGACCGTAAGGAAGCGGTGATTTGGGATATCCTTGAGCATGTAATGAAAGGTCATCCGGTACTATTGAACCGTGCACCGACACTGCACCGTCTGGGTATTCAGGCATTCCAGCCGAAGATGATTGAAGGTAAGGCTATTCAGTTGCATCCATTGGCTTGTACGGCATTCAATGCTGACTTTGACGGTGACCAGATGGCTGTTCATTTGCCTTTAAGTAACGAAGCTGTATTGGAAGCCCAACTATTGATGCTTCAATCGCATAATATCTTGAATCCTGCCAATGGGGCGCCTATTACCGTGCCTGCACAGGATATGGTATTGGGACTCTATTATATTACTAAACTCCGTAAGGGAGCTAAAGGTGAAGGATTGATTTTCTACGGTCCGGAAGAAGCAATGATTGCTTATAATGAAGGAAAGGTAGACATTCATGCTATCATCAGTGTGGTGGCAAACGACCTTGACGAGAATGGCAACATTGTTAAGAAGATGATTAAGGAAACTTCTGTCGGCCGTGTCATTGTCAATGAGTTGGTTCCGGACGAATGCGGTTATCTGAATACCATTATTTCGAAAAAATCCTTGCGCGACATCATCAGCGATGTTATCAAGAAGGTCGGTGTGGCACGTGCCTGTGACTTCCTGGATGGCATCAAGAACCTGGGTTACCAGAAAGCATTTGAGGGAGGTTTGTCGTTTAACTTGGGCGATATCATCATTCCGAAGGAAAAAGAAGAACTTGTAAAACGCGGTAATGAAGAAATTGAACAAATCACGATGAACTATAATATGGGTTTCATTACCGATAACGAGCGTTATAATCAGGTTATCGATACATGGACTCACGTAAATAGTGATTTATCAGATATCTTGTATAAGACCATTAAGAACGATGACCAAGGTTTCAACTCTGTATTTATGATGTTGGATTCCGGTGCCCGTGGTTCTAAGGAACAGATCCGTCAGTTGTCTGGTATGCGTGGTTTGATGGCGAAGCCGCAGAAGGCAGGTGCCGAAGGCGCACAGATTATCGAAAACCCGATTCTTTCGAACTTTAAGGAAGGTCTTTCGGTGTTGGAATACTTTATTTCTACCCACGGTGCCCGTAAAGGTCTTGCCGATACAGCCTTGAAGACAGCCGATGCCGGATATTTGACCCGTCGTTTGGTTGACGTGTCACACGATGTGATTATCAATGAAGAAGACTGTGGTACCTTGCGTGGTCTGGTTTGTACGGCATTGAAGAACAACGATGAAGTTATCGCTACGCTGTACGAACGCATCTTGGGACGTGTGTCTGTACATGATGTGATTCATCCTACTACCGGAAAGCTGATTGTAGCTTCGGGCGAAGAGATTACCGAAAGCATTGCCGAGGAAATCGAAAACTCTCCGATAGAAAGCGTGGAAATCCGTTCGGTATTGACGTGCGAATCGAAGAAAGGTGTTTGTGCAAAATGTTACGGACGTAATTTGGCTACCAGCCGTATGGTACAGAAAGGTGAAGCAGTGGGTGTCATTGCAGCACAGTCTATTGGTGAACCGGGTACTCAGTTGACTTTGCGTACCTTCCATGCCGGAGGTATCGCAGGCAATATGGCAGCAAATGCAAGTATTGTAGCAAAGAATGACGCACGTCTGGAATTTGAAGAATTGCGTACTGTAGATGCAGTAGAAGAAACTGGCGAACCTGTGAAGATTGTTGTAGGTCGGTTGGCCGAAGTCCGGTTTATCGATGTTAATACAGGCATTGTCTTGTCTACCCACAATGTACCTTACGGTTCTAAGTTGTATGCTTCGGATGGCGAAGTGGTAGAAAAGGGCAAGCTGATTGCGAAGTGGGACCCGTTCAACGCTGTAATCGTAACCGAGGTTTCAGGTAAGATTGCTTTCGAGTCGGTTATCGAAAACGTGACTTATAAAGTGGAATCCGATGAAGCTACCGGTTTGCGTGAAATCATCATTACTGAATCGAAAGATAAAAACAAGATACCTTCGTTGCATATTACCGATGAGAATGGCAACGAAATCCGTACTTATAACTTGCCGGTAGGTGGTCACGTGGTTGTAGAAGACAAACAGACCGTGAAGGCAGGTGATATCTTGGTGAAGATTCCGCGTGCCGTAGGTAAGGCGGGTGATATCACCGGTGGTTTGCCTCGTGTGACTGAGTTATTCGAAGCACGTAACCCGTCCAATCCTGCCGTAGTATCCGAAATCGACGGTGAGGTGACGATGGGTAAGATTAAACGTGGTAACCGTGAAATTATTGTGACTTCGAAGACGGGTGATGTAAAGAAGTACCTTGTTGCATTGTCTAAGCAGATTCTGGTACAGGAAAATGACTATGTACGTGCTGGTACACCGTTGTCCGATGGTGCCATTACGCCTGCCGACATCTTGGCTATCAAGGGACCTACGGCTGTACAGGAATACATCGTTAATGAAATCCAGGATGTGTACCGTCTGCAGGGTGTGAAGATTAACGACAAGCACTTTGAGATTATCGTACGCCAGATGATGCGTAAGGTACAGATTGACGAGCCGGGCGATACTCGCTTCTTGGAACAACAGGTGGTAGACCGTCTGGAGTTCAATGAAGAAAACGACCGTATCTGGGGCAAGAAAGTTGTGGTTGACGCAGGTGATTCGCAGAATCTCCAGCCGGGTCAGATTGTTACGGCACGTAAGTTGCGTGACGAGAACAGTATGCTGAAACGCCGCGACCTGAAACCGGTGGAAGTACGTGATGCTGTTCCGGCAACTTCTACGCAGATTCTGCAAGGTATTACCCGTGCCGCATTGCAGACTTCCAGCTTCATGTCGGCTGCATCCTTCCAGGAAACGACGAAGGTGCTCAACGAAGCTGCTATCAATGGTAAGGTAGACCGTTTGGAAGGTATGAAGGAAAATGTGATTTGCGGTCACTTGATTCCTGCAGGTACCGGACAGCGCGAGTTCGATAAGATTATTGTAGGTTCGAAAGAAGAATACGACCGTATCCTTGCCAACAAGAAAAATGTGCTCGACTATAACGAAGTAGAATAATCATTATCTCTTTGGTGTTTATCATAGAAAGCTCCCGCCCGTCAAGGGGTAGGGAGCTTTTTTGGTAGTACGCTCGGCATGAGTATTAGCTAACGGGTGCAAGTCCCGAATGAGCCCTAAAGAAAACTACTTCGTTTTCTTCCTACTTGATTCCATGCGAGTTGGGGATGAAGGATGCCGGAGACACCAAGTGGGGCAATTTATATGATTCGGCAAATAGTCAATGCAGGCACGCATACATATCGTTGCACAGCCTCGCGAAAGTATATGCGTGAAGCTGTGCATATACTTTCACAGGTAGGGTATACAGCGTTACAATTGTAACGGGGAAAATGTTTTTGCTTCTACAAATTGTTTGGCAAAATGCAGAAGTTTTGTATTTTCGCACGCCAAATACAAGTAATTAAACGGAATAGAAATATGAAACGATTACTTAGCTTGGTTGCGTTCTTCAGCCTTGTGCTATGCTGCTATGCGCAGTCCGTTTATTCGGGCAAGGTGATGGACGAGAAGGACCAATCTCTTTCGTATGCCAATGTAGTATTGTTATTCCTTCCTGATTCCGCTTTCGTGACGGGAACGGTAAGTGATGAAAGTGGAAGTTTTACTTTAAAGGCAAATCAAAACGACTTGTTGCTCCGTGTTTCCTCTATCGGTTATACTACCATATATAATAAGGTAGAGAAACCGGACTTGGGAACCATTCGATTGATGCCCGATGCCCAGCTATTAGGCGAAGTGGTGGTAAAGGGTGATTTGCCCAAAATACAGTTGAAAGGCGATGCACAGGTAACGAATGTGCAAAACACCATCTTGGAGAAGGCAGGCACAGGCAATGACTTGTTGAACAAACTTCCGGGAGTGTCGGCAGAAGAAGGTACGGTAAATGTCTTTGGAGCGGGTGAGCGGAAATCTATATCAACGGGCGCAAGATGCGCAATGCTTCGGAGCTGGACCAGCTTTCTTCGGATAATGTGAAGCGAGTGGAGGTGGTGCGCAATCCCGGTGCACGTTATGATGCGGCGGTGAAAGCCGTGGTGCGTATCTATACCCGAAAATCGCAGGGCGAAGGATTCGGTTTCGATAACCGCTTTTCCACTTATTACAAGTATGGCTGGATGGTGCTCGACCAGTTCAATTTCAATTACCGTAAGGATAAGTTCGATTTAGGGGAATGCTGTATGGATCGAATACGCGCGGAGGGGACGACAAGACGTGGTGACTGAGATCTTTCTTGATAAGGTGTGGAGGCAGTCGAACGCTTTGCGTCCCCGGGGCACGACCAGGATTTGATCGCCATGCTTTCGCTCAATTACCAGTTGGACGAAAATCATTCGCTGGGTATGTGTTACGAGTTCGACCGCAAACCCCGGTATATGTGGAACATTGATTCATACGCCGAGGTGACCCAAGATGAAGTACTTTATGAGGAGAATGTCAGCACAGGCTGGCAGAACCGTCCCGGAACCAGCCATTCGTTGAATGTTTACTATAACGGGCAGGTGGGCGACTGGAATATCGACTTCAATGCCGACGGGCTTTGGTCGTACCGGAAGATGTTGCAGGATATGAGCGAAAGATATACCTTGGCGGGTGAGGATGCACAGGAGTAGCGTGTCACCAGTTATAACAAGGACGAGAATACCCTTTATGCCGCCAAGCTGGTGGTGAGCCGTCCGTTGTGGCAGGGCAATCTTTCGTTTGGAGGTGAATATACTTATACCGACCGCATCAATAATTATGTCAATGAGCAAGGCATCCTCAACGATGACCATAGCAATATCCGCGAAGATGCCGTTTCGGCTTTCGTGGAATATGCCCGCCGTTTCGGTCAGGTGTTCGTTACGAGCACTTGGTTTCTGATTACTACGAAAACGGTGTCCGTATCGATGAACAAAGCCGTACGTACGACAATGTGTTCCCTTCCTTTTCGCTTGCAATGCCTGTGGGAAAGGCGGAACTTTCGCTCAGCTATACTTCGAAGAGTAAGTATAAAGGTACAGGTGTAGGTCAGGAGCAGCGCAGCCGAATGTGATTTTAAGTTTTTGAGTTTTTAAGTTTTTGAGTTCCTTTGATGTTTAACTCAAGAACTTACGAACTTAAAAACTCAAGAACTAAAAAACTTACAAACTAACCTACAGGCTGTTGATTTCTTCTTCGGACA
>OIWN01002598.1_pt1 | contig 11862 bp, 12 predicted proteins | sample 1587591 | NCBI WGS metagenome assembly OIWN01 (sample SAMEA3888901, study PRJEB22519) | human gut metagenome | biome: human gut; feature: human-associated habitat; material: faeces | place: Denmark | collected 2010 | reverse complement strand
GGGGTGCCGCCAGACCAGCGCCGTTGGCATCCGCCAGGGTCTCCGCCATATCGTCCAGCAGGACGTGCAGGTGGGGGTTGAACTCCGTCACGGGACGGCACACCTTGGTCAGGCACTCGTCGCCCTGCAATACGATCTTTCTCAAAGCCATATCCTTCGTACCTCTAATCCATCAGATTGCAGTCCGTGTGGACCGCCATATTGCGATGCTCCGGGCGGCGGGCGAAGGCCTTCATATAGGCCGCCAGCAGCTGACGGAGCGGTTTTTCGTTTTGGCCCACCACCGTGATACGGTAGCGGTAGCGGTTGTTCAGCTTCACCACCGGGGCCGGGGCAGGCCCCAGCACCTCCGGCTCCATGGCCCGGTACGACTCCTGCGACAGCGCCTGCCGCAGGGCGGCGCACAGCTGGACACAGGCCCGGCGCACCGGCTCCTCCTCCGGGCCGGTAACGGTGAGGGTAAAGTGGTCGGCAAAGGGCGGGTCACGCCGCAGACGCCGCAGACGGATCTCATCGTCGTAGAAGCGGTCATAGTCCTGCTCCGCCGCCGCCAGGATCACGTCGTTGCGGGGGGTGTAGGTCTGAATCACCGCTCGGCCCTCCTTCTCCCCCCGGCCGGCCCGGCCCACCACCTGCGTCAGCAGGCTGAAGGTGCGCTCCGCCGCCCGGTAGTGATCCACGTACAGCGACAGATCCGCCGCCAGCACGCCCACCAGCGTCACCCCGGCGAAATCCAGTCCCTTGGCCACCATCTGAGTCCCCAGCAGAATGGGGATGCGGCGGCGCTGGAACTCCCGCAGGAGCTTCTCGTGGCCCTCTCCCACGGTATCGGCATCCATCCGCAGAAGCTCCGTACCGGGAAAGAGGCGGGTCAGCTCCTCCTCCACCTTCTGTGTGCCGAAGCCGATGTGCTTCATAGCGCCGCCGCAGTCGGGACAGGTATCCGGTGCAGGCTGGGAGTGGCCGCAGTAGTGGCACATCATCCGCCCGTTGGCGGAGTGGTAGGTGAGGTAGACGCTGCACCGGGGACACTGGGGAACATAGCCGCACTGGGGACACAGCAGCTGACGGCTGCTGCCCCGGCGGTTCAGAAACAGGATGCTCTGCTCCCCCGCCGCCAGATTCCGCTCCAGCTCCTGCCGAAGAGGGCGGCTGATGCAGCCGAAATTGCCGTCCCGCAGTTCCCGGCGCATATCCGCCAGAATGACCTGCGGCAGACGGCGCTGATTGAAGCGCTCCGTCAGGCGGCAGAGGCCGTAATCCCCCTTGCGGGCGTAATAGGCCGTCTCCACCGTGGGGGTGGCGGAGCCCAGCACCAGACGGGCTCCCTCCTGTACGCAGCGGTATTTGGCAATATCCCGTGCGTGGTAGCACGGGGCTTTTTCCGATTCGTAGGAGCTCTCCTGCTCCTCGTCCAGTATGATGAGGCCCAGCCGCTCCAGCGGGGCGAATACCGCCGAGCGGGTCCCCAGCACCACCGTGGCCTCGCCCCGGCGGATGCGCTTATATTGGTCCCACCGTTCCGTCAGCCGCAGGCCGCTGTGCAGCAGCGCCACCTTTCGCCCGAAGTAGGCGGTGAACCGAGCCATCATCTGGGGGGTCAGGGCGATCTCCGGTACCAGGATCATCACGGACTTTCCCTGCTCCAGCAGGGTCTGTGCCAGACGGATATACACCAGCGTCTTGCCGCTGCCGGTGACGCCCTGCAGAAGCGTCACCCCGGCCCGGCCCGTCTCCGTCTGGCGGAGGATGGTGTCATAGGCCGATTGCTGCTGTTGGTTCAGGGTGATCTCCTCCGCCGGGACACCGTACTCCCGTGGGGAGATGCGGTACTCCTCCCGGCTGCGGAGGGCGATGAGGCCCTGCTTCTCCAGACTGCGGAGGGTCTGGCGGGTAGCGCCGGTGAAATAGCACAGGTCATGAACCGTGGTCTCGCCGCACTTGGCCAGAAACGCCGCAGCTTCATACTGCCGGGGGGCGGACCGGCGGCGGCGCTCCAGACGCTCCAGCACCTCCTGCGCCGGGGCGGCTAAGGACGCCAGCTCCACCATGTGGTCCTTTACCTTGCGGCTGGTCTCCGTCTCCACGGAAACCAGTCCCTTCTTTTTCATCTGATACAGCACCGACGGGATATCCTCCCCCAGTGCGGTGCAGAGGGTCTCCCGCTCCTGCGGGCCGTCGGAGAGCATCCGGCACACCGCCTGCTCCCGTTCCGTAAGGCCCTCCTTCCCTGCCGTGGGGCAGAGGCTCCAGATCTCCCGGTAGCGATACCACACCGCCGCCGGGAGGATGGTGTGCAGGGCATCGTAGAAGGTGCAGAAGTACCGCTGGCGCATCCAAAGGGCCAGCCGTATCTCCTTCTCCGACAGCACCGACTCCTGATCCAGCAGGCTGCGGATGGCCTTCAGGGGCTTGGCAGGCACCTCCTGCCGCAGCTGAAGCACCATGCCCTCGGCGGTGCGGTTGCCCCGCCCGAAGGGTACCGTGACCCGGCAGCCCACGGAGAGCTCCATACCGGACGGCACCAGATAGTCGTAGGGCTTGTCAATGGCGTAGGTAGCCGCCGCCACAGCGACCTTGGCGATCTGCGTCATTGACGATCCCTCCCTCAGTCTTCCTCGATCTCCGTGTCGATGGTGTGGGCGTCGAACTTGCCCTCAGCCACCTCATGGATGGCTAGCGTCACCGGCTTCTCGTCCAAATGCTGGCCGGTGGCTTCGGCCTCCTCGGCGATCTGGCGGGCCCGGCGGGCCACCACGTTCACCATCATATAGCGGTTGGGGATATACTCCGTCAGCTTGTTCATTGCGGGATACAGCATCATAATGATCGACCTTCCTTATCTGCCTTTCGGCTGTAATTTGACTTATTTATGCAGGAGCTGCTCCAGACGCTCCGCCGGGCGGCAGTGCTCGGCGCACAGAATGGCCGCCAGCTCCGTCACCGCCTGCTCCACGGTATCGTTGATGACCAGATAGTCGTAACTGCTGGCGGTTTGCAGTTCCACCTTGGCCCGCAGCAGGCGGCTCTGGATGACCTCCTGACTGTCGGTGCCACGGGCGGTGAGCCGCCGCTCCAGCTCCACCCATGAGGGGGGAGCGATGAAGATACGCACCGTCTCCGGCCGCTTGGCGCAGATCTGGTTGGCGCCTTGGATCTCGATGTCCAGAATGACGTCCCGACCGTCATCCATGGCACGGTCCACGTACTTCTTGGGAGTACCGTAGAAGTTGCCTACGTACTCGGCATACTCCAGAAACTCGTCCTCCTCCACCATTCGGTGGAACTCCTCCGCCGGGATGAAGTGGTAGTGGACACCGTCCACCTCCCCAGGACGGGGGTCACGGGTGGTGGCGGAAATGGAAAAATACAGGTCCGTCCGCTGATCAAACAGCGCCTTCAGCACGGTGCTCTTGCCCACGCCGGAGGGACCCGATACGATGAATGTCTTGCCCTTTCTCTGCACTTAAGCTTCCTCCTCTGTCAGATCCTCCAGCCGGACGCCCAGCCGGGGCGCCAGCTTCTCCGCCGACAGCGCCGACAGCACCACATGGTCGCTGTCCATGATGAGCACCGACGCCGTTTTTCGGCCATAGGTGGCGTCGATGAGCATCCCGCCGTCCCTTGTCTCCTGAATGAGTCGCTTGATGGGGGCCGAATCCGGGCTTACCACGGCGATGAGCCGCCCGGCGGCAATGAGGTTGCCGAATCCGATGTTTACCAGCTCCATAGAACGCTCCCTTACTCGATGTTCTGCACCTGCTCCCGGATCTTCTCCACCTCGGCCTTCATGTTCACCACGTCCTGCGTAATGGTCAGGTCGCTGCACTTGGAGCCGATGGTGTTGCACTCCCGGTTGATCTCCTGAATGAGAAAATCCAGCTTCCGGCCCACGGGTTCATCCCCCCGCAGCATATCCCGCAGCTGGGACAGGTGGCTGTGCAGGCGCACCGTCTCCTCGTCCACGGCGATCTTGTCGGCAAAGATGGCTGTCTCCGTCAGGATGCGGGCCTCGTCGATGGTGGTGGAGGCCAGCACCTCCCGCATCTTGCTCTCCAGCCGCTCCCGGTAGGCCGACACCGTCTGGGGAGACTGTGCCTCCACACGGGCCACGGTGCGCTCGATGGTATCGGCCCGGCCGGCGATATCCTCCGCCAGCTTCACGCCCTCCACGCTCCGCATCCGGTTATAGGCCGCCAGCGCCGCATCCGTCACCTGACAGATGTCCTCAGCCAGCATCTCCAGATCCTCCTCCGCCTTGGTGACGGAGAGGACGTCCGGGCAGCGGGACAGCTCCACCGGAGTGACCTCTCCCGACAGGCCGAAGGTCTCCTTCAGCTGCAGCAGCGCCTCATAGTAGCTGCGGGCCAGCGGCTCGTTCACCTTCACCACGGACACGTCCGCAGCGGAGGAGTCGATGGTGACGAACACGTCCACCTTGCCCCGTGACACCGCCTTCTGGACACGGCCCTTGATAGCATCCTCAGCGAATACATAGGCTCTGGGCAGCTTCACAGTACAGTCCAGATACCGGTTGTTGACGGAACGCACCTCCACGGTGATATCCCGCTTATTTCTGGTTTCTCGCGCCCGGCCATAGCCGGTCATGCTCTTGACCACAGCTTTATCCTCCTTCAAAGGGGATGGGGTCCCCGTTTATATACAACAGAAATAGCCACCGCCGCCCAGCAGATTGCAGCACAGCATGGTACCGCACAGGCGGGTGCAGGGATCGTCGCAGCCGTCGGTGGTGACACGGCTGTATCCGGCGGGGCGGTAGCCGACGGAGCGGCCCTCCGCCATGGCCAGCGCCTGCCGGTACTCCGGGTTGCCGGGGTCCATCTGCACCGCCGTCTCATAATAGCGCTTGGCCTCGTCCAGCCAGCCCCGCTTGAAGCAGACGGCTCCCTTCAGGAAGTTCCACTCGGCGTTATGGTCGCTGCGGGCGTTGAGCAGCTCCTCCGCCAGATTCAGGTCCCCCTGACGGATGGCCAGACGGATGCGCTGGATGGCGGGATCATAGCTGCCACCGTAGCCGTTGGTGCCGTAGCCGCCGTAGGAGCCGCCATAGCTGCCGCCGTAGGCTCCGTAGCCATTGCCGGAGGCGCCGCGCTTGCGTTGGTTTTGGATCTCCTCGTAGGCCTCGTTGATCTCCTTCATCTTCTCCTGCGCCAGATCGGCCAGGGGATCGTCGTGATAGTTATCGGGATGGTACTTTTTGGCCAGATTCCGATAGGCTTTTTTGACTTCCTCGTCTGTGGCGGTGCTGGGGACACCCAGCACCTGATAGGGATCACGCATCGCCGTGTCCTGCCTTTCGTTCAGGGTATTTCTCTCTCCGGGGCCGCTGATGGAAGGTGCCGTTCAAAACGGCGTTTCCCACCTGATACAGCCCCGCATATACCACACTTTCAATGACCGGCTGCCATACGCCGCACTCCAACAGCTCGAAGGCCGCCGCCATCCGCTCCACGGACCGGTCCATGGTCTGGGCCAGCTCCTGACGGCTCTCCTCCGTCAGCTTGCCCTCCTGCACCGAAAATCGCAGGGGCAGCGGATTGTAGCTGCCGCTGCGCTGGTCCTTGGCCAGATCGTCCGCTGCGTCCGTCAGGTATATCCAGCGGCCCAGATGGTACAGCAGCTGTGCCAACACCCGCCGCCGGACAGGATCCGGCTCCTCCTCTGCCGCACCGGCCAGCAGCCGGGCGAAGGTATCCGCCGGGCGGTCAATGGAGGGACAATTCTCCCGCTCCAACTCCGCCAGTTCTCCCAAGCAGCCCTGCACCAGCCGGTCAAAATCCGGCCGCAGGCGGGCGGCCTTGCGGTAGCTGCGGCGGAGAAGCAGGGCGGCCAGCCGGTATTTCAGGCCCCCGAAGAAGCCGTGATCCGTCACGCCGTCACGCAGCTGCCACCAGGTCAGAATGACGCTGAGGTCCGCCGCCGCATCCAGCGCCGGGTTTTCTTCCCCGCAGGGGCAGCCCCGGATGGGATGCACCGGGCAGCGATGGCGAGCGCAGGAAAAGCCGCTGCCGCCGGCCAGCAGAATGGCCAGAAAGGCCAGATCGTAGTTCAAAATCATCCGGGCCGGCAGGCCGTACCGCCGTCCCAGCGTGCGGCACAGGCCGCAGTAGGCGCTGCGGAACAGGTCTGTCTGCTCCTGAGTCAGCCGATCCGCCGCAGGACGCACATAGCCGAACATCAGAACTCCCGCACCACCGTGTAGGTCAGGGCCTCCGTCTTTTTGGCGTGGCGGTCATAGGCCACGCTGGGCAGGAAGGCCAGCGCCGCTGCACCGATGGCGATGGCGTAGCGGACGCCCTCCGCCAGTCCCTCCGACAGGAAGTAGCCCAGCAGGAAGCCCACCACCGGCAGCAGATATACCAGCGCCACTACACCCAATATCTTCCGGGTGGCGCTCTCCACCACCACCTTCTGCCCCGGCCGGACCCCCACAGGGTCCTTGGCCCGTGCGTGGATGGCGGCGCCGGTCATGCCGCAGCCGGCGCATTCCTCACAGTCGTGGCCGCAGGCAGACTTTCGGGGGACGGATATCTCCACGAAGCCGCCGGGCAATATCTTTTCAACCGTTGCGATCTGTGTCATGGTAGCTTATACACCTCTTTGCTATGTCTATGGCTCTGTCGGGGTGTCCGAAGCCACCTTCAGATCCACCACCATCTGATACGAGCCCTTGATGCCGATATTCTCGTAGCCCTCGATGCGGATGGTCACCGGCACCGTATGGACCCCTGCGCCGGTGAGTCCGGACAGGTCTGCCACGATGTGGACGTTCTCCGCCGTCAGTGCGTTCACCTCCGCTGTCAGGCCCCGCAGCCGCACGTTCAGCGACTCCGTCTCTGCCGTGGCGGTCATGCCCTCCGGCACATTCTCAAAGGTGAACCGGGAAACGGTCAGCGTCCGCTCCGTGACGCCACGGACCACCACCGTCACGGTGGCGGTGTCCACGCCGTCGGCAATGGTCACATCCTCCGGCACGGGGATGGTATAGGTCAGGCTCTGGGAATCCTCCAGATCCTGCACATACAGGGTATCCAGCACGATGCTGTCGATCTCATCCAGTCGGGCCTTCTCGCCCACCAGCTTCACCGTGGCGGGAGAGATGGTGTAGTCCACCGTCTCCATGGTGGCCCCCACGGCCTCCACAAAGTTCAACCGCAGAGGCACCTCCTTCACCGTCGACACCGGCATGGTAACGCCGATGAGCTTTTCACTGCTGCGGATGGCGCTGTTCTCGATCTTCACATCGTTGTGGTCATACAGCTCAAATTCCAGCGCCTGCACCACCGTCTTGTCAGCTCCGGTGATATCCAGCCGCACCTTGGCGTAGCTGACATTCAGCAGGTCGTCCCGCTGGCCACGCAGCAGCAGCACCTCCGGATCCAGCGTCAGCTCCCCGGCCATGTAGCCGTCAGCCACGCTGCCCACAATTTCACACTGAATGGGTACTTCCTTGCTGTCCAACTCGCCCACGGTGACGGTGATGCTGTAAATGCTGGCAGAATCCACCGTCAGTTTCCCTCTGCGGATGTTATCCGGAAACACCACCTCGTAAGTCAGGGTCTGGCTGCCGGCCTCCTTGATATTGCTGGTATTGGCCACGATCCGAATCTTGCTGCGGTCCAGCTTATGCAGCTCGTTCCGGGGACCCTTGATGACCAGATCCACGGTGGTGTCATAGCCCGACAGCAGCATCAGGCCACGATCTGCCAGTGTGGTATCCTCGCCGGAGAATTCCACCGGCACATTTTTCACCTTCAGCGTCACCTCCGGCGAGGTGACGGTATCCACATAGATCCACAGAGCGATCGCCACCAGGATGGAACCGATGATCCGCAGCGCCTTACGGCTGGCATCATTCTTCTTCATCGTTCTGCGCCCCCTTTCTCCGGGTCCGAAGCAGTTCCCGCAGCGGGAAGCGGGCCCTATCCGGTTCCTCCTGCTGGGGCATCAGCTCGTTGTGCAGCAGCTGGGACAGGGTCTCCGCCTGCAGATGGCGCTTCAGCATCCCACCGATGGCCACAGAGATGGAGCCCGTCTCCTCCGAGACGATGACCACCACGGCATCGGAATTCTCGCTCATGCCGATGCCCGCCCGGTGGCGCATCCCCAATTCCCGACTGAGGTTCACATTCTTAGACAGGGGCAGCATACAGCCCGCCCCCAGGATCCGCCCGTTGCGGATGATGACGGCGCCGTCGTGCATGGGCGCCTTGACGAAAAAGATGTTCTTCAGCAGCTCGCTGGAGACGGAGGCATCCAGCGTGGTACCGGAGCGCACCACGTCGTCCAGCAAGATCTTCCGCTCGAACACGATGAGCACGCCCGTGCGGGTGCGGGACATCTCTGTGCAGGCCAGCACCGTCTGGTCGATGGCCCGCTCCAGCTCCGGCAGTTCCTTCTCCGGTGCCAGCGTCCGCAGCAGGCGGATGTTCTTGCTGCCCAGCTGCTCCAAAATCCGGCGGATCTCCGGCTGGAACACGATGATCAGGGCCAGCACGCCCCACTCCACCATGTGGCTGAGGATGTAATTCACCACCCGCAGGTTCAGCTTCGAGGACAGCCACAGCGCCGCCAGAAAGATGGCCACACCCTTCAGGATGTTGGCGGCCCGTGTACTCTTCACCAGCGACAGCAGCTTATATACCAGATACGCCACGATGGCCACGTCCAGCAGGTCCGCCAGACGGATCAAAGGCAGGTATCCTTTGATATTTTCCAATACAGACAGGATCTTTTCCATATTGCAGACCTTTCCCATTCGCATACCAATAGGTATTTCACATTATATAATTATTTTCGGAGAATTGCAATAAAAACGTAGGGGCGTGTCTGACATTTTCACGAATCGGCGGGATTGACGGGAAAAAAGGCCCCCTCCGGCCGGGGCCGGAGGCTTTGATGTCGGCTTATGCCGGGTCAGGTCTTACTTCTCTTTGTCGTTCTTCTTTTTCTTGCCGGCGGCGTCGGTGCAGACGATCTTCACCTGATGCGCTCCGGTGGAATCGCCCGGAATATCGAAGGTGAACTCGCCCTGGTCCGCCACGATGGCGGCGATCTCCTCTGCTGTCCACGTCTTGTAGGCCTTGCTGTAATCGTCCAGATACACCACCACGGACTGAAGCAGCAGGTTATCTCCGGCGGACAGGCTCACCGTGAGGTTCTCCAGAGGATAGGTGGTATCGCTCTCCAGATTGGTCACGGCCATGTTGGGCTTGGTCTTATCCACGCCGAAGCCGATCTCCTGCTTCTTGGTGTCCAGCGTGTTTTCCGCTATGTTGCCCGCAGCATCCTCGGAGTAGAAGGTCAGGCGATAGACGCCGTCATCGGCAAAGTTCTTGGCCAGCACGGTGTAGATGTACTCATACCACTGACCATTGCCGCCCCGCACCTCGATGCGGTAGTCCGTACCCTCCTGCAGGATGATGGTCTGATTGTTCTTGAAGAGCGTGATGCGGATGTTCTGGAGGGCGTCGGGGTTTGTCTCCGTCACCACCGCATCCTGCGGCGTCTGGACGTAGGAGCCGTTGAGCTGCTCCGTGGCGGCGCTGAGGGCATAGGTGGAGCCGAAGCGGTTGGCGGAGAACCAACCGTTCTACGCAAGATGAGGGTTTAAGGGGCCATCGTGCTCCTATTTTTTTGCTATGCCGAAGTATTCTCCCACCCGCTGCACCGGCCTTGCGGCGCAGATGCTGCCCACTGACAGCAAAAGTCCGGCACACAGCAGAACAAGACAAACCCCTCTCCCCTCCGGCCACAGCCGTACTACGTTCATTATATCATCATTTTCCACGATAACGCCATATTTGCATCCTATAAGCGAAACAAGGGACAGCAGTATTGCCAGCACCGAGATTCCCTTCACCAACTGCACCACATACCACAGCGGAAAGTGCTTCGGTCGAAGCAGCATCGCCAGCGCCAGCGGCAGCCCTACCCCGCCAAAGGCCACGGCCGCCAGCTCCCCATAGCGCAGTCCGCCGCAAAGGACGCTGGCGGCAGCTCCCAGCCGTACCTCCCTTATCCAGCCGCCCAGCAGCAGCGTCACCAGAATGTGTCCGCCCTCATGGAGCGCCGGGTACAGGAGAACCGCCGTGAATAGTCCCAAAAGAAGTAGCATCGCTCCTCGCTTAGCATCCGTCATCCGCCTCACCTCCTACTGCATATTGTGAAAAAAGGGACCTGCCTTTATCCCGGCAGGCCCCACTTTCTCCGCAAAAAGCAGGAGGGGACGCTCTGCGTCCCCTCCTGCTTTTTGCGCTATGAACTTACACTATAAAAAGAAAGGCCTCCGGCGATTGCCGAAAGCCTTTATGGCAAAGAGTAACCAAACGGAGCAGAATCATGGTAAAAGTAAGCAAAAGTAGTGTGACTGCTCTGTTCGACAAATTGGAATTAAAAATTCAATCTTTCCAAAACCATTGATATTTCAAGGCTTTTCGCCTATCAAATGCTCGATTTTAATGTATTTTCCCTTGTTTTTGCCCTTATGAGCGAAAACAAGGGAAAGTTTTTATACCCCGCCGACTACCTTATCAAGCAGCCTTGCGGAAGTTCGCTTCGCTTCCCTTGTAGCGTGAGCATAAATTGACATCGTGGTATTTACATCGGAGTGCCCTAAAAGCTCCTGCACATCGGTGGGTTTTGCACCGCCCGACAACAGATTGCTTGTGTAGGTGTGCCGCAGCATATGGAAGTGAAAGTCCTCTAAACCCTCGACTTCTTTTTTCGCCTTGCGGCATACCTGTCCGACTGCACTTGAACTTTCAAACATTCCATCCGGTCTGATACAGACAAAGGATAATTCCTTGTAGCCTTCGGGAACCTGCTCCGTTCTCGGCAGGCTGTAAACCTCGTAATAACTGCGGTCTTTTTCTTTTATGACCTTGTAGTAATTGAGGTGGTAAAGCTCGCCGTATTTGAAACGGTTTTTATGCTGTTCTGCTTTCGCAGTTTTCAGGATTGCGGCAAGCGTATCGCAAAAGTCCACGGTGCGGATTTTTTTACGCTTTGTTGCCCCTATTTCTGTTTTGTGCCTTGCCCCGTTGTAACGCATACTGCGGCGTACTGTCAAATATTGTTCTTCAAGGTTAATGTCCTGCCAAGTCAGACCACAGACCTCTCCAATACGCAAGCCTGTATAATAGGCTATCTGTATAGGAAGAAGTGCAGGATTGTTTTTCTTTTTCAGAAAGTCCTCTAATCTCTGATACTGTTCGTAGCTGAGCGTTGGTGTGGAAGCAGTTTCTCCATCCTCGTCCGAGAACAGTTCGTATTCTTCTTTCTTTCCTCGCCATACCACATACTGCATTGGGTTAAAGGTTATCAGCCTTTTCGGGAATACTGCAAAACGGAACGCCCCTTGCAAAACAGCCGAAAACAATCGGAGATACCCTTTGCTGAGTGCCTTTGCGGTTGTGCCGTCAGGATTTGTACCGCCAAAGCTGAGAAAGTCTATATACGCCTGTAAATGGTCGGCGGTTACGGTTTTCAGCTTTCGGTTTCCTATCGGGTACTGTTTGATACGGTTGACCGTTCCCTGATAGGACATTACCGTACCATTGCTGAGATTGCCGGGTTTCAGTTCTTCCTCCACCCACAGATCGAGCAGCATACCAACTGTGATGTTTTCAGACTTCGCAACGAATTTCTTTTCCTCATAGTCAGCGATTGCTTTTCTGAGCAGGGCTTCTGTTTCAGACTTGCTTTCTGTTCCCACAAACTCTTTCTGTACTTTTCTGCCGCTTTCATCTTCGATATAGAAGCGTGCGTACCACTTTTTACCTTTTTTTCTTACAGAACCTTTTGCCATAGATAAATTTTCTCCTTTCTATCCGTGGCAAT
>OIWN01002595.1_pt1 | contig 11866 bp, 13 predicted proteins | sample 1587591 | NCBI WGS metagenome assembly OIWN01 (sample SAMEA3888901, study PRJEB22519) | human gut metagenome | biome: human gut; feature: human-associated habitat; material: faeces | place: Denmark | collected 2010 | reverse complement strand
TGCGGGTGTTCAATATGGTGCTGCACATGGACGAGGCCACGCCCCACCTCCATGTGGACTTCGTGCCGGTGGCAACGGAGCAGAGCCGGGGCCTCTCAACGAGGGTATCAATGAAACAAGCGTTAAAGCAGCAAGGATTTGAGGGGCTTGGCCGGAAGCAGACGGAATGGAAAGCCTGGATGGAACGGGAGAAAGAAGCCCTAACGGAAATCGCCCAGGCTCACGAGTTTGAGATTATCAGCCTGGGCGGTGGCCGCGAGCGTATGGAGCTACCAGAGTACAGAGCAGCGGCCCAGCGGCTTGAAGCTATCCAGGAACAGGTGACAGCAGCAGAGCAGGAGATCGCGGCCCTGGAAAAGCAGAGAAAGGCCCTGCAAGGGAATGTGAAGCTGCTGAAAGCGGTGGAGAAGGTCAAGCCCGATCTGGACGCGATACAACCAGAAAAGACGCTGACAGGGGCCGTCAAGGGTGTGACGGTGGAGCAGGTGAAGGAGCTGAAGGCGGCGGTGATCCGGGGCGCGGCGGCAGAGCAGAAGGTGCGGGAGCTGAAGGTAGAAAACCAACAGCTTCAGCAGAAAATCCCCTCGATGAAAGAAAAGCTGAAGGAGGCCCAGGAGCGGCAGCGGCTTGAAAATGAAAACCGGCAGCTCAAAGTGCAGGTGGAATACCTGGAAGAAGATTTGAGCTGGGAGCGTGGGATTTCGGCGCGGCTCCGGGAAGGGATCGGGGCGGTGCTGGACTTTCTGGATCAGCACTTGCCGGAGCAGTTCCGGCCCCTGGTCGAAAAGGCGCGGGAGCTGCTACCAGTGCCAGAGGTGCAGCAGCCGGAGAGAGAACAGGAACAGGGCCACACCTGGGGCGGTATGGAGCTGTAAAAGAAGCCTGTCCGGGAGCCTTGCAAGAGCCGCCCGGACAGGCTATAATAACAGTAAAAATAGGGAATAAAATGTATTGATAATATATGCCCCCCTATGGGGTGAAGGGGACAAGCTGAAATGGGTTTGTCGTAAAATAGGGAATAAAATGTATTGATAATATATGCCCCCCTATGGCCTTTAGGCCAGGGAAAAAATAATAAAATATTCTCTCTCTGACAGGGAGAAAGTCGGAGGGGGTTATGGGGGTGAGCGGCGGGGTGTGGGAATGTGGTAAACCTGAAAGGTTTTCCATCATTTCCATGCCCCAGAGCGAGGGGGAAAAGGGGGAGGTGACTTTCTCTTTAAGGCCCCGAAGGGGCCGCTCTTTGGCTCCCCCTTTTCCCCATGTGGGTTTGCAGAATGTACGAAAAGAGGTGTAAGGAATGGAGGATCAGCAAGCAGCCCTGGAACAGCTCCGGGAACTTTACAGGGAAAAGAATGAGCATTTAGAGAAGTTTTTGGAGCCGGTGGAGCCGTATGAGTTTTATCGTGAGATCTTCCCGGAAGGATCTTTCGAGAGGAAGGGCCATTTTGAGGACAGGAAGGGAAACGGGATCGCGGTGACAGTGGCCAAAAGTGAGGTTGACAAGGCAACCGGGATTGCCCTGCAGATCGAGGGGGACGGTAAAGCGAAACGATGTACCGTCACTGACGAGCTGGACGAGCTGCGGGAGCTGCAAGACACCGATTTCACGATTATGTCCCCGATCTCCTATTTTGGACGGCGGCGGTGCGGCAAAAATGCCCGGTATCTCTATGCCCTGGTCTTTGACTTGGATGGGGTGGGTATGCCCCAGCTCCGGGACACACTCCACCAGATGAACAATGATATTCTTCCCCAGGCAACCTTTGTTGTAAACAGCGGAACGGGGCTTCACCTGTATTATGTGCTGCAGGAACCGATCCCTATGTACCCATACAATCAGAAATGCTTGAAGGAATTGAAGTATTCCCTTACCCGGCAGATCTGGAACAGGTACACTTCCACCATCAAGGAACCGCAGGTTCAGGGTATTTTGCAGGGCTTCCGTGTGGTCGGTTCTGGTTCCAAACTGGGCCGGGAGTATCCAGTGACGGCCTATCGGCTCGGCGGGCGGGTGACGCTGGAGGAGCTGCTGGAGTTTATACCGGACAGTAACGGGGAGCAGCAGCAGCTCCTGGGCCTTATGCGGAAGGGGCGGCTCTCGCTGGCCGAGGCGAAGGAGAAGTACCCGGACTGGTACGAGCGGCGGATTGTCAAAAAGGAGCGCCGGGGCCGCTGGACGGTCAAGCGGGATCTCTATGACTGGTGGCTACACCGTATTGCTGACGAGATCCGGGTCGGCCACCGTTTCTATGGCATTATGACGCTGGCAATTTATGCGAAGAAGTGCGGGATCAGTGAGGAGGAGCTGCGCCATGACGCTTTCTCCCTGTTGGAACCCTATGACGATATGAGCGTGGAGGATATCAACCGTTTTACGAAGGACGATGTAGTGTGTGCCCTGGAGATGTTCAACGAGGACTATGTGACATTTCCCAGGGATGATATAGCAAAAATCTCCGGCCTGACTATGCCTGTTAATAAGCGGAACTGGCGCAAGCAGCCCATACATTTGCAAGGTGCAAGGGCAATTCAGGAAATTAACGATAAGGCAAACGGTACGAATTGGCGAAAAGGAAATGGACGGCCCATCGGCAGCGGGATAGCCCAGGATCGGGTGTATGAATGGCGGCGGCAGCACCCGGAGGGCCGCAAGGCCGACTGCCACCGGGACACGGGCCTTGATCCGAAAACGATCCGCAAGTGGTGGAATAGCCCGAGTGCCGATTGACACATAATATATATCGTGATATATATTATGTAGGAGGTGACTGCTATGGAAATGGCAAAGATTTTTGAAAACGGACGGAGTCAGGCTGTGCGTCTACCAAAGAAATTTCGCTTTAAAGTAGACGAGGTTATTGTGCAGCAGCTTGGGGATGCGGTTCTCCTGGTTCCTAAAGAGTCCTTATGGCAGACATTCATGGATGGCTTGAATAGTTTCACCAGCGATATTTTTGAGGATGGGCGAGACCAGGGCGTCCAAGAGGAGCGAGAGAGCTTATGACCTATATGTTGGACACAAATATCTGTGTCTATGCTATGAAGAAAAAGCCGGAAAAGGTGCTGCATAGGTTCCGGGAGGAGTTGGACGGAGGACTTTGTATTTCCTCCATCACGCTGGCTGAGTTGGAGTACGGAATGAAACATAGCTCTGACCCAGTTAAAAATGAGCAGGCCCTTTTGAGGTTCCTGGCTCCGTTGAGCATCCTGCCCTTTGGGGCGGGGGCGGCGTCTGAGTATGGGGAGATTCGAGCCTATTTGCAGAGCCAGGGAACACCAATTGGCCCTTTGGATATGCTGATTGCTGCCCATGCACGAGCAGAGGGAATGATCCTGGTAACGAATAATGTACGGGAGTTTGAGCGTGTACCGGATCTGGAAATCGAAAACTGGGCGGAGTAAAGGGTGGTGTAGATAGTGCAGAGAAAGGTTTTGCAAATTGGCTATGAGCCGGAGCGTGATCGCCTGACCTGGGATGGTTGGGACATTCACTGTGGCCAGGGGATGGAGGTGTTGCTCCCGGATCGGCTCGGCGGCGGCACATGGCGGGCGGTCTCCTTTGAGTGCAATGACGAGGGATGGTATATGCCTGGGCATCCCGGTGTGTCGCCGGTGGGCCTGTGGGCTCAAGAGAGCGTGGAGGGCTGATATGAATTGCCACTATACTGATGAGCAGCTGAAGGAAGATGTGGAGCGTACCATCGGGATCAGAGCGAGGGATATTGATAAAATCCAATTCTGCGGCCTGTGGCATATTCGCTTCCGGGCCTTTGGTACGGATTTCTATTATTATCGTGCCGATTCGGATGACACGGTGCATTTGGTTGAGTCGCCCTGGCAATGGGAGTAAAGATGGAAAAAGCCGGCCTGGTTGGTCGGCTTTTTCTTGTTTTCTATATTGCTATAAAAAAAGATATATAGTAAAATAGAAATATAGATTTATAGATAACTACAATTCTACAAAGGAGTGATGACCAATGATAATAGCAGTAGCAAACCAGAAAGGCGGCGTTGGAAAGACGACCACGGCCCAGGCCCTTGTTGCAGGACTGGCCGGGAGGGGGTACAAGGTGCTTGGAATTGATCTTGATCCCCAAGGAAACTTCTCATCGGCCTGTGGCGTGGAGAGCTACAATGTACCCACGGTTTATGAGGTGATGAAGCGAGCGGCCACTATCCAGGCGGCCATGCAGCGCACGAAGGGTGGCTATGACCTGGTGCCGGCGAACATCATGCTGGCTGGAGCCGAGCAGGAGCTGTCCCAGACCGGGAAGGAGCATCGGCTGAAAGAGGCTGTGGCTCCAGTCGCCGGCGACTATGACTTCATCGTGATTGATACGCCGCCCTCCCTGGGTGTGCTGACGGTGAATGCCTTTACCTGTGCCACCGATATTCTAATTCCAACCACGGCTGGGATCTTCGCTACGGCTGGGATCTCTCAGCTCAACGAGACGGTCACCAGCGTTCAGAAGTATTGTAATCCTGGCGTGAAGATCCGGGGAATCCTTTTTACCAGGTTCAATCCCAGGGCCAACATCAGTCGGCAGATCAAGGAGCTGGCGGAGCAGCTGAGTGAGTATATTTCGGCGCCGATCTACAAGACCTATATCCGCTCTGCGGTGGCCGTAGAGGAGGCCCAGGCAAACCGGGCGGATATATTTGACTATGCCGGAAAGTCAACTGTGGCGGAAGATTACAGAGCCTTTATTGACGAATTTTTGAAAGGGGTAAATGCGTGATGGCAGGGAAAGCGAAGTTTGACCAGGAGGCAGCGTTCAAGTCTATCATTGGAGCTGGCCGTGAGCCGGGAGAGGAAGTTGCTGAGCAGATGGTGACAAAGAGTAAAAGCAAAGATCGGGTACAGCGGTCATATTTTCTGGATAGGGATATCGATAAGGCGCTGAGAAAAAAGGCGCTTGAAACTGAAAAAAATTTGACAGAAACTATAAATGAAGTGTTGAGAAAAGGGTTAGAAGAATATTTAAAAATATAAATAGAAATGAACCGACTTACTTTTAAGGAAAGTCGGTTCATTTCTATTTATGGGGAAATTAGCTACAAGCACCGGGAAGATCAGGGCACTCCATAGGAATAGTTACTTCTTCTTCTTCGAGCAACTCGACATTCCAATCAGTAGCCTGGTGCTCGGAACTTGGGCCATAGTATGTCCAGTACTGGTAGCAGTCATAGGCATTATTGTAGTTGTCATCATAGATTTCGTCCGTAATAGGAGTAATAGGTGTGTCAGAGGGAATGTCTACAAAAATTTCGTCTTTGGTTTCAATATTCAAGTGTTGCGGAACGAGACGAGTTCCCAAATAAGAACACGTGCCAATATGGGTCCAGAGATTGTTGTTTTCGTTAAAGAAGTACAGAAATACAGTGTTCTCAATACATTCATAGCTATAATCTGCGCCGATAGTTTCTATTACAGTATTAGCGGTAAAGCCATCAAAAATAGATTTTAGTGCAGAAAGAGCAGAAACGGCAACACCAGCTTTTGGAATCAGTCCACCAGCAAAGGTGGCGGTAGTTGTCAGCATATTAAGGGTTCCGGCTCTCATGTCGGGTTCAGCATCAGTGTTGATGCTGCCTTGATGAAACATACGACTACCATACTGGGGGCGTGCATAAATGCGCATGATTTCCAAATCTTTGCCCTGAACTGTAATTTCAGAATGTACTTCATTGAAAACAATATCGGACGAGCTCACAGGGACAGGGGCGTTTTCGACTCCAGTCTTAGCAAGTATTTCTGCAAGGGTTACTTCGCGTACGCCGGCTGCTTCCAGAGAGTTAGAAATTTCAGCTTCCTTTTTACTATCATTTGTGAGAATGGCGTTGTCCAAAACTCGGAACATTTCGTCAATTTCTGCGATTGTTGTAGGTTGACTTTTAAGGGGTGAGGATTCGTTTATAACATATTCCTGATTTTTACTGATGGTGTCCTGGATAGTAGGTTCTGCAGCAAGAGCAGCGGTGCTGATCATCGAAGTGGTTAATGCCAAGCATAAGAACGTGGAAATTAACTTTTTCATAAGAACCTCCCTATACTAATTCCTTGAATTTATATATCTCACTCCAAAATAGCTGACAGTTCATCGTAAAGATTATAAGGGGAAATAAGGCGATAGATTTTTCCATTGACAGATATATGAGTACTTTGACTTGCGATGAATATATCAGTATACGAGGTATCTGAATTCGTCCAGTGGATTCGAAGCAGGTCAGTGTACTTAGAGTTTGTTGTGGGCGCAAATATTGTATGAAAACAGTTTGCGTAAGATATTTCTGTCAATTTATTAAGAAAAGGCTGGTAATTATTAGTTGAGGCATTAATTTCAAAACGTTGAGTACTTGAATCGGGTAGGCCGACAAAAAAATCAGAATATGGATATGAGATATGTCTGTGAATGCTATCCACTTGTAGCGAACTTTGACTTGCAGATAAAGGGATTTTTTGGGGTAATAGCCACAATACAACAGCAAGAGTTATAACAGCCGCTGTAATTCCTATGGCAAGGAATATGATAAAATTTTTGGGTGGCTTGGCGGAAGAATGATTACCTATTTAATCACCTCCATGAACAGCCTTTTCAAATATATAGTACCGTTGTTAAGACGAAAAAGCGACACTCGTTATGTAAGAATTAGGTAAATTTTTTGTATTTTCGTATTGTATAACGGTTTACCCGTTACGCTTTGCGTGAACGGGTAAACCGTTATACGGTTATTTTCTTGAATATGCTATTGACTTCTTCGGTGGTCTATGGTAAGATGAGACTGGGTTAGAAGATGGTTTTTAGGGCTGCTGCTCGACGTCGATCAGCGGCTCCGATGGGAAGGAGGAGTGGTAAAGTGGCTGCGGCTGGCGCTGGCCGGGAGTTGCGGCGGATTTCAATGCTCGTCTGGGCGAGGGTAAATAGTAATTAGGCCCAGAGCGTCTTGGCCGGAAAGGACCGGCTGGGGGTTTAGCAAATACCCATAAGAAGCCATGACAGGGTTGATACTCCTGTGTGGTGTGCAGGCTTGCCGTAGTAACCTTTGTGAATTGGAAAAGCACACCATGGACCCCACCGCAAGTAATCCTTTTGAAAGTGATGGGTAAGTGAAATGTATCGTGTCCGCATCCACCCTCTGATAGTAGCCAGGATACTGTAAATCTCCTGGAGAGCCGCACCCTCTACAAAAGTGCCGACAGATTCCGAACTGCCGTAGATCTTAATAAATCGGGGCTGCACACATAAGCAGTTCAAAAAAGTGTAGGGAGCAATCCCAAAACCGTCACACATAAGACGTTAAAAAGTGTATTTGCCGATTGCCGAGTCTCCGAGGGGAGCTGACATGAGGCGGCTTTGCTTGAACGTATATAAATGGCATAATTTATATAACTTATTTACGGTATATAACATATATAAGTTATTTACATGAAATAACAAGAAATCTATAAAAGTAGAAAAATAGGTATCTATAAAAATAGATAAATAGATTTATAGAAAAATAGCGGCGAGGGGGGAGGCTCTATGGGACGGCGCAACAAGGCATACCACAAGAATCTCCACCAGCAAGCCTATGACCGCCTGACCGGGATGCAGGCATTTGGCGAGAGCAAAAAGCAGGCGGTGGCCGATGGGACGGAGAAGGACAAAATTTTCTCCTTCAGCACCTACAAGGCGTACTGGAAACACGTGAAGTATTTCACCAAGTACATCCAGGAAAAGCACCCGGAATGTACCACGCTGAAAAGCGCAAAGAAGTATGTCAATGAGTGGCTGCAAGCCAGGACTGACCAGGGCCTTTCCGCCTGGACGATTCAGCTGGAGGCCAAGGCCATGGGTAAGCTGTACGGTATTTCTCCCGATGATGAAAACTACTTCAAGCCCCCCAAGCGGAACCGGGAGGACATCAAACGGAGCCGCGGCGTCCGTGTGCGGGACAAGCACTTTTCCAAGACGAACAATGACGAGCTGATCCGATTCTGTAAGGGAACGGGGCTGCGCCGGAGGGAGCTGGCGGAGCTGCGGGGGAAAGACCTGGTTACCAGGGAGCAGATCGAGGCGGAGATCTCCCGGCTGGAGAGCCGGCCGGCAGCGGAGCTGACGCCGGCCGACACAAAGCGCCTGGAAATGCTCCAGGACGCCCGGTTGTTCCAGGCGGGATACTTTACCCATGTCCGCAGCGGAAAGGGCGGCAGGGAGCGTCTAAGCCCCATTATCGGCCCAGATTCGGCGCAGATCATAGAGCGGATGCAGAACACTCCCAGCGAAGAAAAAGTGTGGCAGCACGTTCACCAGAGCGCCGACATTCACGGTTATCGGGCGGAGTATGCCACGGCCATGTATAAGGCCCATGCTCGGCCCATCGAGGAGATCCCCTATGATCGGGTGAACAAAGGGAGTGGGCGGAAATTTCAGAGCGAGGTCTATATCTGTCGGAAGGATGAAGCTGGGCGGAAGCTGGATAAGGCGGCCATGCTGGTGTGCAGCAAGGCCCTGGGGCACAACCGGATCAGCGTCGTGGCCGACAACTACATCCGGGGGCTGTAAGGAGGGGGAGCTGTGAGCGAATTTGTAAAAAAGACGATAATGGGATATAAAACACTGGACGGTGGCCACTCCGACCCGGAGTGTACCCATGTGATCCTGCCCGTGAAGGAGTATGACGACCTCTTGTGGGAGATCTCCCAGGCAAAACAGAAAGCCAGGGAGGAAAGAAGCAAGGCGGATGATGATAAGAAGGAAAATGAACGAAAATTGAGGCAGATGGCGCAGGAGCATGAGCAGGCGATAGAAAAGTGGAGAGCTGCGCTGGGGGCGGAACAGGCTGAGAGTGCGTACCAGAAGGGGCTGAATGAAAACCTGCTGCGTATTGCCAGGGAAAGAGCCAACGCAGATCGAAAGCTGAAGCCCAAGAAAGAGCACTCTGGCTATGTGGTAGTGGTATCTTTAGAAAAGATCTATCGGTACAAAGATGGCCGTAAGCTGGAATCAGCAAAACTATGGGAAACGGTGATTCAGAGTCCGTATTCGATAGAGTTTCCAGCAAAACAGGTGAAGAAGCTGATTATTCAAGAATTCTTCCCGGAAGAAGGAAAGTGGGAAGCAGCCAGGTTAGGGATAGACAGATGGTACTCCGGTGATTATGGAGATCTTCTGAATGACCAAAATGTAGACGAAGAATTTATGAAGCACAATGTGGCTCTGATGGAATACCGGAGCTTCAGGGCAAACTATCGGGCCGGGTATTGGGAAGTGGTGTTAGTTCATACAAGGCCCCTTGGGGTTGTCCCGAAGGATATGCGAGTGAGCTGAAGGAGGTAGAGATGATGAAACTGGGGCTGTGTGCGGAGGATGCGGCAACACATAATCTGACGGTGGTATGGACTGGTCTGGACGCTGGGGAGCTGAAGGAAGGAGAGCAGCTGGAGATCCAGGTGGCCGGTCACTGGATCGAGGTCGAGCTGGAGCGAGATCCTGACGGTGGCTGGAGCTGGCGGGATCTGGAGACTGGATGGAACCTGAAGCGCACCGATGTTGCGCCGGTCAGTGTCCGGAAAATCGACGCCTAAAATAAGCCTGTCCAGGGGCCTTGAAAGTGCCGCATGGACAGGCTATAATAATAAGCAAAAATAGGGAATTAACTTCATTGATAATATATGCCGTATAGAAGCAGGGTATGGAGAGGCTGGATATAACCGAAATTGCGTTTGTCGAAAATAGGGAATTAACTTCATTGATAATATATGCCAGATAAAGGGCCCTTAGGCCCTTAAAAAAATCTCTTGAAATTCTCTCTCGGACGGGGAGAAAGTCGGAGGGGAAAAGGGGGGTGGGCGGAGGCTGTGGGAATGTGGTAAACCCAACGGGTTTTCCATCATTTCCATGGCCGGAGCCAGGGGGGGAAGGGGGAGGTGACTTTCTCTTTAAGGCCCCGGAGGGGCCGCTCTTTGGCTCCCCCTTTTCCCCCTGTGGGTTTGCAGAATGTATGAAAAGAGGTGTAAGGAATGGTGGATCAGCAAGAGGCTTTGGAACGGCAGAGAGAGCTTTATCAGGAAAAGAATGAGCATTTGGAAAGGTTTTTGGAGCCGGTGGCGCCGTATGAGTTTTATCGGGAGATATTCCCGGAGGGTTCTTTCGAGAGGAAGGGACATTTTGAGGACAGGAAGGGAAACGGGATTGCGGTGACGGTTCAGAAAGTTGAGGTTGATAAGGCGACCGGGATCGCCCTGCAGATCGAGGGGGATGGTAAGGCGAAACGGTGTACTATCACTGACGAGCTGGACGAACTGCGGGAGCTACAAGACACTGATTTTACGATTATGTCCCCGATTTCCTATTTTGGTCTGCGGCGGTGCGGTAAAAATGCCAGGTATCTTTATGCTTTGGTGTTTGATCTGGACGGGGTAGGTATGCCGCAGCTTCGGGACACGCTGCACCAGATGAACAAGGATATTCTGCCCCAGGCAACCTTTGTTGTAAACAGCGGGACGGGGCTTCACCTATATTATGTGTTGAAAGAGCCAGTGCCTATGTATCCGCACAACCAGAAATGCTTGAAGGAGCTGAAATATTCCCTTACTCGGCAGATTTGGAACCGATATACCTCCACGATAAAAGAACCGCAAATGCAGGGCATTTTGCAGGGCTTTCGGGTGGTCGGCTCCGGCTCGAAACTGGGACGGGAGTACCCTGTGAGGGCGTTCCGGCTTGGCGGGCCGGTGGAACTGGCGCAGCTGCTCGATTATATTCCGGACAGCAACGGGGAGAGGCAGCGGCTTGAGGGGCTTATGAGAAAGAGCCGCCTGTCGCTGGATGAAGCAAAGGAGAAGTACCCAGATTGGTATGAACGGAGGATCATCAAGAAGGAACGGCGGGGTCGTTGGACGGTCAAGCGTGACCTTTACGATTGGTGGCTGCACCGGATTGCTGACGAAATTCGGGTAGGCCATCGTTTTTATGGCATTATGACGCTGGCGATTTATGCGAAAAAATGTGGGATTGACGAAGACGAGCTGCGCCGGGACGCTTTTGCGCTGCTCCAGCCCTATGATGATATGAGCGTGGAGGACATAAACCGCTTCACGAAAGATGATGTGGTGTGTGCCCTGGAGATGTTCAATGAGGACTATGTGACATTTCCCAGGGACGATATAGCGAAGCTCTCTGGTCTTACTATGCCTGTCAATAAGCGGAATTGGCGTAAGCAGGAAGAGCATATTCAAGTGATGAACACAATGAAAGCATTAAAAAAACAGTTAGGAGAGATTGTCAATGAGGGTCGACCTAAAGGCAGCGGAACAGCTCAGGTACGGGTTTATGAGTGGCGGCAGCAGCACCCGGAAGGCCGTAAGGCCGACTGCCACCGAGAAACTGGCCTTGATCCGAAAACTATCCGCAAATGGTGGGATTGTCCACCGCCAGCGGTGCGCTTTGAAGATGGGCATATAACGGTGCGGGTGTCCCCTTCGCAGGAGTTGAGCGATTGGCTCCTGGACGCACTGCACAATGAGGGTCAGGAATAAGGCCCAGAAAGGCCCTTGTTACGCTTTAGAAGTCGTTTTCAGCCCTCCGAGGGTAAATATACCGGCTCCCTCGCTACTGCGCCCGTAAAGCCGCATAAATCAAGGCTTTTTTGCCCCCTAAATGCGTACATACTGGGATAGAACTTTAGAGCGTCGAGGACAGGGAGATTGTATTGACATTGTAAACAAAAAGCTATACAATGAATATGATAAAACGGGTTATAATAAAAGCGGAAGGAGTTGCTATTATGGCGAATACAAGTATCAATATCCGTATGGATGCAGATTTGAAGCGGCAGTTTGAGGCGTTCTGTGCTGATATGGGAATGACGATGACAACGG
>OIWN01002594.1_pt1 | contig 11868 bp, 10 predicted proteins | sample 1587591 | NCBI WGS metagenome assembly OIWN01 (sample SAMEA3888901, study PRJEB22519) | human gut metagenome | biome: human gut; feature: human-associated habitat; material: faeces | place: Denmark | collected 2010 | reverse complement strand
TAGGCCGCCCCGCGGCGGCGGGCCCGGCCCGTCCGGCCGATGCGGTGGATATAATACTCGTTCTCGTCGGGCACGTCGTAGTTGAACACCGCGTCCACATCGTCGATATCCAGTCCCCGGGCGGCCACATCGGTGGCCACCAGCACCCGCAGCTCCCCGTTTCGGAAGCGCTGGAGGGTCTTCTCCCGCACTCGCTGCTGGATGTCCCCGTGGATGCCCTCGCAGGAGATGTCCCGCATCTTCAGCAGACCGGTGAGGCGGTCGGTCATGTTCTTGGTATTGCAGAAGGCGATGACCCGGTCATACCCCCCCAGCTCCATCAGGCGTACCATGGTGTCCACCTTCCGGTTCCGTTCCACCTCCAGGCGGTACTGGAGGATATCCGGCTTGTTCTCCTGGTCAGCGCGCACCGTGATCTCTACCGGGTCCCGCTGGTACACCCAGGAGATATCCATCACTTCCCGGGAAATGGTGGCGGAGAACATGCCCAGGTTCTTCCGTTTGGGCATCAGGTCCAGGATGCGGGTCACATCCCGGACAAAGCCCATGTCCAGCATGCGGTCGGCCTCGTCCAGCACCACCGTCTCCACCTTGTCCAGCCGGACGGTGCGCCGCTTCACATGGTCCATCAGGCGCCCTGGGGTGGCCACCACGATCTGGGGGGCCTTTTTCAGCTGGAGGATCTGTTTGTCGATGGGCTGCCCGCCGTAGAGACACACGGTGCGCACCCCCTCCTTGAACGCGCACAGGTCCCGCAGCTCGTCCCGGATCTGGATGGCCAGCTCCCGGGTGGGGGCCAGCACCAGGCCGGTGACCTGGGTCCCCTGGGGATCGGCGTGCTCGACCATAGGGATGCCGAAGGCAAAGGTCTTGCCCGTTCCGGTGGGGGCCTTCGCGATCACGTCCTTCCACTCCATGAAGTAGGGGATGGCCCCCGCCTGGACCGGGGTTGCCTGGACATAGCCCTTTTTGTCGATGGCCCGCATCAGCTCCGGGGACAGGTTCAGGTCCGCGTACCGGACCTTGTCGTTGACGATCTCGCCGTTGATTTCCATATCTCTGTTCATCCTTTTCCGCATGTCTGGTCCGATCCAAGGCCCCCTCTCACCGCCCGCGGTGCTCCGCGGACCAGACACGCCCTTTCCCCGGCGCGGCCTCAAATCAGCTGGGGAGGTCTGCCCTCCCCCCAAAAGCCCGCTCCTGTGCGGGAATTTGTATCATTTTATCATAGTCTGCCCCAAGAAGCAAGCGAAGCGCCGCCCCTGCGGCCCTTTCCAGCCGATTTTCCCCATTTCGCTGTTGTGCTCCCGGCCGCGAGGTGCTAAAATAAAACAAAAACTCCCGCTTTTCGGGAGCTGTCCAAAGGAGGACCACCATGCCCTACGCTGTGCTCGCCGCCGCCCTTGTCGCCTTGGACCAGCTGGTGAAATATCTGGTCAGCCACAACATCCCCCTGGGGGGCCATGTCCCCTTCCTCCCCCACCTGGTGGAGCTGACTTACTTTCAAAATACCGGCGCCGCTTTCTCCATGCTGGAGGAGCACACCTGGCTGCTCACCCTGATCTCCGCCGTCATGTCCGTGGTGCTGGGCGTGGCGGTGTGGAAGAAGTTCTTTGCCCACCCCTTCGGCCGCTGCGCCCTCACCCTGGTCCTGGCAGGCGCGGTGGGCAATCTGATCGACCGGGCTCTCCAGGGCTATGTAGTGGACATGTTCAACGTCCTTTTTATGGACTTCGCCATCTTCAATGTGGCCGATATCTGCGTGGTGGTGGGCGGGATCGCCGCCTGCGTCTATTATGTCTTTTTCTATGAGAAGCTGGAAGGAAAGGGGACCCTCCATGAGCACGCTGACGCGGACCGCTGACCGTCCCGGCGAGCGGGCGGACGCCTTCCTGGCCCGGGTGGTGCCTGACCTGACCCGTTCCGCCGCCCAGCGGCTGCTGGAGGCCGGCGCGGTTCGGCTGGCAGGCAGGCCGGTGCGGAAAAACTACCGCACCGCCCCCGGAGACGTGCTGGAGGTGGACATCCCCGCCCCCCAGCCGGTAGACCTGGTCCCCCAGGATATCCCCCTGGACATCGTGTACGAGGACGGGGACGTGATCGTGGTCAACAAGCCGGTGGGGATGGTGGTACACCCCGCCCCCGGCCATTCGGACGGCACGCTGGTCAATGCCCTGCTATATCACTGTGGAAATACCCTCTCTGGGATCAACGGCACCCTGCGCCCCGGCATCGTCCACCGCATCGACCGGGACACCAGCGGCCTGATCATCGCCGCGAAGAACGACCGGGCCCACCTGTCCCTGGCCGCCCAGCTCCAGGACCACAGCCTGTCCCGGGTCTATGAGGCGGTGGCGGTGGGCGGGCTGCGGGAGGATCGCGGCACCGTGGACGCCCCCATCGGCCGACACCCTGTGGACCGGAAGAGGATGGCCGTCGACCGGCAGAACGGCCGGGAGGCGGTGACCCACTGGCGGGTGCTGGCGCGCTACCCGGGCTTCACCCATGTGGAGTGCCGCCTGGAGACGGGACGGACCCACCAGATCCGGGTCCACCTGGCCTCCATCGGCCACCCTCTGCTGGGCGATGTGGTCTACGGCAGCAAAAAGCCGGTGCCCGGCCTGGCCGGCCAGTGCCTGCACGCCCGGCGGCTGCGGTTCACCCATCCCTCCACTGGACAGCTTGTGGAGCTGGAGTGTCCCCTCCCCGGCTGGTTCCAGGATGTGCTGGACCGGCTCTCCCGCCTGAATTGACTGCGCCTCCCCGGTCCTTCAGCCAGGGAGGCGTTTTTTTCACCCGCTCCCCATGGGCGGCATAGGATAGAGGGCTGTAAAACATGGTGGAAACGGGGGTGCCGGGCTTGGAGCAGACGGGATGGGACGCCCTGCGGGGCCAGCTGAACACCCTGGACACCTCTCTGCTGTTCCTGGCTCTCCTCACCGGGGCCACCGCCCTCTCATGGGCCATCCTCTCCCGGCAGCGCGGAGCCCTTCTCTCCCTCCTCTCTGGAGAGGACATCCCGGAGCCGGACCTGATTCCGGCCCGGCTGGCCGTCTCCGCCCTGGTGGTTGGCTCCCTGAGCTACTTTTTTCTGCTGTCCCTGGAGACTCTCTGCACCGCTCGATCCCAGGGGGCGGCAGCCTGTGCCTCGGCCGGGCGCAATGCCCGTGCCTCCCTGCTGGTGCTGGCGGCTGCTCTGATCCGGCTGTATGACCTCAACATCCTCCGATGCACCGCTCCCGCCCTGGAGTCAGAAGAGCTCCCTGCCTAGCGGACCGCCGCAATAGAAAACACCGCGCCTCCTCGGCTCTGGGCCGGAGGGCGCGGTGTTCTCGTTTCAGTCAATGACAGTGCCGTTCCAGTAGTACTCCGCCTGGGGCAGATCCAGATCCTCCTCGGTCAGCGGCTGGTCGTAGGGGTTGACCAGCTCGTTCAGGGTGGGCAGGATGTCCTCCGCCTGGAAGACAAAGCAGTATTTGTATCCCCGGACCACGCCCTCGCCCCGGCCCTTCAGAGTGCCCTGGGTGATGCCGGTATCCAGGTCCACTCCCACTGCCTGGCTGGCGAAGTAGAGCATGTCGGTGGTGGACAGGTCTGTCTTGACATACTCCTGGAAGATCTCCACGAACTCCTGCACCTTGGTCAGGGAGTTCCAGGAGACCACTTTCTTGGCCAGGGCCACCAGCACCTGGCGCTGCATCTCCGCCCGGCCCACGTCGGTGTAACCGCTCCCGTCGTTGTTGTGGCGGAAGCGGACCACCTCCATGGCCTGCTGACCGTTCAGGTGGTGCTGGCCCTTGGTGTAGTGGATGTGCAGGTCCTGATAGGGGTCGTCATAGTTCATCTCCTCCGGGATATAGACGTCCACCCCCTCCAGCTCGTCCACCAGGGCCACGAATCCCTTCAGGTCCACATAGATGTAGTAGTCGATGGGGATGCCGAAGGTCTGCTCGATCTCCTCCTTCAGCACATCCACCCCCGCCCCCGCGTAGGCTCCGTTGATCTTGGGGTCCTTTCTCCAGTCCCGGTTTACCGCCGTATCCCGGGGTATGGAGATCATCCCCACCTTCTGGTTGGCTACATCGTAGCTGACCACGATGATGGTGTCGGTGTTGGCGCTCTCCCTGTCCCGGCCCAGAAGGACGAAATTGTACACATCCTCCCGCCGCTGCCGTCCTGCGGGCTGCTCCTGTTCCACCGGCTCCGCCGCCTGGCTCCCGCTGCCGGCGGGGGGGGCCGGGTCGGGCTCCTGGGGGATCTCAGGCGGCCGGACCGTCAGGTTCCACACCGCGTACACCCCCACGATCACGGCGGATAAAGCCACCAGTATTCCGTAGAGCACCATTCCGATCCGAAAAAGCGGGCTGCGCTTTCGGCGCTTTCCTCCCCGCTGTGTCTGTATGCGTGCCAGAGCTGTTCCCCTCTTTCCTGTTTCGGCAATATACCTGTCCAGTATAACCAGTTCGCCTCGATTCGGCAAGAGGGACTTTTTCTCTTTTAAAAATTTTAAAAATTGGTTCCTCCCTTCAGGAGATCATCTCCGCCCCCACGGCATAGCTCCAGCGGTCCCCCTCCTGCCGGGCGGTGCAGTCATAGAAACAGTAGGCCCCCAGGCTGGAGCGGTATTTCTGGAGCGAAAAGGTGTGTCTCCCGTCCGCCTCGATGCTGTCCTCCACGGTGAGCAGCAGCCCGGCGGGGAACTCCTCAAAGCCGCTGTCCGGGTCCGCCCGGATCAGACCCTCCTCCGCCAGCTCCTCCAGGGTGCCCCGGCGGGTGTCCAGCCCAAGTTCGGCACCTAAGGTCTCCATGACCCCCTCCTGCTCCCGCTCCGTCAAACCGGTGCAGCCGGTCCAGTCAAAGGCCAGCAGCTCCGCGCCGCTGTTCAGGCCCGGATCAGTCTCCCACAGGTCCCTCAAGGCCCGGCAGTACAGCTCCGCCAGGCCAGTCAGGGGCTCCGGCCGGGTCTGGGGTCGGGTGCGGAACACATAGCTGGCTGAGCCCACATCACCCCACTGGGCGCAGATCTCATACACGCAGTCCCCGTCCCCCGGGAGCAGAACGGTCCCGTTCTCTGCCTCCAGGGTCTCCGCCTGGTCCTCCCCCTCCTGGGTCCGCCCCACATATTCAGCGGGCCAGCGGCGGAGGGTCACCTGTGTGGGCTGGACCTCGAAGGCCAGCGTCAGCGCCGGGGCGAGGGAGGCCACCCCTCCCCCCTCTGTCTGTTCCGCCCCCGCGGGGATGCCGGTATAGAGGACCGGGTATTCCTGACTGTCCAGGGGGTGGAGGCCGCAGGCGATCCAGGTCTCCCCCTCCCCATCCGGTCCCGCTTTGCTCCAGCTGGCGTTCCCCGACCAGGACAGGGTGATCTGGTCCCAGCCGCAGGATACGGTGAGCGCCGGCGGCTCCGCCAGCTCTTCCAGGGCCTTCTCCCCATCGGAGAGGACCTGGGTCCCGGTGGTCTCCCCCGCTCCGCTGCTCTCTCCCCCCGCCGGGGCCCGCTCTGAAACGCAGGCCGGAGCGCAGGCAGCCAGCGCCAGCATCAACACCAGCGCCGCCGGAACGATCCATTTTTTCATCTCTCTCCGCTCCTTTCTTACGGCTCCGCCTCCAGCAGATGGTCTAGCGTCAGGGCGTCTCCTTCCCCCTGCAGAACGGCGGAGAGGAAGCTGTCACTCCATCGCGCGGCCTCCTCCCAGGGCTCCTCCGCCCCGGCAGACGCCCGGCTCTCAGTCTCCAGGACGACCCACATGTCTCCGGTCAGAAACTGGCTGTGACACAGCCCCTCTGCCCTGCCGTCCCCGTCCAGGTCCCCTGTCAGTCGCCAGGCAGTGACCTCTGTCCCGTTCACCTCCGTCACTGTCCCGCCGGGGACGGCCTCCCCTGGGGAGGGCAGGTCTCCCGGAGCCAGGGTGAGGGCAAAAGAGGTCTGCGCCTCCTCCCCGACTCCGCCCCCCCGTACCGTGACCCGGAGCAGGGCCCCCGAAGCGTCATACAGGGCCTCTCCCCCCAGCTGGCCGCAGTCCCAGCCCAGCTCCCGAAGCAGATCCTCCCGAAAGAGGGCGGTCAGCTCCTCTGGAGTCAGCGCCCGGCTCCGTGTCTCCGCTGCCGGGGCCTGGTCTGTCAAGGCTGCCCCCAGGCCCTCCTCCCCCCGGTACAGCGTCCCAATGTCCGGGTAGTTCACCGCCCACACAGGGGGCGAGAGCTGCTTTTCATCCTCCTCCAGGGCCTCGGAGCTCCCCTGGTGCGCGGCCCCGCTCTGGGCGGACTGCATCCCGGCACTGTCCATGCTGTAAGCCTGGGCGGCCCCATCCGGCTGCCGGACGCCGCCGGCCCAGGCCAGTCCTGCTGCCAGCACACAGCAGGCAGCCAGTATTCCCCACCGGTACCGGTGGGGAGCCCGCCCCGCAGGGGCGGGCCCGTCACCCTCCGCCAGCGCTGTCAGCTGGGCGTGGAGCGACGGGGATACCCCCTGCCGGTCCATATACTTTTTGTATTGATTCATTTTCTTTCTCCTTCTAGCAATCGCCTGAGCCGGGACCGGGCCCGGGAGAGCCGGGACCGGACGGTCCCCTCCGCCTGTCCTGTGAGCCGGGCGATCTCTCCGGTGGAGAGTCCCTCGTAGTAAAACAGATGGATGACAGCCCGGTCTGCCGGCGGGAGGGAAAAGATCTCCTCCAGCTCCTGCCGCTCCTCCGGCTCTGGGGCGGGGAGGGACTCCCACAGGGGGACGCTTCGCCGCCGCCAGGCGGCCCGCAGCCGGTCCCGGCACCCGTTCACCAGCACCCGCATCAGCCAGGCGGGAGGACTGTCCAACTCCGCCGGAGCCTTTTCCAGAAATTTTAAAAAGGTGTCCTGCACCGCGTCCTCCGCCTCCTGGGCGTCCCCAAGGATGGCCAGCGCCGCCCGGTACAGGCGGTCCTCATTCTCTTTCACCAGCGTCTCCCAATCCACCGGCCGGTTGGATATCTGAGACATCCCCTGCTCCCCCCTTTCTATCCCTTCAGACGGATGAGCCCGCCCTTTTGCTGCACGGAACGGAAAATTTTCTGCCTGCTGTCTCTGCTCCTTTAGACGTCCGCGCTCCCAAAAAGTTCCGGCCCCCCCTGCCGGGGGCAAAAAAACGGGGGCCCGGTCTCCCGGCCCCCTGTCCCTGTTCCGCTCTCCTCACCCCTGTCCGGACGCCCCGCCCTCCAGGCGCTCCACCGGCCTGACGTATTTGAAGCACCGCCCGGGGTCATAGTAAAAATACATCAGCCGCCCGGGGGTGAGATCCAGGCGGCAGCCAGCCCCGGTGTAGTCGAAGCCGGCCATGGCGGCCTCGATCCGCTCTTCCACGACACGGTTCTCTCCCTCGTAGTCAAAGGGCCCATGCTCGAACACCACGTACTCCCCCTCCGGCACGTCCATCAGCCGCAGCTGGGGCGGCACCCCGCCCCCGTAATCCGAGGGGAGCCTCACCCCCCAGCACTCGGTCCGGGGGATCCCCCAGCCGCACAGACGGCCTTTCGGGTCGTTCCGGTAGGCCATGATCTGGCCGCTCCCGCAGTTGGCCTCGCTCCCGCCGCTGTCGTCCAGCTTTCCCTTGATGCTGTCCAGCAGGCCGCAGACGGTGTCGTAGTCCTGCCCCGGGATCTCGGCCTGTCTCTGCCAGAAGTCCCAGTAGCCGTTGCTCTCCCGGTCCTCCAGATACAGGAATTTGTGGGCATGGATGGTGACAAAGTAGATCTTCACCCCCTGGCAGGAGCCGATCATGCCTATCTCCTCCGTACCGAAAAAGTACCGGTCAATGGGGCGCAGCTTGGTACGCAGCACCACGGGCCTGGGGTTGCGTCGGTACTCCCCCGGGGGCACGCCATAGGCTCGCCGGAAGGCCCGGGTGAACGCCTCTTGGGAGGAAAATCCATACGCCAGCGCAATGTCCAGCAGGCTTTTTTCTCGCTGTCCCGCACCTCCTTCAGGGCAAAGGCCAGCCTCCTGCCCCGCAGATAATCCCGAAGCCGCATGCCCGAGATCTCCCCGAACTTTCGGGTGGTATAAGATTCTGAGTAGCCCAGCCTGCGGGACAGGGCCTGCAGGGTCAGCGCCTCGCTGTCCTGCTGCCGGATACACCGGTCTATCTCGTCCACGATGCTCTGGATCTGCCGCTCCCACTGATACATTTCCACCGCTCCTTCCATTAATGTGTCTTCCCCCTTATGATACCCCATTTCCTCCGCCGCCGCTTGATCCCAGCTGCTCAGTTCCCCTTTCCAGATATAAAAATCCCCGCCGGTCAGAAGGCCGGCAGGGAGCGCACTTACAGGGGCAGGATCCAGGTGGCGAAGAAGAAATAGATCAGCAGGGAGAGTGCGTCCACAATGGTGGTGATGAAGGGGGAGGCCATCACCGCCGGGTCGATGCCCAGCTTCTCCGCCGCCATGGGCAGAGTGCAGCCCACCACCTTGGCGCACAGCACGGTAAAGACCAGGGTCAGGCAGACCACCAGGGCCACCAGGGGGGTGACCTCCGGGTTGTGCATCAGCCACCGGTCTACCACCATCATCTTGACGAAGTTGGCGGCAGCCAGGCACACGCCGCACAGCACCGCCACACGGATCTCTTTCCACACCACGGCCACCAGGTCGGAGAAGTCGATCTCATCCAGGGACAGGGCGCGGATCACCGCCACCGACGACTGGGAGCCGGAGTTCCCGCCGGTGCCCGAGAGCATGGGGATGAAGGAGGTGAGCACCACACAGGCCGCCAGGGCGCTCTCAAAGCTGGTGATGATGATGCCGGTGAAGGTGGCGGAGAGCATCAGCAGCATCAGCCAGGGGATGCGGGAGCGCCAGGTCTCCAGCACGCCGGTCTTCAGGTAGGGCTTATCTGAGGGCAGGATGGCCGCCATCTTCTCGAAGTCCTCGGTGGTCTCCTCCTCAATGACGTCCATGGCGTCGTCAAAGGTGACGATACCCACCAGCCGGTTGTCGCCGTCCACCACCGGGATGGCGGACAGGTCGTACTTGTTCAGCAGCTGGGCCACGTCCTCCTTGTCCTCATGGGTGTTGACCGAGAGGACGTTAGTCTCCATGATGTCCCGGATGCGGGTCTCATAGGAGGACAGCAACATCCGCCGCACCGTGACCACCCCCAGCAGCACCCGGTTCTGGGTGACATAGCAGGTGTAGATGGTCTCCTTGTCGATGCCCACGCTGCGGATGCGGGCAAAGGACTCCTCCACCGTGGCGTCTGGGTGGAGAAAGACGAACTCCGTGGTCATGATGGAGCCGGCGGAGTCCTTGGGATAGTTCAGCAGCTGGTTGATCTGGCTGCGGGTGGAGGCGTCGGTGTTGCGCAGGATCCTGGAGACCACGTTGGCAGGCATGTCCTCGATGATGTCCACCGTGTCATCCAGGTACAGCTCGTCCAGCACCTCCCGCAGCTCCCTGTCGCTGAGGGCCCCGATCAGCTTCTCCTGGTCCTCGGTGTTCTCCAGGTAGGTGAACACCTCCGCCGCCGTGTCCTTGGGCAGCAGGCGGAAGACCAGGATCTCCTGCTCCACGTCCAGCTCGTCCAGGAACTCGGCGATGTCCACCTCGTTCATCTGGGACAGCAGCTCCTTCAGGCTGCGGAACTTCCGCTGTTCCACCAGCTCCAGCAGCAGGTCCAGGTCATAGTTTTCGTGCATGCGTTATTTCCCCCTTTTGTTCATCGCTTGGAACAATTCGGGACGCAAAAAGACCACAAGGGCGACGGACATCTGGAAAACGGCAGGCTGGGCGGAGCCCCGCTTTCGGCTCCTGCCGTCTTTCAGATGCACTTCGACCCTGTGGCCGCACACGAAAGGGGCGGGGGCTTCCCATCCCCCGATCTGTTCAGATACCGGCGGCGCGGCGGGACCGCAGCAGGCCCCTGTTCTGCGCCGCCCCCCGTTCGTGACAGCGGTCGTCCCGATCCCGATGGCGACTTCGGCCTTCCATGCGTTCCCACATCCTCTCCCGGCATATGCTCAGGGGGCTCCCCCTTCTGCCTGTATGGGTCCCCGTCCGCTCCGGGCGGTGACCTGTATCTATCTCTCAGTATAGCATTCCCATCCGCATTTTTTCAAGTAAAATCTTTGCTCATCCGGCCTCCTCCGGGCTTTTTGCCGCCCAAGTCACCTCCGTGCCGGTCTTGACGATGTTGATGTAGCTGTGGCCCACGCCCAGAGCCGCTGGCTGGCCGTCCTCCCGATAGAAGGAGAGCCGGTCGCTCTCTCCCTCCCGCTCCCAAGTGATGGGCCAGGCCAGGCCGTCCCGCACCAGCAGTCCGCCGCCGCTGCCGGTAGTGCGCACCTTCAGCCGGCCCGCGCTGTCCCCTGAGAGCTGGGACACATCGGTATAGAGCACCAGCACGTTTTTCACCGCCACCTGCTCTCCGGTGTTCCCGTCCACATAGGGCTCGCCGTACTCCTCCACCAGATACAGCCCGCTGTCCGGGTCGTATTCAAACACGCCGGTCTTATAGGTGGAGAAGGGGACGGTGAGGATCTCCGCCGCCTCTCCTCCGGCCTCCGGACCCTCCTGGAAGGTCCAGCCCACCTGGAACCCCTCCTCGTGGTCCAGACGCACCCGCTGGTAGGTGGGCAGCAGCTCCTGGATGGTCTCGCTGGAGGTGAGCACTGAGTGCTCCAGGCCGGCGCTCCGCCGGCGCTCCTGGTCCCGCCAGAACAGGGTGCCCTCATAGGGGCCGTTGACGCAGTCCAGGGCAGTGACGCCCCGGCTCTTGATGAACTCATATGCCTGGGGGCTGCCCCCGGCATGGAGGTAGACCGCATCGTGTCCATAGGCCAGGGAGGCATAGTAGTCCCGGGCGGAGCGGACCGTTCCGATCTCTCCCGCCCCCGCCACATCTTGGAACACGGCCATCATTCGGGTGATGCCCCCCTCCGCCAGGATCTCATAGATCACATCCGCCTGGGATACCCCCACCTGGGGCAGTGCCTTCTTCAGGTTATTGAGCATGACAGCGATGGGCCGCCGGGCGCCCACATCCACCTCGCAGCCCTCGCCGGTGAGGGGGTTGGTGTAGGGCAGGACGGGCTCCGGTTCGGGCTCCGGCTGGGGCGCCAGGACCGACACCGCGGGCTCGTTGGGGCCCTCGGGCTCGCTGGCAGCCCCCTTCCCGCCGCAGGCGGGCAGCGTCAGGACCAGGAGCAGGCAGGTCAGCAGGCAGGCCAGGCGTTTGGTGGGCATCTCAGATCTCCCCCTCTTGCTTTCTTTCCTTTATCATACCCGCCCCAGGGGCGGGTGTCAATCTCATGCGTGTCGATGGAGGGGGAAAACTTGCCGGCGGGGTCCAAAATACACAGCGGGCCGCCAAAAGGGCGGCCCGCTGTCAAACTGGGCGTTCAGTTGAACTTATAGATCTTCCGAGCCAGCCGGTAGAGGCCCACCGACAGCCGCCGGCCCTGATAACCCGGGAAATTGGTAAAGGCGGAGACGGCCCGGTACTTCATCTTGTGATAGATCCCGGTGTCCACCGTCCGCAGATATTCCCACAGCTGGGTCTTCTTCCCCAGGCACTCGGGGGTGTCGGCGATGGTGAGGAAGATGGAGGAGATGGCCATCATCATGGCCAGATAATTGAACATGTACCGCCCCAGCTTGGGCTGCTCTGCAGTGAGGACCCGCAGGTCGTGGGAGTCGATCATCTGATAGGTGACCCGCAGCTGCTGGTCCACCCGGCCCACCATCACCGTCTCGTTGACGGACTGGTCCGCCCGGCCGATGAAGTAGCGGTACAGGTCCACATCCAGATAGTAGATGTTCCGCACCGAGGGCAGGGGCTGATACACGAAGATGTTGTCCACATAGAAGGTGTGCTTGGGCAGCTCCAGCCCGCAGTCCC
>OIWN01002589.1_pt1 | contig 11883 bp, 12 predicted proteins | sample 1587591 | NCBI WGS metagenome assembly OIWN01 (sample SAMEA3888901, study PRJEB22519) | human gut metagenome | biome: human gut; feature: human-associated habitat; material: faeces | place: Denmark | collected 2010 | reverse complement strand
CCTTGAAGGACTCCACGGAGCAGAACCACTGGGGCGTGGCCCGGAAGATGATGGGCTTCTTGCAGCGCCAGCAGTGGGGATAGCTGTGGACGATCTCCTCGCTGGCAAAGAGAGCGCCGCTCTCCTTCATATCCGCCAGAATGACGGGGTTAGACTCCTCGGTCTTCATCCCGGCGTACTTGCCGGCATAGTCGGTGTGGCGGCCCTGATCGTCCACCGGCACCACCATATCCATGCCGTAGCGCAGACAGGTCTGATAGTCGTCGGCACCGAAGCCGGGGGCGGTGTGGACGCAGCCGGTACCGGAGTCCATGGTGACGTAATCCGCCAGCACCAGACGGCTGGTCTTAGGCAGGAAGGGGTGGCTGGCCAGCATATTCTCGAAGAAGGCGCCGGGGTGGGTCTCCACGATCTCATAGTGCTCCACGCCGCCGATCTTCATGACCTTTTCCACCAGCGGCCGGGCCATGATATACATCTCACCGCCGTCGGCACGGACCACGGCGTACTCCTCCTGCGGGTGCAGGGCGATGGCCAGGTTGCCGGGCAGGGTCCAGATGGTCGTGGTCCAGATGACGAAGTTCAGCTTGCTCTTATCCAGATGGGAGAGCTTGCCCAGATCGTCGTACATGGGGAACTTCACATACACCGTGGTGCAGGGGTCGTCCTGATACTCGATCTCCGCCTCGGCCAGCGCCGTCTCGTCGTGGGGGCACCAGTACACGGGCTTGAGGCCCTTGTAGATGTAGCCCTTCTCATACATCTTGCCGAACACACGGACCTCCTGCGCCTCGAAGGCGGGGTCCATGGTCTTATAGGGGTGATCCCAATCACCCACCACGCCCATGCGCTTGAAGCCCTGCCGCTGGACATCGATATAGTGGTCGGCAAACTCATGGCAGGCAGAGCGGAACTCCGCCACGCCCATGGCCTTGCGGTTGAGCTTGTTCTGCTTGATGATGGCGGACTCAATGGGCATGCCGTGGTTGTCCCAGCCGGGGATATAGGGGGTGTAGTAGCCCCGCATGGCGTAGGATCGGGTGATGATATCCTTGAGGGCCTTGTTCATGGCGGTGCCCATGTGGATGCCGCCGTTGGAAAAGGGCGGGCCGTCGTGGAGATTGAAGAGGGGCTTGCCCTCGTTCTTCTTCAGCAGCTCGTTGTACACGTCCTGCTCCTGCCAGCGCTTGAGCATCTCCGGCTCCCGCTTGGGCAGGCCCGCCCGCATGGGGAAGTCGGTCTTGGGCAGATTGATGGTCTTGTTGTAGTCCATATCTTTCCTCCTATTTCCATTCTGTTTGCTGAATTTTTATTGATATTGGGTAATGACGGTTTTACAGCTCCGGCAGAGGTAAGCCCGGGGGCGGACAACCAGCCCCAGCTTTCCACCCAGAAGCAAATCTCCCTTCCTGGCGGGAAGGGGAAGGCCTGACACCTCCTCTGACCAGAAAACGGGGGAGCGGCTGCTGAGAAAGCCCTCCTGCATTTGCTGCTGACAATACGGACACTTCATAAAGCTCCTCCTGTTCCAGCTCCTATTTGCTATCTTTTTTGGAGGTTTCAATCAAGCTGCACGGGAAGGTGACAAGGCCGCATTCCCGGCAGAGCATGGCATGGGAAAATTCCGGGAACGGATCCCGTGTAAACACGCTGGTGGTGTCATCGCCAATGGGGCCCAGCTCCACGGTGTCTGTGGGGGCCCGAAAGAATCGGAGCTCCTGCTGCGTCCAGAAAGGGTAATTCCGGGTGTGCAGAGTTCCCTCTTCCATGTCCTTTCCGCAGTTTGGGCATTTCACCAGAATACACATCCCTTCAGAAAACAAAAACGCCTTGCCTCTTTTTCAAGAGACAAAGCGTTTGCAAACACTCTGCGGTACCACTCTCGCTGCTGCGCCCTTGCGGGAAACAGCCCCTCACAGCCCGCTGCCACGGGCCGATGCTGTAACGGGCATCAATCGTCCACGCTTACTCGCGTCGTCTTTCAGCAGGAGGCTCCAAGGTGATTTTCGCCGCAGCTCCCGTCCGCCTTGCACCAAACGGCGGCTCTCTTTGCAGGAGGGATGCCGGTTACTCGTCCTTTTCCACGCCGGAATGTTCCATTTACCGGACTATCGTATCACATTTTCGCCGTTTGTCAAGGCGGTTTTTGCAAAAGATACCCGTTTTAGCCCGGGGCGACCGTATCCGGGACCAAATCCCATCCCAGCCATCGGCCCTGCGCGTCATAGTTCCGGGCGGTGCGGCTGGCCCGGCAGTAGATCTCCAGCACATCGTGACAGTATGCGGGCAGGGAGCCGACACCGGTGGACACCATCCGGCAGTTGCCCTCTATGCCGTCCAGGCGGCAGATGCCCTCGGCGTCCAGGGACCAGGAAAAGGAGTTCCCGGTCTGCGGATCGGAGAAGGTGACGGTATAGGTGGTCTCCGCATCCAGCGGCGCATCGGTGGGGACGATCACCGCCCCCTTCGAGGAGGGATATGGGCTGTTCCAGAGAAGGGACCAGAGATCCAGATAGGCCGCCTCCCCGGCACCGTCCATGGTCCACCCGTCGGGGCCGGTAATGGACACATGGGGCAGGGCGGCCCCGCCTGCTGTGGGATCTGAAAGGGGGACTGTGTCTTCCAGCGAGGCCGGGACATAGACAAGGTCCATCTCAATCTCCAGGGCGCCGTCCCGAAACGTCACGGCGCAGAACTGTTCCTGATCCCCGTCCGTGCCGTGATAGCGGTAGATCAGCCGGACCGGGCCGGGCCCCTCCTGCTCCACCGCAGCCAGGAACAGGCCCGATGCGTCGATGTATTCGGACGGCGTCACACAACAGATGGCGCCGTCTGTCCGCCGGAAGTAAAAGGAAAACGCGCCCTGCCACTCGGCGATCTCCCAGGCCAGTTCCGCCGTTCCGTCCCCGTCCAGGTCCAGGGCCACCGGGTCCATCCTGGCGGTGAGGACCTGCAAGTCCCCGGCAGTGTCGAACCAGTAGTAATCATAGGAGTAAACGCCGGAGCAGTGCCCGTCGGTCCGCAGCAGAAAGCCATCGTGCCCCAGAATACCGGAGCAGGCGGTAAGGGCGGCGGTTTCCGCGTAATTGGGGCCCTGGTCCGCGCCGCGGTACAGGCGGGCAAATCGGATCCACCCGGCGCCAGGGCGCAAAAAAGCGCCATCGATCAGGCCCTCCGCTGTAACGTAGAGCCTGACGATGGTGTTGTCTTTTAATGTACATTCCGCCAGAACGGATGCCATCTCCGCCTGGTCCACAGGGTCCAGGGTACCGCCCCCCACCCGGACGGGATTGGCAGACGCCCGGGTATCCACCGGCTCCAGGTCCAACAGGGAGATAATCTGGACCGGCGTCTCTTCATAGAGCAGGGATTCCTCCTCCAGCGTCCGCGGAGGAGGGACTTCGCCGGGCGGAGCGGCGGGGGAGCGGGCGGCGGCAAAGACCGTCAGTGCGGTGGCCAGCAGGAGACACAGCAGTGCTGGCCCGCGTTTTTGCCACATGGATCAAAAAGCCTCCTTAGGCGGCTGAAGCCGCCGGGATATGGACGAAAAGGCCCCGCAGGGTCATTGATAACGGTATTGCTTGCAGGCGTATTGGTCCACGCAGCTCAAAAACATCTCGTGGCTGCGGAACTCCAGCAGCTGGCAGTCCTTCTCCTCGTGGAAGGAGACAATGCGCCGCTTGGTATCCACCCACATGCGCCAGAGCGTGGCGGCAGCCGGATTTTGCTCCATGGAAAAAGGCCCCCTTTGATGTAAAATCTCCCTCTGCTTTATAAGACGATCAAGAATGCCGTTTTGTTTCACGGAGGACCAAAAAATTTTTGAAGCTCCGTGTCAGGAGACTTCGGTCTGGCGCTCCATCTCTGCTGCAACGTCTGCCCGGAAGGCATCCCAGGCCTCCGGATGCTCCACATAATAGAGGGGACACAGCTTCTCCGTCACGTCGTAGTGGCGGATCACATCAGTGTCCGGATCCAGATCGAAGGTCCGGCACAGCCAGGCCGTCAGCTCCACCACCTGCTGGTAGGCGGCCGGGGAGAATGCCCCGGTCTCGTCCGGGTGGCAGACCTCGATGGCCACAGTGTCCTCGTTGCGGATATTGGAGGCGTAGGCGATCTCCGTCAGGGGAATGCACTGGATGACCTCACCCTCCAGCCCCACGATGAAGTGGCTGGAGGCGTATGTCTCCGTCTCCCCGGAGGACAGGGATTCAAAGTAGTTCCGGTTGGCCTTCGCCGTGGTGCCGGGGTTGCCCACGTAGTGGATCACAATCCCATCGATCTTCTCCAGGGGCGTGCCGGGCCGGGACCAGGGGTTCACGGTGAGGAGGTCCGCCTGCACATAGTCCGGCACCTCCACGCCCTCTCCCGGAAGGCCCCGGCCGGCCCACAGCCAGACGGCGGCGCCCACAGCGGCAAAGATCAGCAGCAGGCATAAAGCGGCAAAACGGGGATTCCGGCGCCGCCGCGTTCTTGCCCCCCTCATGCCGGGGAGACCATGGCGGAAGTGGTGTCCTCCGTGTAGACCACCGCATTCTCACCCGTGTGCGGAACCTCCTGCCAGATGGAGGAGTCGTCCGCCCCATAGTCCTCCGGATACAGCTGCCGGTAGGTGACGAGATCTGCCCTCGTCACCAGGCCGAGGCGCTCCAGGCAGTCCACCGTCTCCGTCATGGCAGGGGTCACATGGACAGAGATCCAGTCGTAACGCTCCCTGTCTGCACTTTCAAAGTCCAGCCCCAGGTCCATGGCATAGCTGCTGCCGCTGTCGCCGGAGAACCAGTCGTAATCCCCCCAGTTCCCGGTGGTCAGATCCCGGCCCACTGCCTTGAGAATGGCGTCACCCTCCCGGCTGCCCAGTTCGTATCCCTCGCCACGAGTGTCAATGTACAGGCTGCCGCCGCTCACCGTCCAGAAATCGTCATCCAGATGGAGGCGCCGGGCTTTTACAGTATCGCTGTTCACGAACTGGTCCAGCAAATAATCATAGGTCTCTGGCTGGGCCAGTCGGTCCCGGGTAATGAGCAGGGAGTACCAGCGGTCTATCCGGGTGCCGCTTTTCAGAGTATAGGTGAGATTCAGGTCGGTGTATGCCGTGTTGGGGGTCTCATCCTCAGACCAGGTGGAATATCTGCGGGCCTCCATCTCCCGAACATAGGATTCGTCGGCAACCACCGTTTGATGGAGGGCCCTGACCTGCTCCAGCAGGTCCGCGTAAATGCGCGGGCAGCGCTCGGCGTCCAGATCCTCGATACGCAGCACGATGCGGCCGCCCTGGCTTTTGGCACTGAGCCAGGCCAGCAGGCTGCAGGCCAGATTGCCCAGATGCAGCCGCCCGCTGGGGCTGGGCGCAAAGCGCCCGACCACAGCCCCGCTCACAGGCCCAGCTTCCACTGCCCGTCCTCCGGCTGGAAGATGGGGGTGTTGTAGTAGGCAGCGCAGGCATTGGCCAGATATTCCGCATCCTTGCAGCTGGCCGTTTCCATCGCCGAGTGCATGGCCAGCTGGCCCACGCCAATATCCACCATGGGCATCAGGATCTGGCGGCCCAGCAGGTTGCCCAGGGTGCTGCCGCCCGCCACATCGGCACGGTTGGCAAAGGTCTGCACCGGCACCCCGGCCTTTTCGCAGATGGCGGTAAAGGCGGCACCGGTCAGGCCGCTGGTGGTGTAGGTCTGGCGGGCATTGTACTTGAGGATGACGCCGCCGCCCATGTTCACCGGCAGCTTCTGGTCGCTCTTTTCCGGGTGGTTGGGATGGATGGCGTGGCCGTTGTCGGCGCTGAGCAGCAGGCAGTTGGTGCGGGCGCGGATGCTCTGTTCCTTCGTCACACCAAGGCTCTCCTCAATGCGGGCCAGCACATCGCTCATCAGGCTGCCCTGTGCGCCCTGCCGGCTGGAAGAGCCCACTTCCTCGTTGTCGAACATCACCCAGATGTCGCCGCGGCCCGCTTCCTCACCGCGCCCCTGCAGGAAACCATACAGGGTGGCATAGGCACATTCCAGGTCGTCGATGCGGCCGGACATGAAATATTCGCCCTGCAGGCCCACACGCTGGGCCTTTTCGGTGATGCAGAGCACCAGGTCGGTGGCCAGGATGTCCTCTGCCTTTCCCCCGGCTTCGGCGGCAAGGGTGTCCTTCAGGCTGCCGCCCTCGGCCCCGAAGATGGGCTGCAGGTCCACCTGGGGGTTGTAGTTCAGGCCGGTGTTGGCCTCCCGGTTGAAGTGGATGCACAGGTTCGGGATGCAGGCCAGTGCCCGCTCCGGGTGCACCAGACGGCTCTCCACGCCATCGGCGGTGCGCACCAGCAGGCGGCCTGCCACGCTCAGGGGCCGGTCGAACCAGGTGGACATCAGCATGCCGCCATAGCCCTCCACCTCGGCGCGGGCAAAGCCGTGGTCGGCCCCGTCCAGCGTCTTGATGCGCCAGGTTGGCGAGTCGCTGTGGCTGGCTGCGGCGTGCCAGCCGGTGAGCGGGCCTTTGGGCATCCGCCAGGCCAGAATGGCCGAGCCGTTGCGGGTGGTGTAGTATTTGCCGCCGGGCACAAGGTGCCATGCCGCGCTCTCCGGGCAGTTCCGGTAGCCCTCGGCTTCCAGAATGGCTGCGGCGGCCGCCGTAGAGTGGAACGCGCTGACACCGGCGTTCAGAAACGCAAACAGATCTTCCATGGAAAATGCTTTGTTTTGCATGGGGATGCTTCCTTTCGCTTTTACTGGTTCTACTCATTATAAGCCCTTGCTCTGCAAAGGTCAATGCGTACAAAAAAGCCGCCGCAGGCGGCAATGCCTGCGGCGGCGGGAAAACCGGCTGCTCAGTGCAGCTCCGGCCAGTAGCCCTTGTTGGCTTCGATCATATCGTCCAGAATGGCCTTGGCAACGTTCATGCTGGGCACAGTCTTATTCAGGGTAAAGGCCTGCAATACCTTCTCGTAGCTGCCTTCCACGCAGCCCTCCACCAGCAGCTTTTCGCTGTTGAGCTGCTGCATCATCAGACCCTGCTGGAACAGCGGGATGTTGTCCCGGGCAATGACTTCCGGGCCGTTCTTGCCGATGTAGGCGGGCAGTTCCACCATTGCGTCATAGGGCATATTGGGGATCGCGCCGCGGTTCTCGGTGATGATGAGGAAGCGTGCCTTGGTGTCGTTCTTCAGCGCAGCGGAAAGATCTGCGATCCAGTCGCCGTGACTGCCGGCATAGAAGGTGTTGGCGTCCACCTTGCCGGTCTTGAGGTAGTGGTCGATGCCGTCGAACAGGTTCTTTTCGCGGGTCTCCTCCACCTCGTTGGCGCGGGTGTGGTTCGGGTCCGAATGCTCCACGAACTCCTTGGCCTGCAGATAGTAGTTCAGGTAGGTATTGGGCAGGTACTCCGGGAAGTTTTCCATGATCTCGTACTCGCCCTTCCACACATAGTACCAGCTGCCCTTGGTGTGGCGGTTCTGGCTGGCGGAGGAAGTCAGCGCGCCCATGCCCTTGAGGTAGCTTTCCGGCAGAAGGATCTGGTTCTCCTTGATGTAGGCGCGCAGCTTGGGCATCAGATCCTCGCCGTGGTACTGGATGGAGGTGAACCAGCCGAAGTGGTTCAGGCCAAAGTAATCGTAGACGATCTCCTTCTTGTTCTGGATGCCCATGGCAGCTGCCACCACGTCAATGATGGCGATGGGCATATCGCAGATGTTGATGATCCGTGCCTTCGGGCGCAGCTTGCGGCAGGCTTCGGATACGATGGCGGCGGGGTTGGAGTAGTTCAGGATCCAATAGTCCTTCTTGGCATACTTTTCCACGTCGTCGATCAGCTTGATCATGGGGAAGATGGTGCGCATTCCGTAAGCCATGCCGCCGCAGCCGCAGGTCTCCTGTCCTACGCAGCCGTGGCGCAGGGGGATCTTTTCGTCCTGCTCCCGCATGGCGTAGCCGCCCACGCGCATCTGGGCAAACACAAAAGAGGCATCCGTGTAAGCCTGCTGCACATCGGTGGTGACCACCAGCTTGATGTCGGTATTCAGTTCCTTGTGCAGGACCCAGTCCACCACAACGGCAACCTTGTCCTGCCGCTCCTTGTTGATGTCGAACAGACGGATCTCGTCCACTTCCAGTTCTTCCCGGCGCAGGGCGATGGATTTGACGATACCGGCGGTAAAAGTGCTACCGCCGCCAGCAATGGTAATGACCATAGTATAAACGCTCCTTTTTGTATTTCAGGTTTGCCCGGCGCATTCCGCCGGGGCACGGTAAAACGATTTACTGGTTTTCCAGCTGTGCCTCCACGGCACGCTTGATATCGGCTACCTGCAGACCGTAAACGATCTGGATATCGGTTCCCTTTTTCACGATGCCGCTGTTCGGCAGCTGGTTGATGCTTTCCTCGTTGAGCTTTGCGGGGTCCTTGATGTTTACCCGCAGGCGGGTGAAGCAGTTGTCCACCGACAGGATGTTCTCCTTGCCGCCCAGACCATCAATGACGCACTGCACCTCGGCAGCGTTCTTCACGCTTGCCTTTTTGGCGGGTGCTGCGCTCTTAGCGGTCTCGGTGCTCACCTCTTCCCGGCCGGGGGTGTGGATGTTAAAGGTCTTGATCAGCAGGGTGAACACCACAAAGTACACGGCGATCTGGCACAGCGCCAGCAGGTACAGGATGGGATAGTTGGTCTTATCTGCACCGGCAGAAAGGTTCATCAGCACCGAGCCAAGGAGGTTGGTGGTAAAGCCGGTGACATGGAAGGTGTGCAGCAGCACGATAAACAGACCGGAGATGCAGGCGTGTGCCACCCACAGGATGGGGGCAGAGAAGCAGAACATGAAGTCCAGCGGCTCGGTGATGGAAGCCAGAGAGGCGGTAAACGCCAGCGGCACCAGAACGGCAGCGGTCTTTTTACGGTTCTCCTTGCGGGCACAGAAGATGAAGGCCGCCACGATGCCAAAGTAGCCGAAGGTCTTGGTAAAGCCGGTGTACATCCACACAATGCCGTCCGAGAAGGGCAGACCCATGCTGTACTCCATCATCATTACGATATAGGAGCCGGTGTAGGTGGCATCGCCCACGGTCAGGCTGTTGCCCAGTGCAGAGAACTGGAAGGGGGTGTAGATGAGGTGGTGCAGGCCGGTGGGGATGAGGAAGCGCTCCAAAAAGCCGTACAGGAACAGGCCGAAGTTGCCGGAGGTGGCGATCAGATCGGTCAGTGCGCTGATGACGTTCTGCACCGGCGGCCAGAAGAAGCAGGAACCAAAGCCGAACAGGATGGAAAAGACCACCATGCAGGTAAAGGACCAGCGGTTGCCGGAGTAGATCTGGGTGATGATGCCCTTGAACTGCTTTTCACAGGTGCGGTTGTACACCCAGCCGCAGACCAGACCCAGCAGGATGCCGCCGAACACGCCCATATCCACCGTCTGGATGCCGAACACGGTGGACTGACCGGTGCCGTACAGACCCACCATAGGATCAGCCTCGGCCAGCATGCCCAGCTGGGTCAGCGTGACGTTGCCGGCGGTCAGGTACATAAAGTAGCTCATCAGGCCGATGATGGCAGCCTGCTGCTTGTTCTTTTTGGCAAGCGCCGCTGCGATGCCCACGCAGAACATCAGGCTGAGGTTGTTGATGATGACCATGATGCAGTTGTAGATCAGCTGTCCCAGCAGCTTGATGGGGGTCCACTGCAGAACAGGGATCATCGCACTAAGGCTTGTGCTGGTAAGCAATGCGCCCAGCACAAGGATCAGGCCTGCTGCCGAGATATACGACAGCGGTGAGAGCATGGCTTTGGAGAACTTTTCCAAGCCATTCATGACTTTTTCTTTCATCGTGTAATACTCCTCACTTTTTGACTTGACTGTTTTTGGGGATGATTTCTATTCCGCAGGGCTTCCGGACGCCCTGTTGAAGCGTTTTATCCTATGGTGTGTCTGAAAAGTCGAAAATTTAGTCTATTTCTACAAGCACAGCCGGATTTTGCGTTAAACAGCCTTGAAATCCACAAAGGATTCCTGCGGCTGTTTGCCTTAAATCCCGCTTGTGCTTGCGAAATATTCGTCATTTTCTTTGTTTTCAGATACACCTTACGATCTTGGTCAGGTGGATGAGCAGATAGACCTGCTCCTGATGATCCAGCTCGTAACCAAATTCCTGACGCAGATAGGCATTGATGCGCTGTAAGCACACCTCGTTGCGGCTGTCGCGCTGCAAAAGCACCGTGTACATGGATTCCAGCCCGGCGTCCTGCCACGGGGTGTGCCGCAGGATGCGCGCCGCCAGAAACTTGAGGTGCACGGTCAGGCGGATGGTCTCGAGGCTCTCTTCCTCAAAGGTACAATGATAGGTATCGCAGATGATCTCCTTGACCGCCATGACGAATTTTACGGTATCATAAGCCAGCGCACCGTCCGCCGCACCGGCTACCAGATGCAGGGCAATGTAGCCCGCTTCGTCCTCCGGCAGCTGTACGCCGCAGAACTGCCGGACAAGCTCCAGTGCCCTTTGCCCCACCGCGTACTCCTTCGGGTACAGCATTCGGGTCTCCGAGAGCATGAGGTTGGGCAGAAAGGTGCCCTTTTCCACACGTTCCAGCGCAAAGCTGATGTGATCCACCAGCGAGATGGTGCTTTTTGCTGCTGAGCAGGATGCCCTGCTCTTCTGCCGCCAGCGAGATGCGCTCGGCGGCCTGCATCACCTGCGGGGTAACGCTATCCAGCATCTTGAGGAACTTGGTCTGCAATTCATTCTGCACATAGTACACCTTGGAAACGCGGCTTTTGTCGATCACGTCCCCCGGGCGGCGGCCAAACCCAAGCCCGTTGCCCACGAGAATGGCTTCCCTGCCGTCCGGCATGATCACCGACACCGCATTGTTATTGAATACCTTTACAGCCTGCATCGCCGCACTCCTCCGCTTCCATGCCGCAGCTTTTGTGAAAAAGAAAAAGGGCACAAGAACCAAAGGGATGCCATTGCCGCATTCCCTCTGATGCTCATGCCTGATCGAACAGTTACACGCACTGATAAATTCACTTGTCTGCTTCGATTATACGAGCCAGCACAAAAAATGTCAATGCGTTGAACTGTCCGAAATTCAAGCCGCATTTTTGTATATCCTGCACAGGTCTGCTTGAAATTCGTCCTGCGCGGAACGATTGACAACGCCGGGCCCACAACGTATACTTAGGGTGTATCATTCCTGCAGCTCCGGCCCACCGCCGGGGCAAGACCAACGGAGGATCGACTTATGAAATTGAAATATATCCGTCCTTTGGCTCTGGCACTGTGCGCAGTGCTGCTGTGCAGCCTGTTCACGGCATGTTCCGGCACATCTTCCTCCAGCGAGCAGCCTTCCAGCGCTGCGTCCGCTGCATCGGACAGCGCGTCTGCATCGGCATCCACGTCCGACAGCGCCCTGCCGGACTCCACCACCCAGGCCAACACTGGCAGCCTGAACCCCGGCAACTTTGACGAGAACTCGGCGTTCTCCATCACCGGCACCACCGACGCCTTTGCGCCCTGCCTGGGCTGGGGCCCCGGCGTTTCTGGCTGCTCGCTCAAGTCGGTGATCGCGGCTGCCTCGCTGCTGCAGTGGGCCGAGAGCGCACACCTCTCTTCCCGCACGCCGGAGGCCATCCAGGACGCCTTCTACGACTGGTACGACAGCCTGTCCTCTGCCGATCAGGAGAACTTTGCCGAGGCCTGGACCATGATCGAGCCGGACGCCCTGAGCCTGCTCAGCGACAAGGAGAGCATGACCGACCTCATCACGGACGCTGGCCTGGACCCGGACACCCTGCCCGGCTGCACCCTGAAGAACTGGCAGGCCCTGCAGAACGTGCTGGACAGCTGCGTGCCCGCTGTGAACGGCGAAGAGTAAACGTTATCCCCCTGCATGGCAAAAGGAGATCGGAA
>OIWN01002569.1_pt1 | contig 11951 bp, 9 predicted proteins | sample 1587591 | NCBI WGS metagenome assembly OIWN01 (sample SAMEA3888901, study PRJEB22519) | human gut metagenome | biome: human gut; feature: human-associated habitat; material: faeces | place: Denmark | collected 2010 | reverse complement strand
AAACGGAGTGGATTTCGCTGCTTTTCCTGTCAATCCAAGACCAGGGGTGTAGTTCCCGGTTATTACTTGGTATGTTATAATTCCCACTCGTTACCATTATCATCCGCCACCGCTGTAGTTCCCGGTTATTACTTGGTATGTTATAATTTAACAGAAAAATCATTAAAAGGTAAATTCGCTGTAGTTCCCGGTTATTACTTGGTATGTTATAATACGCCATACGGAAAGAACTTCATGTACCAGGCTGTAGTTCCCGGTTATTACTTGGTATGTTATAATTCAGAATGTCAGTGGATGGATTCGAGAGAGGCTGTAGTTCCCGGTTATTACTTGGTATGTTATAATTGTGAACGGTGAGAGGGAGCGTCTCATGATGCTGTAGTTCCCGGTTATTACTTGGTATGTTATAATAATACTATTAAGGCGGTGAGATTATGAAGGCTGTAGTTCCCGGTTATTACTTGGTATGTTATAATTCGAGGAGCGTGACATTCGGACATGTCCGGGCTGTAGTTCCCGGTTATTACTTGGTATGTTATAATCGGACTTCACCAGAATTTCGAAGACCAGAAGCTGTAGTTCCCGGTTATTACTTGGTATGTTATAATCATACGAACGCGATTGACGCGTAAGACAGGGCTGTAGTTCCCGGTTATTACTTGGTATGTTATAATCACAAGCTGTTTCGCCTTCCGCCGGTTCTTGCTGTAGTTCCCGGTTATTACTTGGTATGTTATAATACGCCATTCCAGAAAAAAGACACGCTTTAGGCTGTAGTTCCCGGTTATTACTTGGTATGTTATAATTACATGGAGTTCGCGGGCGGCGTAAAGAATGCTGTAGTTCCCGGTTATTACTTGGTATGTTATAATTAAAAGATGACCCTTGGGTCAATACAGTGCGCTGTAGTTCCCGGTTATTACTTGGTATGTTATAATGTTCATAATTCACATACCACAGTAGATGCAGCTGTAGTTCCCGGTTATTACTTGGTATGTTATAATTCGGATTGTGCTGGCTCTATTTACCAGATAGCTGTAGTTCCCGGTTATTACTTGGTATGTTATAATATCTGCACACAATTTGACTGCATAACCCACAGCTGTAGTTCCCGGTTATTACTTGGTATGTTATAATAGGGAACGGAGAACCCTGCATAATCCAAATGATTATGCAGGGTTCTATTTTTCAAAAAGCAAATAAAAATGATTATAATAGATGGAAAAAACACATTTTAAAAAAAAATCAAGAAATATGAAAATCATTTTCCGCTATATGCCGAAACAAAGCCGTACTTACCTTACTCGGGTATACGGCTTTTTACGTTATATCCATATTACCTGTTAAAAAGCCTTATTTTGATACCCGGTTTTGATTGCGGAAATGTTCTAAGTAATTCATTATTGAATGTTTCCAAAGTGTAACCATATTTCTAACTTCTGCGGTTTAAATATTTAAATAGCAGTTTTTTGTTAATTTGAATTAAAATGTACAAATTATTGGACTGCTAAAGTGTTATATCTTTAGTAATGAGAAATCAGCAGGGAAAACCCCTGCTGAAAGAGAATGATATTATCCATATTATACTTTCAATCCACGTAGTAAATACGACAGTCTTTATTATAAATAATAGATTAAAAATGTCAATAAATAAAATACTATTCTATAATATGGATAATACATATTGACAATTGAAAAGAGAAGGAATAATATGAAGAAAAAGGAGAGATAAGATGTATCTGGCACACAAAGAAAATGAAATGGAGCAAGGATTAACAGAACATTTGTCAGGAACAAAGCAATATGCGCAGATGGAAGGAACTGCGCTTGGAATAGGGACAATAACAGCACTTTGTCTGCAATTGCATGATGCAGGAAAGTTTAGTACTGAATTTCAGGCATATATCAAGCAAGAAGATGATCTACCCAAAAGGGGAGCAGTAAATCATAGCTCTGCAGGAGCTGAATTATTAATGCAGGAATTTAAGAACAGTCCCTATCATTCAGTTCAAGATATGAGGCTTTTGATAGAGCTTATTTCATATACGATTACGGCACATCATGGAATTTATGACTGCATAGATGAAGATGGCGAAGACAAGTTTGAAGTCAGATTGAATGTGGTTGAAAAAGAAAAACTGGATGAAATTGCAAGACTGTGGTTTGAAGAAATGCATTTTACAAAAGATATGTTATGCAGTCAGATGAGAAAGGCATATGGTGAATTCATAACCGCTTTTTTGAAACCATTAAAACAAATCTGTCAGAATGGACAGACAGAAGGCACAGAGAGATTTTTTTATATGAGCTGTATGGAACGATTGCTTTTGTCTTTACAAATAGACTCAGACTGGACAGATACAGCAAGAGCAATGGGTGACAGTATGCTTGATGATAATATGGAAACTGCAAACGTATATCAGAAGGCTTTGAAAAATTATCAGCAATATATGGATAAGCTGGAAAAAGAAGCACAGGAGAATCTCAGAACAGAGAAACAAAAACAAATCTTCGAACTGCGAAAAAAGATTAGAGAAGAATGTATGAATTTCTCAGAGACATCATATGGAATATATCGGTTATCACTTCCGACAGGTGCGGGAAAGACGTTAGCATCTTTGGGATATGCACTGAAAGTGGCAGCAAAGAGAAAAACATCGGAAGTTTCTCACATTTTTTACATAAGTCCTTATATATCCATCACAGAACAGAGCACTGAAGTGATAAAAAAAGCAGTCGGAAACGAAGAATGGGTGATGGAACATCACTCAAATGTCAGCAATTCTGATGAACAGGAGAAGCAGATAGATACTGCATGGAAGGAACCGATTATCTGTACAACTATGATTCAATTTTTGTATACGTTGTTTTCACAGAAAAATAAAAGCATCCGCCGTTTTCATCAATTGAAAAATTCTGTGATTATCGTAGATGAAGCACAGGCACTGCCGGTGCAGACAATACACACATTTAATCTTATGATGAATTTTCTATGTTATGTATGTCATGCGACTATTATTTTGTGTACAGCCACCCAACCGCAATTGGCATCTGGCAATATAAAAAGAAAGATTTTATATACAGCGCCTAAGGATATGGTCACAGGAGTGTGTGATATTTTTCAGCGTTTTCAGCGTACAAACATCTCTTTTGAAATAAATAAGCCAGACACATTTGAATCACTGGGAGAGAAGATATTCAATGATTTCCAAAAGGAACGGACAATACTTTTAATTTTGAATAAGAAAGAGACAGTTGGAGCATTTTTTGATTATATAAAAGCAGAATTGAAAGATGTGAAGATTTTTTATCTGACAACAAACTTATGTCCGGAACATCGGAGTGATCAATTGGAAAGCATAAAAAATTATCTGAAAAATAGTACAGAAAAAGTTTTGATTATAAGTACAAATCTGATAGAAGCGGGAGTGGATCTGTCAGTCAATCATGTCTATCGTTCACTTGCAGGATTGGACAATATCGCACAGGCGGCAGGTCGTTGCAACCGAAACGGGGAAATGGAGCAGGGGAGGGTTACTGTAATTCAATTAGTTGGGGATGAATTTGAGGTGATTCGAACAGCTCAGAAGAAAACGGAAGAAGTCTGTGAAAAATATAATCAGTCCAATAGTACGGAGAGTATTATTTTCCCAGAGTGGATGGATTGGTATTATGAAATTTATTATAAGGAAGTCAGCAATAAAATGGATTATGATATAGGAAAAGGCGAAACAATATATAAATTATTGAGCAGTGGATTTCCGGGAGAACGGAAACATTTCATCAGACAGGCATTTGAAACAGCAGGAGAAAACTACAGACCGATTCAGGAAGAGGGAAAAACAGTGATAGTTCCATATAAAGAGGGAATGGATATCCTTGAAAAACTGGAAACAGCGCAGAATATGTCTGATAAAAAAAGATTATTAAGAAAGATACAGCGTTATACGGTGTCTGTTTATGAAAATAAATTAAAAGAATGCTTACAAAATGGAGTGATAGAAGAAAGCAGGTTTTTACCAGACGTATATGTAGCTAAAAATTATGATATGGAAAAAGGACTGCTCAATGAACTTGTATTACAATATTATTGAAAAAGGGGGAAAGAAGAATGGAAAGAGAAAATGCAATAGAATATAAAGTCTATGGGAAATATGCACTTTTCACCGATCCATTAACGAAAACAGGAGGCGAAAAACTGTCATATCAGGTGCCAACGTATCAGGCATTGAAAGGAATCACAGAAAGTATTTACTGGAAACCTACGTTTACGTGGGTGATTGATGAGTGCAGAGTGATGCATCCAATACGGACAGAGTCAAAGGGAATGCGCCCGATAAAATATCAGGGAGGAAACGATCTGGCATCTTACACATATTTAAAAGATGTAGAATACCGGGTGAAAGCACATTTTGTATGGAATGAAAACAGACCGGATCTTGTAAATGACCGGAATGAGAATAAGCATTATCAAATTGCAAAAAGAATGTTAGAAAGAGGAGGCAGGAGAGATATTTTTCTTGGAACAAGAGAATGTCAGGGATATGTAGAACCCTGTACAGTGATGGAAGGAGAAGGATTCTATGACAATGATGGAAATATTTCTTTTGGAATCATGGTACATGGAATTACATATTCGGATGAAGCAGTCAGGGAGAATGAGAAAAAGCATATGACGATCCGGTTATGGAATGCATACATGAAAGACGGAGTGATTAGATTTCCGGAACCGGAAGAATGTCAGATCAGAAAAGTAGTTGCGGAAATGGAAATGAAAACATTTGACGAAAAAAATTTCTGTGGAATAAGGGAATTTGAAAGGGGGAATCTTTTTGGGCTGGATACAAATGCTTGAAAAAACATATGACGCATGCGAAGCGATTGTGGGGAAAAAGGTAAATGAAGATCCAATCTTACTTCCAATCTCGCATTCTACAGCAAATGCGCAGATAGAAGTGACGATTGACCTAAAAGGTAAATTTATGCCGGCTTTGTCCGGAATCATTCCAAAGGATGGGGAAGATAAAATCACGATTATCCCAGTAACCGAGGATTCGGCTTCGCGAAGTAATGGAAGCTGTCCGCATGCATTATGTGACAAACTTTGCTATGTTGCAGGAGATTATTCGTTATACACAAATGAGGACAAGACAGAATACTATAATGATTACATTAATAGTTTGAGAAAATGGACAAGCTCTGAATTTTCCAATAAGTGGCTGCAATGTGTATATCTTTATTTGAAAAAAGCTACACTGATTCAGGATTTAATAAAAGCAAAATTATTGGTATTGGCTGAAGATGGTTTTCTGTCCGAAAATGAAAATAAAATTCAGTCAGTTGCCCAAAAAGATGCGATGGTAAGATTTGCAGTATGGGATAATGGAGAAAAACATGAATTGTGGAAAGAGCCGGAAATGTATCACTCTTTTATCGAGTATTACAAGACTAATTTGCATAATTGTAATATAGATTATGTGACGGGTGAAAAGATACAATGTTCTGAAAAACATCCATCGAAAATCAGAAATTCCGGGGATAAAGCAAAGATTTTTTCGGCAAATGATACCTCTGGTTTTACTTACCGGGGAAGGTTCGCGAATCGTGAGCAGGCTGCCAGTATTGGATATGAAACTTCGCAGAAAGCACATAATGCTTTGCGCTGGTTGTTAGCAAGGCAGGGAAAATATATAGACGGTGAGATGACTGTGGTGTGGAAGCTTCCACAAAATCTAAAAGAAAAAGATTCTAATCTGGCTTTGGATGTAGTTGATTTATTTGGAGATACACAGGAAACATTTTTGGCAGATTTTGATTGGGCAGCAGAATGCAGGGACGAGGATGACATAGAACTCGACAGAAAATTTGCAGAGAAATTGAATCAGGCGATGGCTGGATACCGGGCAAAACTCCAACCGGATGATGAAGTAATCATTTTGTCGGTTGATGCAGCAACAACAGGAAGGTTAGCTGTTACTTACTATCAGGAAGTTCCGGGAAATGAATTTATAGACAGAGTTCTTCACTGGCATCAGAATTGTACCTGGCCACGATGGATAAAATTACATGAAACAAAAAAATGGGTGTTCATAAATAACACAGCGCCATCACCAAATGAGATAGCACTTGCTGCGTATGGAACAGAACAGGAAAAAGGATATCTGGCATGTAGTGATAAACTGAAAAAAACTACAATCCGAAGAATTTTACCGTGTATTATCGGATTAAGCCCGAAAATACCGGCCGATATTGTGAAAGCTGCTGTAAACAGGGCTTCAAATCCACAGGCATACAGCTCTTTTGTGTGGCAGAACTGTGTGGCGCCGGTGGCTTGTGCAATGATAAAATATAATGAATTTGATGGGAAGGTGAATAGTATGGAGCTAGAGAAAGACAGAAGCTATCTGTTTGGACAATTACTTGCTATCCTTGAAAAAGTCGAGGAGAGAGCACTATATTTACAGGAAAGTAAAACAGATGACAGACTTACCAATGCAAAGAAAATGTGGAATGTGTATACCAGACGTCCGGCAATCACTTATGAAAGACTCTATAGTCATATAGTGAGAGCATATCTGAAACGGTTAAATCCGGGTGCAAGAGCGAAAATAGAAAACGAAATAATGCAGATCATAAATGTTCTTCGGGAAACAGATGGATTCAACAACAATCCTTTGAATGAAAGATATTTACTTGGTTATTACGAGGAAAGAGAAAAATTAATGAAATCAAAAGGCGAAAAGTCGAATGAAGGAGGAGAAGAGTAATGGGAGCATTTACAAACAAAATTGATTTTGAAGTGGTGATTATGGTAAATCATGGAAATCCGAATGGGGATCCATTGAATGGAAATCGTCCAAGAGAAGATTTTGACGGATTCGGAGAGATTTCGGATGTATGTCTGAAAAGAAAAATCAGAAATCGTCTGCAGGATATGGGAGAGAAAATTTTTATACAAAGCGAAGAACGCTGTGATGATGGATGCAAGAGTCTTGCAGACAGGACAAAGACAAATGATGAGATGCAGAAAGCATTGAAAGCAAAGGATAATGAGGCATATGCAAAAGCTGCATGTAAGACGTGGATTGATGTGAGAGCATTTGGACAGGTATTTGCTTTCAAAGGAAATTCCGTATCAGTTGGAGTGAGAGGACCTGTAACAATTCAGTCAGCATTCAGCGTAGATCCTATTGATATTGAAAGCATACAGATCACGAAAAGTGTAAATTCAGAAACAAGCGATAAAAGAGGGGCAGATACGATGGGAATGAAGCATCGTGTTAATTTTGCCATGTATACCGTGAAGGGAAGTATTAATCATCAGCTTGCAGAAAAGACAGGATTTTCAGATGAAGATGCGGAAAAGATAAAAGAAGCGCTCAGGACGCTTTTTGAAAATGATGCATCATCTGCAAGACCGGACGGAAGCATGGAAGTGGTAAGGGTTTACTGGTGGAAACATAATTGCCCGATGGGACAATATTCTTCTGCAAAAGTTCATCGCTTACTGAAAATTGAGAAGAAGACAGAATTTCCAAAAAGTATTGATGATTACGAATTTACATTAAATTCTTTACCAGGATTGGAAGTGGAAATAATTGAAGGAATATAAAGAAGACGATTATCTGATGATCTCCGGGATACAGCATTTTGCGTTTTGTAGAAGACAATGGGCATTGATTCATCTGGAACAGCAATGGACTGAAAACTACAAGACAATGGATGGAAACTTTATGCACAGACAGGCGCATAATGGGGCATCCCACGAGAAAAGAAAAGATATCATCATTTCTCGTGGAATGCCGGTTTTCTCACGAATAATGGGTGTGAGTGGGATTTGTGATATTGTGGAATTTCATGCAGATGAGTCTGGTACTTTGATACGTACATTTGGTGGGAAATATACGCCATTACCGATAGAATATAAAAGAGGAAAACCAAAAGATCATGATGCGGATATCCTGCAGGTAGCTGCACAGGCCATGTGTCTGGAAGAAATGTTGGATTGTACAATTACACAGGGCGCATTGTATTATGGAGAGATAAAGCATCATGTTAATATTCAGATTACAGAGGGTATCAAGCAGAACGTAAAAGATATGTTTGATGAAATGCATCAATATTATGAAAGAGGTTATACACCAAAAGCAAAAAAGAAGAAAGCATGTTATGTGTGTTCTTTAAAAGATTTGTGTCTGCCGGAACTGGAAAAAACGGGAAATGTTGAAACATACATGAATAATATATTGGCAGAAGATTTGGAGGATAACACATGAAAAAATTGTTGAATACTCTCTATATCACATCCGAGAATAAATATTTATCTCTGGATGGAGAAAATGTGGTGATTAAAGAGGAAGGTACAGAGCTTGGAAGAATGCCACTTCATAATCTTGAAATGATTGTAACGTTTAGCAGAGCAGGAGCCAGTCCGGCGTTGATGGGAAAATGTGCAGATAATAATATTTCAATTGTATTTTTGACGCCGTCCGGCTCATTCCTGGCAAGGGTAGAAGGAAAGACAAAAGGAAATGTGCTTCTGAGGAAGAAACAGTATGAAGTTGCAGCAGACGAGCAGGAAAGCCTAAAGATTGCACGCAATACGATTGTCGGAAAAGTTTATAATGGACGATGGGTAATTGAACGTACCATAAGAGATCATTCACTACAGACAGATGCAGATAAATTAAAAATTGTTTCAGAGAGGCTTCGGGATAAAATACCTGATATCAGAATCAGTAACAACAAAGATCAACTCAGGGGAATAGAGGGTGAACTTGCGTCACAGTATTTTTCTGTTTTTGATGAATTGATTTTACAACAAAAAGAAGATTTCTATTTTCATGAGAGAAACAGAAGACCACCTCTGGACAGGGTAAATGCATTATTATCATTTGTATATACACTATTAACAAGCATGATGGCAGCATCGTTAGAAACAGTTGGACTGGATCCATGTGTCGGATTTTTACATGGAGATAGACCTGGAAGATATTCACTGGCATTGGATATGATGGAAGAACTTCGGCCTGCGCTGGCTGATCGTTTTGTTTTGCGCCTTATTAATAAAAGGATGGTGGGCAAAACAGATTTTATAGAAAAAGAAGATGGAGCAATCTTATTGACAGATGATGCCAGAAAGAGAGTGCTTGACGAATGGCAGAAGCGAAAACAGGAACAGATAATACATCCATATTTAAAAGAAAAGATTCAGTGGGGAATGGTTCCTTATATGCAGGCAATGTTTTTGGCAAGATATTTACGTGGAGACATTGATGCATATCCGCCATTTTTGTGGAAATAGAGGTGATATTTTGCTTGTATTGATTACATATGATGTTAATACAGAAAATGAAGCAGGAAAGAGCAGACTTCGTAAAGTAGCAAAACAATGTGTAAACTATGGAGTACGAGTACAAAATTCTGTTTTTGAATGTATTGTAGATGGTGCCCAGTGTCGCATGCTGAAAGGAAAACTACAGGAAATTATAGACGAAGAAAAAGACAGCATTCGTATTTATTATTTAAACGATAAACAAAAACAGAAAATAGAATGTCTGGGTGTAAAAAAAGGAATATCAGTAGAAAATACGCTGATATTTTAAAGTGGTGCGGATCATAAGCGAACATGAAAAAGCGGATGATTCGCACCGGGAAATACAATATTTTTTGTGTTACATGAAATAATTATTGTAGTGTTGATGGGATTTTATAGATACTATGCAATAATTATTACAGATAAGTATAAGGATAATTGTGCATTTTTGCCGTCGCTCCTCTTGTAGGAGCGTGGATTGAAATCCTAATGTGGGACACCAAGGAAAGGTAGGCATCCCGTCGCTCCTCTTGTAGGAGCGTGGATTGAAATGACCTAAAGGTTGGAGAGGCACTTGGCATCCGTCGTCGCTCCTCTTGTAGGAGCGTGGATTGAAATATTCGTTCCAATTCATCCGGTGTAGCTGTCTCAAGTCGCTCCTCTTGTAGGAGCGTGGATTGAAATTCCGATCAGCTTAAGGCAATGGACGGACTGGAGGTCGCTCCTCTTGTAGGAGCGTGGATTGAAATTCTAGTACCGTAATGAGATTCAAAATATTCCTGCGTCGCTCCTCTTGTAGGAGCGTGGATTGAAATTGACAGATCCTTTATCATGTCGATCACTTCTCCCGTCGCTCCTCTTGTAGGAGCGTGGATTGAAATTTTTCCATAAAGAGACAGAAAATCAGCTACGATGTCGCTCCTCTTGTAGGAGCGTGGATTGAAATGGCAATTCTGGACGGACGGAAGACTTGCACTCGGTCGCTCCTCTTGTAGGAGCGTGGATTGAAATTCAAAAATCCGTCTGCCGCTTTTATCATTAAGTCGTCGCTCCTCTTGTAGGAGCGTGGATTGAAATCATTTTGGAAATAGCTGAAATTTAGAAATTGAGGGTCGCTCCTCTTGTAGGAGCGTGGATTGAAATAAAAAGTACGATTGATGAACACGTTCCGACCATGGTCGCTCCTCTTGTAGGAGCGTGGATTGAAATATAGGAATCTCCTTTCTCATTATTTAACGCTCCCAGTCGCTCCTCTTGTAGGAGCGTGGATTGAAATATAACGCCTAAAAAACATTGAAAGCATTGCCATAGTCGCTCCTCTTGTAGGAGCGTGGATTGAAATTTCTACATCTATTGGAATTTGGCAGTCATATGAGTCGCTCCTCTTGTAGGAGCGTGGATTGAAATATATAGTTCAGCAGGAACATCCGCACCAGAATAGTCGCTCCTCTTGTAGGAGCGTGGATTGAAATGATACGAGCAGGAACCGCAGATACCACAATAAAAGTCGCTCCTCTTGTAGGAGCGTGGATTGAAATTCTGGTGGGAAAGACAGCACAGCGTGCTACTACAGTCGCTCCTCTTGTAGGAGCGTGGATTGAAATACATGGCCCGTGGCGAAAAGGCATGGTAAATAAGGTCGCTCCTCTTGTAGGAGCGTGGATTGAAATTGAACCGCTATTGCGCTGCAGCATCCACAAGGAAGTCGCTCCTCTTGTAGGAGCGTGGATTGAAATAAAAGGTGGATATATTATCCCGGAACCTGAACCGCGTCGCTCCTCTTGTAGGAGCGTGGATTGAAATGTTGTCAGAGCAAAGGAACATAATGTCTGCTCCGAGTCGCTCCTCTTGTAGGAGCGTGGATTGAAATAGTCTCAGCTTGCAAATTGTTGCTGCGAAACTCGTGGTCGCTCCTCTTGTAGGAGCGTGGATTGAAATAAAATCAGATCTGTCATATTTTGAGGAAGTCCGACTGTCGCTCCTCTTGTAGGAGCGTGGATTGAAATAGTAAGAGGGCATTCCGAACACTTGCAATTTTCAGTCGCTCCTCTTGTAGGAGCGTGGATTGAAATATGAAGCAAAGAGTATCAGCTTACGAGACAGCTGGTCGCTCCTCTTGTAGGAGCGTGGATTGAAATACGACATAGCCTACACAAAGGCAAATGCCTACGATGTCGCTCCTCTTGTAGGAGCGTGGATTGAAATCGTAATCTCAACTATATCGCGACTGGAAATCATTGTCGCTCCTCTTGTAGGAGCGTGGATTGAAATAACTATTTCCATTTTGGATATATTTCAGTTTAAGTCGCTCCTCTTGTAGGAGCGTAGATTGAAATATTCCTAACGTGACAGGTGGGAAATTTCTTAGGTTGTTCATTAACATAATTTGATGTTCAAAAATATCTGCCAAATAAAGTCATTTATGTGATATCATGGATACTATAAAGAAATCCTATTTGATACTTTTTCATAGTTTTCAGTCAAATGAAGTAATTAATTAGAGGCGGTACATATTTGCAAATAAGAAAGACGAGCAAATAGCACAAAAATTTCATAAAAACACAATACAAAAAGGAGTCCCCATGCAATCATACAACGACCTACAATCACAATTAAAAACAATAGACCATAAAAG
>OIWN01002565.1_pt1 | contig 11962 bp, 6 predicted proteins | sample 1587591 | NCBI WGS metagenome assembly OIWN01 (sample SAMEA3888901, study PRJEB22519) | human gut metagenome | biome: human gut; feature: human-associated habitat; material: faeces | place: Denmark | collected 2010 | reverse complement strand
TGTTTGGATTAGAAAAAATTAATACGATGCTGGATCAGGTTGATCGGTATGTTAAGCTCTCCTGTATCAATATGAATATTATACATATGGTAGTAGATGCTTTAAAAGAACCGTTGCCCGGAGCCAGCGTTCAGGTGGTAGGAATGTCTACCGGTACGGTGACTGATTTGGATGGTAATTTTAGTCTTCAGGTTCCGAAAGGAAAAACGATTGCTGTTTCTTTTATAGGATACGTGACGCAGGAACTGACTGTAAACCAGAATCAGTCGAACCTTACCATTCAGTTGAAAGATGACTCTAAACAGTTGAATGAGGTAGTCGTCATCGGTTATGGTACGGTAGAAAAGAAAGATTTGACAGGTTCTATCCAATCCGTTACCAGCAAGGAGTTAAGTAAACTGGTGACTACCGATGTCACTGAAACACTGAACGGACGTGTCGGTGGTGTACTCGTGAACAAGACTTCCAATCGTCCCGGTTCGGATACGAAAATAGAGATTCGCGGTATCAACTCGTTCAATTTCTCGAATGAACCTTTATACGTGATCGACGGAGTACCTTCCCAAACAGGAATGCGTCATCTGAACTCTGCCGATATTGAATCTATCGACATTTTGAAAGATGCCTCCTCTAGTGCAATCTACGGTTCGCGGGGTGCAAACGGGGTGGTGATTATCACTACCAAAGGGGCTAACAAGCGTCAGGGCTTTAATATCGACTATTCGGGTTACGTTGGTTTCAAGACTCCTACCCGCATTCCTGAAATGATTGGTAACATGGGCAATGGACTGGAATATGTAGACTATCGCACCGCTTTGTGGAAAAAGAAGTATGGTGATGCTTCACTGAGCCGTCCGGACTTCCTGACTGATGATGAGAAACGCCGTATCAAACATGGTGAATACTATGACTGGTTGCGTGAACTGTCGCAGAATGCATTGACTACCAGTCATTCTGTTTCCGCTACCGGAGGTACGGACAAACTCTCTTTCTCATTCGGCTTGGGATACTTGAAAGACGACGGTATGGTAGGCGATGAAAGTTTTGAACGTATTACTGCCAATATCGGATTGGAATATCGCTTCTCTGATAAGTTCAAAACAGGAATCAACAGTTATGTTTCTTTGAATAACACGAATGAAGGAGCGAATGATGCTTTGATTAACGCTTATTTCCTGCCGCCTACGGTCAGTCCGTATGATAAGGACGGAAGCTACCTGTTTAATTGTCAGCCGACTTCCAGCAAGATCAATCCATTTGTTCAGATTGAAAATAATAAAAGAGAGAAAGAAGCAAACTATACCAACTTCTCCGGTTATCTGGAATATCAGCCGATCAAAGGACTGAGCTTTAAATCGCAGATTGCGGTTCAGTATGATTCGGACGTTTACGGAGAATGGGTAGGTACGATGACACAAGCCAAAGGAGGTCTAAATGCACCGGAAGCTTACCGGAAAGAAGGACGGAATATGAACTGGGTATGGGACAATATCATTACCTATGATAAAACCTGGAAGAATATTCACCATCTGAATGCTATCGGTTTGTATAGCGTACAGAAAGAAACTCATAAGGGTTCGGAAATGCGTGGCGACGGTCTGCCTTACAACTCGGACTGGCATGCGATCGAAACAGCCGAAGAAATTCGTGACGTGAAGAGTTACTATTGGGAGTCATCCATGCTTTCTTTCATGGGACGTGTCAACTATACGTTGATGGATCGGTACTTGTTTACTGTAACAGGACGATATGACGGAACTTCCCGTCTGGCTACCGGTAATCAGTGGGGATTTATGCCGTCGGCAGCTGTCGGCTGGCAGATGAAGAATGAGAATTTCCTGAAAAACGTAGACTGGCTGAATAGTCTGAAACTCCGCGTCAGTTGGGGTAAATCGGGAAACAACAGTATTGACCATGATGTTACCTGGACAAAGCTGGACCTGACACATTATATCTATGGAGGTAAAGGTGAAAATGCTTTCGGATTAGGTGACCGCAAAGGTAACAAAGGCCTTCGTTGGGAGATGACTTCGGAGTGGAACTACGGTATTGATTTCGGCTTCCTGAATAACCGTATCAACGGTACGATTGATGTGTATAACCGTACTACGAAAGATTTGATTTTTGCCCGTTCGGTAGGTAACCTCAACGGTTATGGCTCTATCCTTGAGAATATAGGAACGTCCTCCAATAAAGGTGTGGAAATAGGTTTGAACACGGTGAACGTCTCAAAGAAGGATTTTACGTGGAAGACAAATCTGACTTTCTCTCTGAACCGTAATAAGATTGTAGACCTCTACGGTGATAAAAAGGATGACTTGGCTAACCGCTGGTTTATCGGTCAGCCGATGAAGGTGATCTATGATCTGGAAAAGGTAGGAATCTGGCAGACGGAAGATAAGGAACTGGCTGCTAAATACGGACAAGTGCCGGGACATATCCGTGTAGCCGATCTGGACGAGAACTATGTGATTGATGAACGTGACTATAAAGTACTCGGCTCTCCATCACCCGACTGGACAGCGGGTATGACCAATACCTTTACTTACAAGAACTGGGATTTGTCTTTCTATATGTATGCACGTATCGGTGGCACCTACAATGATGATTTCACTTATATGTTTACCGCATGGGATAATGAACACTGGAACAAACTGAATGTGAAGTACTGGACTCCGGAAAACCACAGCAATGAGTACCAGCAGATCGGTGCGCAATCCTACCATACTCAGGTATTAGGTAAGATCTCCGGTTCGTTCCTGAAAATACAGAATATCACGTTGGGATATACCCTTCCGGAAAACTGGATGAAGAAGATGAAAATGAAAAATGCACGTGCCTATATCAATGTGCAGAATCCGTTTACTTTCACCGACTATCTCGGTCCGGATCCCGAAACGATTGGTGAAGACGTATACAAGTCTTTGTCGCTTTATCCGATGACATTTACTTTTGGAGTGAATTTAACCTTCTAAATGCTTGAAACCTTATGAAACGAGTAAAAGAACAAATTAAATATTTGGCACTGTTAGCAATCTGTTTGCTAAGCGGATGCTCCGATTTTCTGGATAGTTATAACCCTTCGGCAGTAACGGACGATTTCTATAATACTAAAGAAGGACTACAGAAATTGTTGACAGATATCAATGCCCGTTACCGCAATGTTTTCAATACAGGCGAATTGCAGTATTACGGAACTGATATCTACATGGCTATCTCCGAAGAACCTGCCGAACGTATGTTTAACGGCTATGACAAGACTTTCAACTCCACCGCTCCGATTGTAGGCGATTATTGGAAAGTACTCTATAAGATTGTGCAGGAAAGTAACATCCTGCTGAACCGTTGCACACCGGATATTGCAGGAAGCGATTATACTTCGCTGACCGTACAAGCCCGCTTTTTCCGGGCAATGGCTTACTATTATCTGGTAGAAACATTCGGTCCCGTACCTTTGCTCACCGAAGAGAATACAAGCGTTATCCAGCAGGCGGAACGTACCGGTGAACAGGCTATTTACACTTTCATCATTACCGAACTGAATGATATAAAGGATAAACTGGACATGACCACGATTTCTGCCGGAAAGGTGACGAACGCCGCAGTCATTCACTTTTTAGGGAAAATGTATCTGACACGTGCTTACAAATCCTTTGCTGAAGCAGACGACTTCGCCAATGCAGCAACGACATTTGATTTGCTGGTAGAGAATCCGGCCTCCGGTTATGCTTTGCAGGAAAACTATGCTGCTTTGTTCGATGAAAACAATCAGGCTAATTCGGAAGTGATCTGGGCGATTCAATATGGACTGGATAAGAACTATCGGGGTGATGGAAATCCGCAACAGGCACAGTTCGGATTTAATATTGTAGCATTGGAGCCGGATCTGTTCATTAAGAATCAGAATGATTACTCTAGTGTTTCCCGTAAATACTGGGTGAATCCGAAAGCACACGAGCTTTATACTGACCCGGAAGCGGATACTCGTTACGATGCGACGTTCAAACGTGAATATTACATAAACAATCCGGATAATGCTGATTACGGTAAGCTGGGAATCTATTTCCCCCGTTGGAACGATAAATCGGGTATGAGTAATAATGCGAAAAGGTTTTATCCGTTCAAGCAGGACGATGAATATGTGTGGTATCCGCAATCTACGGCACTTCCTGTATTGGAAACTGCTTCAGATCGTATGCCGATGGTACGTAAGTTCAGCGATACCAAGATACAGTGGGGAGAAGGCGGTTCTCGTGAAGATGTCATTTTCCGTCTGGGTGATACCTATCTGTTGTGTGCTGAGGCTTATCTGGGTGCCGGAAACAAGAAATTGGCATTGGAACGCATCAACAGTATACGTAAGCGTGCCGCTAAAGATGCGACCGCTTATGAAGCAATGAAGTTGACAGATCTGGATATAAACGTTATCATGGATGAACGTGCCCGTGAGTTGATGGGAGAGCATGACCGCTGGTTTGACTTGAAACGTACTCAGACATTGCTGACACGTGTACCTGCATACAATCCGTTTGTGGTGAAGTATGATAATTTGAACAAGAACCATCTGGTACGACCCATTCCACAAGATGAACGGAACAAGGTAGATGGATTATCTCAGAATGAAGGTTATTGATTAATGGTTAACTAACAAATGAAAGAAGTAATTATGAAAACGACTATATGTGGCGCTGCACTGTTGCTCAGCTTGACAATGGCTAGTTGTGAAGTGTACGAATCGCCGGAAATCAATCAAGGATTGAACGAAGAAAACAACACGTCCCTTTATACAGATGCTTATGATCCGATCAGTAATGTGGGTCAATACTATATGCCGGAAATGAAGGTGAAACCGAAGAAGTACTGGAATTGTGTGGAAGTCGTAACGGTAGGCAGCCGTAATGAGCTGGGACAAACAGAGAAAGTACGCGGATTGCAGTACCACCTGATGTGTCAGTCATTGGCCGGTCTGGCTAATCGTGCCGTAGAACAGGGAACAAGTGAAATAGCTGTTTGGCTGCACGATCACGGTGGCAGTGATTCCTATAAACTGTCTAAGCAGGCACTCGAAGATATGGGTATCCACGAACAGGGGATGCAGAGCGGACTGGAACTGGCACGTAATGATTATGGTCCGTCCGACGGAGTGACTATTCAGCTGAAAGGTATGTTTGACGGATATGTCTTGACGGATATTGAGCATAACCCGGAGAGCGGTGTCGTAGCATCTGTTGCTTCTCATATTTATAATTCTATTATTGTGGATGTCCGTGACAAGGAATATTATGAAGAAGCAGGATATACCATGAAGTACGATGCAAGGAGCAAAACTACTGCACAGGCATGGGCGGAGTTCAAAGACAAGTGCAGCAACAAAGCATTGGTGATTATGCCTGTACAAACTGGTGAATTGCGTGAGTTTGCCATTAAGAATGAACTTTTCGTATTGAACTTGAATAAGCGTCAGGGCAGTTCGGCTGGCGGACAGAATACGGCTTTGCTGAAAGAAATCCTTGCCTGGCTGGAACCGAATGCACCTGTCTACGGATGGGAACAGGGAGTAAGTGAAGATGCTTTTGTCGATTTGGTTTCCAAAAGCGGTCATCCGATGATCCCTTGTGACTGGAGTTACAATCATTCCTTGACTTCATTGCTTTATTCTCAACGTCAGAAATCGACATTGGCTCGCGTGAAGAATCCGCAGTTTCTGGATTATACAAAGAAAAAGAATTTCGTTTCTTTCTTCCTTTCCGATGGTGACAATATTCAGTGGATGATGAATGACTTTAAAGATTTCTATAATGCGGCGGAGTCGGAAGAAGTACGGATGACGTATGGTATTGCTGCTTCAGTGCTTCCGATGATGGCACCGGCACAATTCGATAATCTGTTGAGTCAGCAAAAACCGAATTGCTCTATTTTGGAAATGCTGGGAGGCGGTTACTATTACGTAGACAATTATAGCGAGAATGGCGACCGGGCGAAGAATCTGAAAGTCGTGGCAGAACGCCTTTCGGCTCATATGCGTCAACATCGTGTGAAACTGTTGGGTGTAATGGCTATGAACGTAAAATCAGAAGCTGCCAAAGAAGCATTTCAGGCTTATGTAGATGCCAATGACCAGTTGGAAGGTATCGTAGCGCTTCAGTATAGCCCTTATGCAGGAGGTGAAGGAGACGTTATTTGGGTAACGAATAAAGCAGGGTATGATATCCCGGTCATTACGGTGAAATACTCTTTGTGGAATTTTGGAAACCGGAATGCGGAACGTGAAGGTACCCCTGCCTATATTGCCGGAAGATTGAAACAGGAAGCACAGCAGGAAAGTTTTTCTGTCGTATGTGTGCATGCATGGAGTAATTTCTCCGATCACGGAAGATCCGCTGATTGAGAACCAGTCCGGGGATATTCGTGGAGCCGGAGCGGCAAAGCTTTGTGCAGGACATCTGAACGATAGTTTTGAAGTCGTAAATATGCAGGAACTGGTGTGGCGTTTGCGTATGAGCCAGCGTCCGGAACAGACGAAGAAGTATCTGAGTGAGGTATTTTAATTAACCTGAGTTTCACAGGCTTTCTGCATGGTTTTCTCTGTTTTAACGTGGAAGGAGAAGTGATACAGAAGGCTTGTGAAACTTAAGCAAATAATAATAGATATGGTTACAAGATTGTTTTTCTTATCAATCTGTTTTCCTTTTCTGCTCACTTCGTGTCAGCAGTCAAAGAAGACGGTAGAGTTTGTAGACTACGTGAATCCTTTGATGGGTACCGAGTCTACTTTTGCGTTTTCGCATGGTAATACTTATCCTGCTGTGGCGGTACCTTGGGGGATGAACTTCTGGAGTCCGCAGACGGGGGAGAATGGTAGCGGATGGATGTATACGTATACTGATAGTCTGATGCGCGGTTTCCGGCAGACACATCAGCCTAGTCCCTGGATAAATGACTATGGTACATTTTCCATTATGCCGCTTGCCGGAGAACTGAAAATGAGTCACAAAGAACGTCTGGTTCCGTTCTCACATCAACAGGAGAAAGCGACTCCTTATAACTACAGTGTTACATTCAATAACGGATTGCAGACTTCTCTTTCTGCTACTTCCCGCGGAGCTGTATTCGAAGTCTCTTTCCCTGAAAAGGAAGACCAGTATGTAGTGGTAGATGCATACAACGGAGGAAGTTCAATAACGATTGAACCGGAAAAACGGCTGGTAAAAGGTGCAACACGTTATAATAACGGAGGTGTGCCGGATAACTTCGCTAATTACTTTATGATGGAATTCAGTCATCCCGTCATAGAATACGGTACTTACAATGGAGATACTTTGTTGCACCATCAAACCGATGTAGCGGCCGATTATACCTGTGCCTATCTGAAATTTGATGTTCCGGCAGGTGAAAAGCTGACCATACGTACAGCCTCTTCTTTTATCAGTCCCGAACAGGCTGCCATCAACTTTAATCGTGAAGTAGCTGATGCGGATGTACAACTGATCAGCGGGAAAGCCCGTGAACAGTGGAATAATTACCTCGGACGTGTAGAAGCGGAAGGAGGAACAGACGAACAACTTCGTACCTTCTATTCCTGCCTGTATCGTACATTACTTTTTCCACGTGAGTTCTATGAGTTTGATTCACAAGGAAATCCTGTTTATTACAGTCCTTATGACGGTAACGTGCATGATGGTTATATGTATACTGACAATGGTTTCTGGGATACGTTCCGTGCGGTTCATCCGTTATTCACATTGCTATATCCGGAAGTTTCGGAACGTGTGACGCAATCTATCATTAATGCTTATAATGAAAGTGGCTTTATGCCCGAATGGGCGAGTCCCGGTCATCGTGGTTGTATGATTGGCAATAACTCTGTTTCCTTATTAGTCGATGCATGGATGAAGGGGATTCAAACGGTAGATGCCGAAAAAGCTCTGGAAGCGATGATTCATCAGACACAAGCCCGTCATGCGGAAATAGCTTCTGTAGGACGTGACGGCTTCGAGTATTATGATAAGCTCGGTTATGTGCCTTATCCGGAAGTTCCCGAAGCTACAGCCAAAACACTTGAATATGCTTATGCTGACTGGTGCATCGCCCGCTTTGCGGAATCGCTGGGCAAACAGGATATCGCAGACCAGTATTATCAGAAAGCCCAGAATTACCGCAATCTCTATTATCCGGAACATGGCTTTATGTGGACAAAAGATGCCAAAGGCAACTGGCGTGATCGTTTTGATGCTACGGAATGGGGCGGCCCTTTCACAGAAGGAAGTTCCTGGCACTGGACTTGGAGTGTGTTTCACGATCCGGAAGGCTTATCCGAATTGATGGGCGGACATGAACCGATGATAGCCCGACTCGACTCTATGTTTGTGGCTCCGAACACCTATAACTATGGAACCTATGGTTTCGTTATCCACGAAATCGCTGAGATGGTTGCCTTGAATATGGGACAATACGCGCATGGCAACCAACCGGTGCAGCATGCCATTTACTTGTATGATTATATCGGTCAGCCCTGGAAAACACAGTACCATCTCCGTAATGTTATGGACAAACTTTACAATTCTGGAAGTAAAGGATACTGTGGCGACGAGGACAACGGGCAGACATCTGCCTGGTATGTATTTTCTGCTATGGGTTTCTATCCGGTTTGTCCGGGAATGCCTGAATATGCGGTAGGTTCTCCGTTATTTAAAAAGGTAACTCTGCATCTTCCCGAAGGGAAAAACTTCGTCGTTTCAGCAGCAGATAATGCGGCAGACCGTCCATACATAAGGAAAGCTCTGTTGAATGGACAAGAACTCACACGCAACTATCTGACGCATGATGAACTGAAACAGGGCGGAGAACTGAATCTGTCGATGGACAGCGTACCGAATCAGCAAAGAGGTACCCAACCGGCAGACTTCCCATATTCTTATTCCAAGTAGTTTCAATAGGTTTTAGTATACTTTTCATTGACCGGTACGGAGAGAATCTTAATTGATTTGATCTGTATCGGTCATACAATAGGAATTTAAAGTCAGGCTTTGTCTTTGCTGTTTCTTTTGTTACCTTTGTGCATCTAATATGAGGTTTATGATACATTCTCTTCCATCTTCCGAACCCTTGACGGCACAAAAGCTTTTCTCAAAGCTTTATGTTTCCTACTATGCCCGTTTGGTTCGTTTCGCTTCCCTTTATGTAGGAGCTATGGGAGACGCAGAGAATATAGTACAAGATTTTTTCCTCTATTTATGGGAACGTAAAGAGATACTTCCGGAACTGCAACAGCCCGATGCATATCTTTTCTCCGCTGTCAAGCATCGTTGTCTGAACTTCCTTCGTTCACAGCTTTCTATAGTAGACCGCAGGCAGCCGCTTTCTGATATTATGGAGCAGGAGTTTAAACTGAAACTTTATAGCCTGCAATTACTTGATGACTCTCAAATGTCGATAGACGAAGTAGAACAACATCTTTATCGTGCTATTGATAAACTGCCGGAACGTTGTCGGGAGATATTTGTCATGAGTAAACTAAAAGGGATGAAATACCGTGAGATAGCCGGAGCACTCGGCATTTCGCAAAATACGGTAGAAGGTCAAATGGCTATCGCATTAAAAAAACTTAGGGAAGAGTTGCGTCATTGTCTGCCTTTGCTGCTTCTATTGAGCGTATAAGGATAAATCGCCTATGTATTGTCTTTGCTTCAGTCCATTCCATATACTTTAGTCAAGCTGAGTACTAATTTGCAGCTTATAATGAATACTAAATCTGTGTGCATCAAGAATTAAATCTTAGAGTAAATCCGAACAGATAAGTTCGTTTCAAAACAGTTCTTAGCTTAAACTTATTGGATTTTACTTCCCTTCCTTGATTTTTTTTCATTTTCCTTTGGTGGTAAATGCAAGTTGCTGTGTCTTCTTATTAAAAGCGCGCAATATGATGAACGAGAAATGGAATCAATACTTTTTCGGAGAACCGACCGAAGAGGAAAAACGGGAGCTTTTTCAGGAACTGGAAAAGAACGAAGATATGAAACGGGAATTTGCAGAAATGCAAAATATCGTAGGTCTGTCCGGATTATTACCCAGAGAAGATGATTCTTTGAAAGGCGAACGGAATCTGGAAGCACTGATGAACCGCCAGGAGAAAAAGCAGAGGCGGAAACGGGTGTTGCAAGTCATACGATATACTACTTCGGCAGCCGCTATGATAGCTCTGACGTGGATGCTTGCCTGGTATATGCTTGTTGGTTCGGAGACTCCCTCTTATACGGAGATTACAGTTCCGAAGGGGCAACGGGTACATTTAACTCTGCCGGATGGTAGTGAAGCATGGTTGAGTTCACTTTCTACATTGAGGTGGCCTTCTGTTTTCTCGTCCGATGCCCGTATGGTAGAACTGGATGGAGAGGGATTTTTTACAGTGACAAAGGATGCTTCCCGTCCTTTTACAGTACAAACGCAGAAGTATGATGTAAGAGTGCTTGGTACGGAATTTAATGTATATGCTTATAGCAATAGCGAAAAGTTTGAGACAGACTTGCTTTCGGGTAAAGTGAGAGTCAGCTCTACCGGATATCCTGAAGAGTCGGTAAACTTATTACCTGACGAGAAAGTATCTTTGATAGATGGAAAACTGGTTAAGTCCTCTTCTCATTTTGGAGGAAAGGAATACCGTGAACAAGGAATCTATGACTTTGAAGAATTACCGTTGGGCGAAGTGCTGGAAAGATTGGAGCAATGGTATGATATTCATTTTACTGTAGATGATCCATCTCTGTTGAGTAAGATTATTTCGGGTAAGTTCCGGCAAAGCGATCAGATTGAAACGATTCTGAAAGCGATTAGCCGTGCGGACTTATTTGAGTACAAAATACTGTCACAGCGAGAGATAACGATATATTAATAATCTGATTAAAAGTTTAATGCCTATGTAACACAACGGAGTAGAATAAAACGAAAGTAAATAGACATCAAAACGAAGAATAAAAAGGGGGAAAGTGGTGCAACACTCTCCCCAATTCCTCGGCTATTAATACTTTCTCTGTTTCACATTTTTGTGAACCTAAAATTAAGTACTAACAAAATCACTTAGCAAAGTTATGAAAAAAATCTTTTCACTGCTCGCTTTGGTCCTGTTTATTAACCTTTTTACATATCAGGCTCAGGCACAGACAGCAGTTGTGAATATTAATAAAACTTCGGTTTCGCTAAAAGAACTGATTCACGAAGTCGAAAAACAGGCCGGATATTTGTTTGTCTACGGAAAAGACATCAATATCGAACAGAAAGTAAAAATCAATGCCCGGAATAAACAGGTAAAAGCATTGCTTGAAAATGTATTGCCGCAAATAGGGCTGACGTATGAATACGCCGACAATTACATCTCATTGAAGAAAACGCAGGTAGAGAAAAAATCAATAGGTAAAAAAATAATAGTCAAAGGAACCGTAGTAGACAAAAGTGGCGAGCCTATTATCGGAGCTAACATCATGGAGCAGGGAAGTGCTCCCAATGGTACGATCACGGATATCGATGGTAAATTCACGTTATCTTTGCCTTCCAATTCGGTATTAGCGGTTACGTATGTGGGTTTTTCCACAAAAAATATTCCGGTGAACAATCAGAATGCCATTCAGATTGTGATGGAAGAAGATTCTGAAATTCTGGAAGAAGTAGTGGTTGTGGCTTACGGTACGCAGAAGAAGATTTCTTCTACGGCTGCTGTATCAAGCATGAAGACAAAAGATGTAGCGCAAAAGCCGGTTATCAATATTTCTAATAGTTTGGCAGGCCGTATGGCGGGAGTCATTGCAAAGCAAGGATCGGGAGAACCGGGAGCTGATGGCTCTGATTTGAGAATCCGTGGTGTGGCTACGTTAGGCAACCAATCTCCATTGGTCGTAGTGGATGGAGTTCCCCGTGACTTTTCACGTATCGATCCGAATATGATCGAGGATATTACTATCCTGAAAGATGC
>OIWN01002553.1_pt1 | contig 11997 bp, 10 predicted proteins | sample 1587591 | NCBI WGS metagenome assembly OIWN01 (sample SAMEA3888901, study PRJEB22519) | human gut metagenome | biome: human gut; feature: human-associated habitat; material: faeces | place: Denmark | collected 2010 | reverse complement strand
GACAACCGCATAGGTCTCACCGGAAGATAAATAAATTCCCGCTCCGCTCAGATCCAGAGAAAGTTCTCTTGCAGATGCGCTCTCCGATGTTCCATCCATATGCTGCTGGGCACTGGTATAGCGTAAGACTCCACTGGTCGGATCACTGGCATCTGCCAGATTTTGATAGACCGAAACGGTATAATCTACGCTCTGCGCCACATCCATGTCCACTTTCATGGCTGCACGATCCAGCCTCTGATAATCTTTTGTCGCGCTGCCAATCTGTGCATATTGTCCTTCTTCCGGCAATGTTTCGCCAATATTTGACGTGTAGTCCGCGAACAGATTGCTTCCGATCGACAGTGTCGAGACAACCATCAGCGCCGCCAGCACTCCTGCTAAAATTCTTTTCTTTACATCCTTGTACATACTCATAGAGCCCCTTTCACCAAGTTCTTCTCTATTTTTCACGCCCATCCAAGGGCATAGTTAGACTTATTCTATTTCCATATCGACCTATCCTATTCAAAACTTTACCTTTTTCTGTAAAATTATCTTCCACAGCAAATAAAAACCATGCCGGGAGCACAAAGCCCCTGACATGGTTCCTATGGTCATTTCTATTATGCGTTCACGATCTTTCCGGTATATAACTGGTAGTATTTACCGCCCTCGGCGATCAATTCGTCGTGGTTGCCGCGCTCAATGATACGTCCCTGGTCTAAGACCATGATACAATCACTGTTTCGGATCGTTGACAGACGATGGGCAATGACAAATACTGTACGTCCCTTCATCAGCTTATCCATACCATTCTGTACAATGGTCTCTGTACGGGTATCAATACTGGAGGTTGCTTCGTCCAGAATCAGGATGGGCGGCTTGCGCAGCATAACACGGGCAATGCAAAGCAGCTGCTTCTGGCCCTGGCTGATGTTGCCGCCGTCCTCGGCAATTACGGTATCATAGCCCTGGGGCAGGCGGCAGATAAAGCTGTGGGCGCGGGCACGCTTGGCGGCGTCGATGATCTCCTCGCGGGTGGCGTCCGGCTTGCCGTAAGCAATGTTATCTGCCACAGTACCGGCTTTCAGCCAGGTTTCCTGCAAGACCATACCCAGGTTGCCGCGCAGCGAATCCCGCGTTACGGTGTCAATGGGGTGGCCGTCCACCTTCAGGGTGCCGCCGTTGATCTCGTAAAAGCGCATCAGCAGGTTGACCAGGGTGGTTTTGCCGCAGCCGGTGGGGCCGACCAGGGCAATGCGCTGGCCTGGCTGAACGCGCAGGTTCATGTCTTCAATCAAGGGCACATCCGGCACATAGCGGAACTTGACATGCTCAAACTCCACACTGCCTGCACCGTGGGGCAGGGTAACGGCATCGGGGGCATCGGGCAGGATGGGGTCTTCGTCAATAAAGTCGAACACACGCTGCGCACAGGCCAGGGCGTTCTGCAGCTCGGTCATAACGCCGGAAATATCATTGAACGGCTTGGTGTATTGGTTGGCATAGTTCAGCAGAACCGAAAGCTCGCCGACCGTAATGCCGCCGCCAATGGCAACCAGCGCGCCCACCACGCCGACCGCCGCGTACACCAGCGCGTTGACAAAGCGGGTGGCAGGGTTGGTGATGGAGGAAAAGAAGGTGGCCTTTACGCCGCAGATCTGCAGATCGGCGTTGATCTTGTCAAAGCGCTCCTCGGCGCGGCTTTCGTAACCGAAGGCGCGGACAAGATGCTCGTTGCCGATCAGCTCGTCCACCAGACCGGTCAGCTCGGCGCGGGTCTCGCTCTGTACGCGGAACATATCATAGGTATGCTCCGCAATGAACTTTGCCACAAAGATGGAAAGCGGGGTGAGAACCACAACGATCAGGGTAATACGCCAGTCAATGGAAAGCATAAAGCCCAAAGTGCCCACAATGGTCAGAATGCCGGTGAACAGCTGGGTAAAGCCCATCAACAGGCCGTCACTGAACTGCTCCACATCGGTGTTGATGCGGCTGATGGCGTCGCCGGGCTTGTGGGCATCCATATAGCTCAGGGGTAAAATCTCCATGTGCTGGAACGCCTGCACGCGGATGTCGCGCACCACCTGGAAGGTGATGCGGTTGTTCACCATGTTCATCAGCCACTGGCAGATGGAGGTGACACACACGGTAACGCCAAACTGGATGGCAATCTTGCCCAGGGCAGGGAAGTTGACATTGCCCTGGCCCACAATCAGGTCCACGCCGCGGCCCGAAAGAATGGGGGCGTACAGCGTGGTAAGAACGGTAACGGCGGCAAGCAACAGGGTGAACAGCACCAAACCGCGGTACGGCTGGATCAGCTTTAACACGCGCTGAATGGTGCCTTTACTGCCCCGCAGGGAAACACGCTTTTTCTTTGCATTGCTCATAAGGTCTTTTCCACCTCCTCGCGGCTCAGCTGGCTCAGGCAGATCTCGCGGTAAACATCGCAGGTTTTCAGCAGGTTGGCATGGGTGCCGCTGCCCACCAGATTGCCGTCATCCAGCACCAGAATGCGGTCCGCACGCTGCACAGCGGAAGCACGCTGGGAAACAATAAATACCGTCATGCCATGGGTCTGCTCTTTCAGCGCTTTGCGCAAAGCAGCGTCCGTGGCAAAGTCAAGTGCGGAGGAACTGTCGTCCAAAATCAGTACCTGGGGGTGAGGCACCAGCGCGCGGGCAATGGTCAGGCGCTGGCGCTGGCCGCCGCTGAAGTTGCGCCCGGCGGTCTCCACCGGTTCATCCAGCCCTTTGGGCTTGCCGCGCACAAAGTCCGCCGCCTGGGCAATCTCCAGGGCTTGCCAGATCTGCTCATCGGTGGCATCGGGGCAGGCCCATTGCATGTTGTCCCGGATGGTGCCGGTAAACAGCACGGCGCGCTGCGGCACAATGCCAATCATTTGACGCAGCTGGGCAAAACCGTACTGCTGCACGGCATGGCCAAACAGTTCAACGCTGCCGCTGGTGCAGTCATAAAAGCGGGGAATCAGGTTGATCAGGGTGGATTTGCCGCTGCCCGTGCCGCCGATCACGCCGATGGTCTGGCCGTTCTGGGCGGCAAAGCTGATGTCCGTCAGGCTGGGGGCACCGGCACCGTGGTAGGTAAAGCCCACATGGTCAAATGCAACGGCCGGGGCGCCCGCTGCCGGGGCAAGGGCAGCCGCGGCGGGGTCGCTCATCGTGGATTTGGTGTTCAGAATCTCCGAAACACGGATGCCGCTGGCCAGTGCGCGGGTGACAGAAACCACCAGATCGGCAATGCGCAGCAGGTTGATAAGGATCTGGTTCATATAGTTGATTAGGGCAATGATCTCGCCCTGGGTCAGCGCGCCGCTGTTTACCTGCAGCCCGCCGCGCATCAGGATGGCGATCACGCCCAGGTTGACGATGAGATAGGTCAGCGGGGTCATCAAAGCGGAAATGCGCCCGGCGGTCAGCTGGAAAGTTTTCAGTTTGTCGTTCACGGCGGTAAAATCCGCAATTTCGTCATCCTGCCGTGCAAAGGCGCGCACCACGCGGGCACCCACATAATTTTCGCGGGTCAGCAGGGTCACTTTGTCCAGCGTATTCTGGGCGGCGCGGTACTGGGGCACCGTCACCCGCATGATCAGCCAGACCACCAGCGAGATAGCCAGCGTGACCAGCACGAACCAGAACCCCATGGTGGGGCTGATGACAAACGCCAGAATCAGCGCGCCGATGACAATAAACGGGCAGCGCAGCAAAAGGCGCAGCGTCATGTTTACGCCGTTTTGCAGCTGATTCACATCGCTGGTGATGCGGGTGACCAGCGTGGGCGTGCCGATGCCGTCCAGCTCCGTGTAAGAGAGGGTATCAATGTGGCGGAACAGCGCCCCGCGCAGCGCCGTGCCATAGCCCAGCGCGGCCTTGGCGGCAAAATACTGCGCCGTCAGGCTGGATGCCATACCCACAACCGCAAGCAGCACCATCAAGCCGCACTGCTTGCCAATATAAGCCAAATCCCCGTTTTTGATGCCCACATCAATGATGTTGGCCACCACAAGGGGAACCAACAGCTCAAAGCAGGCTTCCAGCATTTTGAACAGCGGGGCAAGGATAGATTCTTTCTCGTATCCTTTCAAAAACCGCAGCATGTTCCGCATGAACGCACCAACCTTTTTGTAATATCAAATTATATGCCTAAGGCAACACCGCACAATTCCCGCCTTGCGGCTTAAGCATCGCTCCGGCAGCTGCGGCACGGCATCTGCGTTGCCAAAATGCTCGATAATACACAAAGTATTATCTGCGCTTTTGGCTTAGCAGCTGCCGCGCCTCGCTCGCCGTATCGGCACTTAGAATTATGCGGTATTGCCCTGGCTTTTTACTGCCGGGCAGGTGCATTTTTATGCAGGGAATATCTCATGTTCTATCCCTCGCCCTGGCTCCGCTGGATTTTATTTTGCGGGCGGGCTGTTAGCCACGGTACACTGCTTGCAAACAGTACAAAATTGTGGTAAGCTATTAACAAATATCACAACCATTCAATTCTGCCGGCTTACCCGGCAGCGGGAGGATAGAGCTATGGATGTACGCAACAGCATTGATGGCAGCCTGCAGATCTCCAATGAGGTCGTAGCCAAGATCGCCAAACTGGCCGCACTGGAAATTGATGGCGTGGCCGATGTTTCTTCCGGCAGCATGCAGAGCGTGCGCGGGTTGCTGAGCAAAGCCAGCCTGCAAAAGCCTGTTACGGTGGATTTAAGCGATGGCGTTGCTGTGGTGCAGGTGCACGTAATTGCCAAGTACGGCAGCAAAATTATGCCTGTCTGCGCCAAAGTGCAGGAAAACGTCAAGCAGACCATCCAGAATATGACCGGCATTACGGTTTCCCGTGTGGATGTGATCGTTGCCGGGCTGGAAGAGCCTGCCGCAGACCAGCATAAATAATTGAAAGATGGGAATAGTGACAATGGAACAGAATCTTACCCGCCGCGAAGCACGCGAAAATGCTTTTCTTGCGGCTTTTTCCGCAACCTTCCACCCGGATGATCCGCAGCCGGTGCTGCTGAACCAGCCCGAAAGCCACGAGCATCCGCTGGATGAGTTTTCCCTGCGCATTCTGCGTGATATGGAAGCCCATTCGGAAGAAATTGATGATGTGATCCGTGCAAACCTCAAAGGTTGGACCATTGCCCGCGTTCCGCGTGTCAGCCTGGTAGCCCTGCGTGTGGCCCTGGCTGAAATGATGTACGGCGAAGAAAAAAAGACCAGCGTTGCCATCAACGAAGCCGTTGAACTGGTCAAAAAGTATGGCTCTGACAAGGACTATCAGTTCGTCAACGGCCTGCTTGGCACCGTGGCACGGGCGCAGGATAAGCCCGCCGAAGAATGAGAACGCTGGGCATCGATACAAGCAATTACGCAACCTCTCTGGCCGTGTTTGACACAAACGCCGGAGAGGTTGTTTGCGATTGCAAACGCTTCCTGCCCGTGCGGGAGGGTCAACTGGGCCTGCGCCAGAGCGATGCACTGTTCCACCATACCGCCGCCCTGCCGGAAATGCTGGCAGAACTGGGCCAAAAGGTGAACCTGACGCAGATCGAAGCTGTCGGCGTATCCGCCAGGCCCCGCCCGGTGGATGGCTCCTATATGCCATGCTTTTTGGCGGGCGTCAGTGCGGCCACAGCGTTCTGCGCGGCCAAAGGCATTCCGCTGGTTCAAACGACCCACCAGCAGGGGCATATCTCCGCGGCCCTTTTTGCGGCCAGCGGGGCAGACCTGTTCGGCAAAGAAGAGCTGGTGTTCCATGTGTCCGGCGGAACCACTGACCTTTTGCACTGCAAGGGGCCGGACAGCATTACCTGCATTGGCACCAGCAGCGACCTGTACGCGGGCCAGGCAGTGGACCGCCTTGGCGTGCGGCTGGGCTATGCGTTCCCGGCGGGCATCTATGTCAGCCAGTTGGCGGCAGCCTGCACCGAGAACATCAAACCCAAAGTCAGCGTGCGCGGCACAACCTGCAGCCTTTCCGGCTTGCAGAACCAGTGCGAAAAGCTGCTGGCAGAGGGCAAAAGCCCGGAATATGTCAGTAAGTACTGCCTGCTCTGCGTGGCAGAAACCCTGCGCCGCATGGCCGCCGCTGCCCTGGAGCGGAACCCCGGTCTGCCCGTGGTGTTTGCAGGCGGCGTGATGAGCAGCGAGATCGTGCGGGATTATATCACAAAACGGATGCAGTACGCCTATTTTGTGCCCGGCAAGTTTGCCAGCGATAATGCCATCGGCGTGTCCATCCTGGTGGCAAGGGAGATCAATGCATGGCCGAATACATCAATGTAACCACCCTGAACCTGCTGGCTAAACAGGTGCTGGAGCAGTGCGAACCACTGAATAACCTCATCGTCTGCGGCGAGGTTTCCAACTTTACGCGCCATTACAAAAGCGGCCACTGCTACTTTACCCTGAAAGATGAAAACGCCGCCATCAAGTGTGTGATGTTCCGAGATAAAGCGCGTCTGTTGGGCTTTGCGCCGGAAAACGGCATGCTGGTGCTGGCGTATGGCCGGGCAACGCTGTATGAGCGGGACGGCGCATTCCAGCTGTATTGCGATTATATGCGCCCCTTTGGTGCCGGTGCGGCCCAGATGGCCTTTGATGCGCTGAAGAAAAAGCTTTCTGCCGAAGGCCTGTTTGATGCTGACCACAAACGCCCGCTGCCGTCTATGCCGCAGTGTATCGGGCTGGTCACATCCAAAACCGGTGCGGCATTGCAGGATGTGATCCACATCATCACGCGGCGGTGGCCGATGGTCAAACTGCTGCTGGCCCCCGTCAGTGTGCAGGGGCTGGAAGCGGAAAAGAGCATTGTGGATGGCATCCGCCGCCTGGATGCAGACCCGCGCCCGGATATAATTTTAATCACCCGCGGCGGCGGCAGCAAAGAGGATTTGTGGGTGTTCAACAGTGAGCGCATTGCCCGCGCAGCCTATGCCTGTAAAAAGCCAGTCGTTTCTGCGGTCGGGCATGAAATTGATACCACAATTCTGGATTATGTGGCTGACCTGCGTGCTCCTACACCTTCCGCAGCGGCGGAACTCTGCGTGCCGGATCAGGCACAGGTGCGGCACAAAATATTCATTTTACAACAAAATATTCAAAAAAATATACAGTCCCGCCTGGAAATGTGCTATAATAAATTCAACATCATTTCCCCGGCTGCAGCCATGCAGAACGAAAAAGCAGGAATTGACGCCCGTGCGCAGCTTTTGCGGCAAACGACAGCGCAGATACAGGCCGTTGCAGCCCAAAAGGCAGCTGCCTGCACCCAGGGGCTGCACACCGCTGTTGCGGTGGCAGCGTCACTGAATCCATATGCAGTCCTTGCACGCGGCTATACCATGGTCGCGGATGCCCGCGGCCGCTGCCTGACAACAGAACATCTGAAGCCGGGGCAGAAGATCACTGTTATCGGCAGCAATGCAGCCGCACAGTGTACGGTGGATGCCGTGGCACCCACTCAGGGGAACCCTGAAAAGGAGCAAACCGATGAGAGCACCTAAAACCTTTGAAGAAGGGCTCCAGCGCCTGCAGGAGCTTTTGGCAAAAATGCAGGATGAAACCACAACGCTGGACCAATCCGTTAAACTGTATGCCGAAGCTGCCCAGCTGATCCAGTACTGCAACACGGCGCTGGACAAGGCAAAATTACAGATCGAAGAGATCGACGCATCGCTGGCACAGCCCGGCGCGGATGAGTGAACCCGCAGGATAAGGAGGCTTTTCCCCATGGAACAGGAACGTTATCAACAGCAGTATAAAGCCTTTGTGCAGCAGGCGGAGCAGCGCCTGAACGAACTGTGCGATGTTTATCTGCCGGTAAAAGCCCAAATCAGCCAGGCAGCGCGTTACAGCCTGCTGGGCGGCGGCAAGCGTGTGCGCGCCGTGCTGGTGCTGGCTGCCTGCCAGCTGGCGGGCGGCGATACCGCAGCTGCAGCCGACTATGCCGCGGCGCTGGAAATGCTGCACTGCTATTCCTTGATTCACGATGACATGCCCTGCATGGATAATGATGATTACCGCCGCGGCCGCCTGAGCTGCCATAAGCAATATGGCGAAGCAACCGCCCTGCTGGCGGCGGATGCCTTGGTTACAGCAGCCTTTGAAGCTGTTGCCAATGCGCCGACCCACCCCCAAAGCCGGGTGCAGGCGGCGGCTCATCTGGCCAAAGCAGCCGGGGCACGCGGTATGTTGTATGGCCAGGAACTGGATAAGCATTACGAAACCGTGCACGCCAGCGAAAGCGAGCTGCTGGAACTGCATGCCCACAAGACCGGCGCATTGATTATTGCCGGTGTGGACCTTGGCTGCGATGCCGCTCAGGCGGACGATGCCCTGTGCACTGCCCTGCAGCATTATGCCGCGGAGCTGGGGCTGGTGTTCCAGATCGTGGATGATATTTTGGATGTGACCGCCACGACGGAAGAACTGGGCAAGCCTGTTGGCAGCGATGCCGAAAACGACAAAACGACCTTTATCACCCTGTATGGACTGGAAGGTGCCCGCAGCCTGGCAAAGCAGCATAATGATGCTGCCCTGGCTGCCCTGGCGGATCTTGGCCCGGAAGCAGACTTTTTGCGCGAGATGGCAGTGGAGCTGCTGACCCGCAGCAAGTAACATATTACAGCAGGGCAGGCGGTGCGGCCCACTGCCCGGCAGCTTTGCTGGGAACCCGCCTGTTTGGCCCGGTGTGAGGAGAAAACTACCATGATGACGCTTTTGCGCGAAGCGCTGAGCTGGAATTATGTGCTGGTAACGGCGGTCATCAGCTCGCTGCTGGCACAGTTCACCAAAGTGATTCTGAACCTGATTATCCTTGGCAAATTTATCCCGGAACGCCTGTGGGGCGCAGGGGGCATGCCCAGTGCACACTCCGCAACGGTATGTGCGCTGTTGGTTGCCACCGGGCGCTACTGCGGCACAGGCTCCACGGAGTTTGCCCTGGCGCTGGTTTTGGCCATTATTGTAATGTATGACGCAATGGGTGTGCGCCGGGAAACGGGCGAGCAGGCCAAGATTCTGAACCGCATGCTGAGCGAATGGATGGATCGTGAATCAGATGCCATGCCCTTTTTGGGAGATAAAAAACTGAAAGAAATGGTGGGTCATACCCCTATCCAGGTTCTTACAGGTGCCATTTTTGGCATTGCTGTTGGCCTTTTGATGCCAATGGTGTAAAAACAGAGCAAACGAGGTATGTGATTATGAAATATCCTTATCTGGATAAAATCCAGAAAAACGGGGATGTAAAAAAACTGCCGCAGCAGGAACTTCCGCTTCTGTGTGAGGATATCCGCAATTTTTTGATTGAAAGTGTTTCCTCTACCGGCGGGCACCTTTCGTCCAACTTGGGCGTGGTGGAACTTACGGTGGCTTTGCACCGTGCGCTGACTCTGCCGCAGGATAAAATTTTGTTCGATGTCGGTCACCAGTGCTATACCCACAAGCTGCTGACCGGCCGCCGGGAGGGCTTCGCCCATCTGCGCCAGGTGGACGGCCTTTCGGGCTTTCCCTCCCCGCAGGAAAGCGACTGTGATACCTTTATTGCGGGGCACGGCAGCACGGCGCTTTCCACCGCCATCGGTGTGGCACGCGCCAAAAAGCTGAAAAAAGAACCCGGCAAGGTCGTTGCCATCATCGGGGATGGCGCGTTCACCGGCGGCATGGTCTATGAGGGCATGAACAACGTCAGCAACCTGAACAACCTGATTGTGGTGCTGAACGATAACAAAATGTCCATTTCCAAAAATGTCGGTCAGATGGCAAATTATCTAACCAAACTACGCACAGACCCAAAGTATTTCCGGGTTAAGGCTCATATGGAAACCGCGCTGGAGTGTATCCCCGCAGTGGGCACTGCTCTGGTAGAGGTGCTGCAGGAAGGGAAAAAGATCATCCGCCGCGGCATCTACCACTCCACAATGTTCGAGGAAATGGGGTTCCAGTACGTTGGCCCGGTGGATGGCCACGATGTTACCGAGCTGACCCGGATCTTTACCAACCTGCAGGAACAGTATTCCCCGGTGTTTTTGCATATTGTCACCCAAAAGGGTAAGGGTCTGAAACCGGCGGAAGAAAACCCCGGCGAGTTCCACAGCGTTTCCGCGTTTGATCTGGATCACCTGACAAATCCGGAAATGTCGCCCAAGGATTCTTTCTCCAACCGCTTCGGCAACAAGCTGGCGGCCCTGGGCAGGGAAGTGCCTAACCTGTGCGCCATTACGGCAGCTATGAAATACGGCACTGGCCTGAATTTCTTCTACCACGCCATTCCGGAACGCTTTTTTGACGTTGGCATGGCGGAAGAGCACGCCGTAACCTTTGCGGCGGGCCTTGCCAGCCAAGGCATGCTGCCGGTTGTGGCTATCTACTCCACCTTCTTCCAGCGCGCTTATGACCAGATGATTCATGATGTGAACCTGATGCATCTGGATGTGCTGTTTGCCGTGGACCGTGCTGGCCTTGTGCCGGGCGATGGCGAGACCCACCAGGGCATTTATGATACCGGCTATTTCAGCCAAATCGGCATCCCGGTGTATTCTCCGTGCAACTATGCGGAACTGGAATACTGGCTGGAAGCACTGGTCAAAACCATGCGCGGCCCCCGCGCCATCCGTTATGCCCGCGGAGAAGAAAAGCCGACTCTGGCGGCCCTTGGATGCACCGGCAAACCTTATGATATGCTGTGCGGTGCGGACAAGGCCGATACCGTTCTTGTCAGTTATGGCGCTGAAACCGAGGAGATTCTTGCCGCGGCGGAACTGCTGCGCCACCAGGGAATGGCAGCGGACTGCTGTAAGCTGGTGCAGGTTTATCCCTTGCCGGATGGTCTCTGCCGCCAGCTTTCCAACTATAAAACCATCCTGTTTGCAGAGGAATCCGTGGCAACGGGCGGTATTGGCCAGCAGCTTTGCACTGCCCTGCAGGCAGCAGGTTGGCAGGGCCGCTTTATCCTGCGCGGGGTAGATAACACCCATCTGCTGCACGCCACAGTGCCGCAGCTGCGCCGGGACCAGGGCTTGGATGCTCATACTCTGGCCCAGGACGTGTTGACCCGTAACTGAAATAAGTGAACCGAAAGGTTGTTCATCAATGAAAATTCGTCTGGATCAATACCTTTGCCAAAACGGCTATGCCCAAAGCCGGGAGCGCGCCAAAGCACTGATCATGTCCGGTATTGTCTTTGTCAATGAGCAGAAAGTGGACAAAGCCGGTGAAATGATTGCTGAGGACGCCAAAGTGGAAGTGCGCGGCCATGATATCGGTTACGTCAGCCGCGGCGGCCTCAAGCTGGAAAAAGCCATGCAGGTGTTCCCCATGCGACCGGATGGCAAGGTCTGCATGGATATTGGCGCATCGACAGGCGGCTTTACCGACTGTATGCTCAAAAATGGCGCAGTCAAAGTGTACGCCGTGGATGTGGGCTATGGCCAGCTGGCGTGGAGCCTGCGCACCGATGAGCGCGTGGTCAATATGGAGCGCACAAACATCCGCAATGTTACCCCGGATATGCTGGGGGACAAAATCGCGTTTTTCAGCGTGGATGTTTCCTTTATCTCGCTCAAACATATCTTCCCGGTGGCGGATACTATCTGTACGCCGGATGCCGTCGGCGTCTGTCTGGTGAAGCCCCAGTTTGAAGCCGGACGCGAAAAAGTAGGTAAAAAAGGCGTTGTGCGGGAACCCGCTACCCATACCGAGGTGCTACATATGGCGCAGGGTTACGCCATGGCGAACCACTTTACCCCGGCGGGACTGGATTTTTCGCCCATTAAGGGGCCGGAGGGCAACATTGAATTTTTGATGTATGTCCAGCACAGCCAGAATCCGCAGCCGCTGCCGGAAGGCCTGATCGAACAGACGGTTGCCAACGCTCACGCGGCGCTGGATAAAGCCCCCAACCTGCACTGAACCTTAAAAGCTGCGTTCCTGTTACTTTGGGCAATACCGCATAATTCTAAGTGCCGATACGGCGAGCGAGGTGCGGCAG
>OIWN01002540.1_pt1 | contig 12051 bp, 9 predicted proteins | sample 1587591 | NCBI WGS metagenome assembly OIWN01 (sample SAMEA3888901, study PRJEB22519) | human gut metagenome | biome: human gut; feature: human-associated habitat; material: faeces | place: Denmark | collected 2010 | reverse complement strand
CTGCCAGCGACAACAAGCGGAAGCGCTCCTGAAAACAAACAGTTCTATTTTTTATAGTTCTATACACTTTGTTGGCATGCAATTGACATAACCTGCGGAAATCCGTAACACCACCTACAGGCGGCAGTTCATAAGTTAAACTCCGGTTTATATCAGTCCAACCTCACGGAATACTTCACTCAGTTCTGCCGGCATAGCGCCAGCCAGTGATCTGGCAAGTTCTTCCGGTGTGCATTTCCGGTAGCCAAGTACCCACTGAACGGTCATAAAGATAGAACCCTGACAGTACATTTCCAATTGAAACTGCAGATGCGGAGAAATCTTTTTGCCGGTACGGCTTTCAATCTGATCCGTATAGAAAGCGGTGATCAACTGGAAATCATGATCGCGCAGGCAATTCTGGTCATCGTTTTTAAATGCAGCTTTAAAAAACAACTTTTCTTCCTGAATATAGGTAAATTTATTTACAAGACTTTCATAGACAGATTTTCCTTCCCCCATATGTTCAAAGGATTCTAAGAGAATTTTGTCAAAATACCAGTTGATGAGGTCATATTTATCCTGAAAATTGCGGTAAAAAGTCTGTCTTGTGACACCGCATGCTTCTACAATTTCCTTCACAGTGATTTTTTCTACAGGTGCAGTTTTCATACAGCGTTTCATGGCATCTGCCAGCTCATATTTTGTTCTTTCGTTGGATTTTGTGACTGCCATAGCTTTCTCCTCATTTGTGCAGACCTTTCTAGATAATCACATTTTAGCATAAATCAAGTCTGTTCGGAAAATATTTCTATATGAAAAAACAGTAAACATTCCAAAATTTTTCTAAAATGAGGTTTTATACTTGCCAGACTCCATGTTTTGAAGTATAGTACTCTTCGCTTTGCTGATTCAAAAGAGAAGAGAAGGAGACAACAAAATGACATTTTATCAGGAGTTACAGCTTAGTTCTGCCGGTTCAAAACAGTTGATCAAAAATACGACAGACAAAAAAGAAAAATGGCGTCATATTCTTATCTATAATTTTAAAGTATATCTTGTTATGGCTTTTTGTGTGGCGGTTGTCACATTGTATACAAAACTGACAGGGCAGGAAAACAGCGTTGTAGGAGTAACGGTCCTGTTGGCGCTGCTTGTGCTGAGACAGGCAGATTTTGGCATACGGACGAGTCATGGATTGTTGTCCATTGTGGGAATATTTACGATCATGATGGCTGGCCCGCGACTGGCAAATATGGTATCTCCGGTGGGAGCATTTTTTATAAATTGTGTCTGTATCCTGCTTCTTATGATTTTTGGGTGTCACAATGTCATTATGCATAATCATTCCACGTTTGTGCTCGGGTATCTGCTCTTATATGGATATGATGTGAGTGGCAGAGCTTTTGAGATGCGGGTGATTGGACTTACGGCGGGAATGCTTGTGTGCATGGCGGTTTTTTATAAAAATCAGAAAAACAGACCTTATCGCAGGACATTTAAGGATTTATTCCGGGAATTTGATGTTCGGTCTGCGAGAAACCAATGGTATCTGAAACTGACACTGATCGTCTCAAGTGCAATGCTGATCGTTTCACTGCTTGGACTTCCGAGAGCAATGTGGGCAGGGATCGCATGTATGTCAGTCTGCCTTCCATTTACAGAGGATGGAAAAATGAGGGCGGTAGACAGGGGCGTGTTTAATATTGCCGGATGTGCGCTGTTTCTCGTCCTTTATCTAATACTGCCGGAGTCAGGAAGAAGTATGATCGGAATTATTGGTGGGATCGGCGTGGGTTATTCTGCCGGATATAAATGGCAGACGGTTTTTAACACGTTTGGAGCGCTTGCAATTGCAGCTTCATTGTTCGGACTGCCGATGGCGCTGCTGCTTCGGACAGGGATCAATGTGACTGCCTCTCTTTATACAGTGGTTTGTAATGTCGTATATGACAAATTGCATGGCAAAAGAGCAGAAATCGCAGAAAACCTCGTAAAACCATAAAAAACACTGGTATTTTGCAAAAGTGTGTGCTATAATCCTAGAATGACTGCGATAGTCGTAGTACGCCCATTTTTAGGCAGAGCCAGAAAAACCGCGGGTTTATGCGACTTTGGACGTGGCTCGATTAGCGCATTAAGCGTGAAATGTACATGGATATTTTATATATATAAGGAGGAAAATCATTATAATGAGTGTACAGGTTGAAAAATTAGAAAAAAACATGGCAAAACTTACTGTTGAAGTACCAGCAGAAGAAGTAGAAAAAGCTTTACAGGCTGCTTACATGAAAGAGAAGAACAAAATCAGCATTCCTGGTTTCCGTAAAGGTAAAGTTCCAAGAGCTATGATCGAGAAAATGTACGGTGCAGCTGTATTTTATGAAGAAGCAGCAAACATCTTAATTCAGGATAATTATGCAGCAGCTATGGAAGAGAGCAAAGAGGACATCGTTTCAAGACCAACAATTGACATTGTTCAGATCGAATCCGGAAAACCTTTCATCTTCACAGCAGAAGTGGCTGTAAGACCGGAAGTGACACTTGGAAAATACAAAGGTGTTCAGGTAACTAAGATCGACACAACTGTAACAGACGAAGAAGTAGAAGCAGCACTTGAGAAAGAGCAGCAGAAGAACTCCAGAACTGTAACTGTAACAGACAGACCAGTTGCAAACGGTGATACAGCAGTCATCGATTTCGAAGGATTTGTTGACGGCATTGCATTTGAAGGTGGTAAAGGAGAGAATCATCCATTAGAGATCGGTTCCCACTCTTTCATCGATACATTCGAAGATCAGTTAGTAGGACACAATGCAGGGGATGAAGTAGAAGTTAACGTTACTTTCCCAGAGAAATATCAGGCAGCTGATTTAGCTGGAAAACCAGCCGTATTCAAAGTTAAGATCAACGAGATCAAAGCAAAAGAACTTCCAGAATTAAATGATGAATTTGCTTCTGAAGTATCTGAGTTTGATACATTAGCTGAGTACAAAGAAGACTTAAGAAAACATCTTGAAGTTGAGAAAGAGAACGAAGCAAAACGTACAAAAGAAGATGAAGCAATCAAGAAGATCATCGACAAATCCACAATGGAGATCCCGGAAGCTATGATCGAGACACAGTGCGAGAACATGATCAATGAGTTCGCACAGAGAATCGCACAGAGCGGTCTTTCCATGGAGCAGTACATGCAGTTCTCCGGTATGACAATCGATGGATTAAAAGAGCAGGTTCGTCCAGAAGCTGAGACTCGTATCAAGAGCAGCCTTGTATTAGAGCAGATCGCAAAAGAAGAGAACATCGAAGTTTCTGAAGATGAGATCAATGCAGAAGTTGAGAAGATGGCAGCTCAGTACGGAATGGAAGCTGACAAGTTAAAAGAGTACTTAGGAGAAGCTGAGAAAGAATCCATTAAGAGAGATTTATCTGTGACAAAAGCAGTTGACTTAATTATGGAGAACGTAAAAGAAAGAGCAAAAGCTAAGACAAAGAAAGAAAAAGAAGCTGAAGCAGAAGAAGGAACAGAAGAATAATTCCGGCAGCGTACAGCAGACAGAGGATTGCATATAATATGCAGACCGGAAATATCACAGACTGGCTCTTATGAGCCGGTCTGTTTGAGATTTATGGCAGAATGCATTTGATGAGAAAAAAGTTCAGTATTTTTTAAAATTCGAACAAGATATTAATTTTTCATAAAACATGTTTTTTCCTATTCCAACGTCCCTGTATTTGTGGGATAATATTTATCAGTGCAGTGTATGACCGATATATTGCAATAGTGAAAAAAGTGTGGATTCAATCATAGTGCGATTCCAACCATATTTATGAAAAGGAAAGGGCAGGTAAGAGATATGAGTTTAGTACCTTACGTCATTGAACAGACAAGCAGAGGAGAGCGTAATTACGATATTTACTCCAGATTATTAAAAGATAGAATTATTTTCCTGGGAGAAGAAGTGAATGAGACAACAGCAAGCCTTGTGGTTGCACAGTTACTTTTCTTAGAGTCCGAGGATCCTGGAAAAGATATTCATTTATATATCAATTCCCCGGGTGGAATGGTAACAGCAGGTCTTGCTATTTATGATACGATGCAGTACATCAAATGCGATGTATCTACCATCTGTATCGGTATGGCAGCCAGCATGGGAGCATTTTTACTTGCAGGCGGAGCAAAGGGCAAGAGACTTGCACTTCCGAATGCAGAGATTATGATCCATCAGCCATCCGGCGGAGCAAAAGGTCAGGCAACGGAGATCCAGATCGCAGCGGAAAACATTTTAAAGACAAAGAAGAAATTAAATGAGATTTTAGCTGCAAACACCGGAAAACCTTATGACGTGATCGCAGCGGACACAGAGAGAGATCATTATATGTCTGCTCAGGAAGCAATGGAATACGGACTGATCGATAATGTGATCACAAGCCGCTAATAAATAGAGACATTGGAGAATAAGAAATGACAGGAAGAAATGACGAGAGACTGCGCTGCTCATTTTGTGGTAAGACTCAGGATCAGGTCCGTAAACTGATCGCGGGACCAAACGGAGCCTATATCTGTGATGAGTGTGTAGACGTTTGCGCCGAGATTATAGACGAAGAGTTGGAGAATGATGAATTTGACGGAAATCTGGAAGAACCTGCGGAGCAGATCAATCTGATCAAGCCGGAGGAGATGAAGGCATTTTTAGACGAGTACGTCATTGGCCAGGATAAAGCGAAGAAAGTTTTGTCCGTTGCAGTTTATAATCATTACAAGAGAATTATGGCAGGATCAGATTCAGATGTAGAATTGCAGAAGAGTAATATTCTTATGCTCGGACCAACCGGTTCCGGTAAAACACTTTTAGCACAGACTTTGGCGAGAGTGTTGAATGTTCCGTTTGCGATCGCAGATGCAACCACACTTACCGAGGCAGGTTATGTGGGTGAAGATGTCGAGAATATCCTTTTGAAACTGATCCAGGCTGCTGATTATGATATTGAGCGTGCACAGCACGGTATCATTTACATTGATGAGATTGACAAGATTACAAAAAAATCTGAGAACGTTTCCATCACAAGAGACGTTTCCGGCGAGGGTGTACAGCAGGCGTTACTTAAGATTTTAGAGGGAACGGTTGCTTCTGTTCCGCCACAGGGTGGAAGAAAACATCCGCAGCAGGAACTGATCCCGATTGATACTACCAATATTTTATTTATCTGTGGTGGTGCTTTTGATGGATTGGAGAAGATCATTGAGACACGTCTCGACCAGAAATCCATTGGATTTAATGCAGAAGTACACGCCAAAGATGAGTACAATGTAGGGGAAGTATTAAAACATGTGCTTCCACAGGATTTTGTGAAATTCGGACTCATCCCTGAATTTATCGGTCGTGTGCCGGTAACCGTAACACTGGATATGTTAGATAAGGATGCGATGATCCGTATCTTATGCGAGCCGAAGAATGCACTTGTAAAACAGTACAAAAAGCTGTTTGAATTAGACGGTGTCAGTCTGGAATTTGACAAGGATGCACTCGAAGCAATCGTGGACAAAGCGCTTGAGAGAAAGACCGGAGCGCGTGGTCTTCGTGCAATCATGGAGGCTGTTACATTAGATCTGATGTATCATATTCCATCCGATGAGAGCATTACAAAATGTGAGATCACCAAAGAAGATGTAGAAAAGAATCTTGCAATTGAAGAGAAAGAAGAAAAAGCACTTGTTGAGAAGTTAGAACAGGCTTCTTAAACAAAAGATAACAGCAGGAAAAGCTGTTACAGATAAAGGAATTATAGAAAATGGATACAATGATTATGAAAATGCCTGCAGTTGCCCTTCGTGGAATGGTGATCCTGCCGGGAATGGTAGCCCATTTTGACGTAAGCCGTGCAAAATCCATCAAGGCAGTGGAAGAGGCGATGATGGATGAGCAGAAGATTTTTCTTGTGGCACAGAAAGATGTGGAACAGGAAAATCCTGATATCGAGGACTTATTTAAGATCGGGATCATTGCTGAGGTAAAGCAGGTAATTAAGTTACAAAATAATATTGTACGCATTTTGGTAGAAGGGAAAGAGCGGGCAGAATTGTCCGCTTTTCTTGAAAATCCGGACTATCTGCTTGCGGAGATCATTCGATTTGACGAGGAAGTGGATGACGGACTGCCAGAAGAAGCGAAGGAGGCAATGCTTCGGAGCATTCAGGAGACATTTGGTAAATATGTGGTCGTCAATCCCAAAATGGGAAAAGAGCTGCAACGCCAGTTAAGTGAGATCACAGATCTGGAAAAACTGATGAATCAGCTTGCCAACAGCCTTCCGGTACATTTTGAGGAAAAACAGAAAATCTTAGATGCGGTTTCTATGACCGAACGTTATGAGGTTCTGATGGCACTCTTATTAAAAGAGATCGAGATCATAGCCATCAAGAATGATTTTCAGGCGAAAGTCAAGGCGCATGTGGATAAAAACCAGAAAGAATATCTGCTGAGAGAGCAGATGAAAGTAATCCGTGAGGAGCTTGGCGAAGATAATACGGAATCAGACGCAGATCACTTTATGGATGCTCTGGGCAAAATCAAGGCAGACAAAGAAGTAAAAGAGAAGATCAAAAAAGAGATCGACAGTTTTAAAAATATCAGTTCCAGCTCCTCTGAGAGCGCTGTGGCGAGAGGGTATATTGAAACACTTTTGGAGCTTCCGTGGAATAAGACATCCAGAGATAACAAGGATCTGAAGAATGCCGAGCAGATTTTAAATGCGGATCATTACGGCCTGGAAAAAGTAAAAGAGCGTATGTTGGAATTTCTGGCTGTCCGCAATCTCACCAGCAAGGGCGAGAGCCCGATCATCTGTCTGGTCGGACCACCGGGAACCGGTAAAACGAGTATTGCCCGGTCCGTTGCAAAAGCGTTAGATAAAAAATATGTGCGGATCAGTCTCGGTGGTGTGCGGGATGAGGCAGAGATCCGCGGCCACAGAAGAACTTACGTCGGAGCAATGCCGGGACGTATCGTGAACGGACTGCGCAGCGCCGGCGTGAAAAATCCGCTCATGCTGTTAGATGAGATCGATAAGATGAGCAGCGATTACAAGGGGGATACGGCGTCTGCATTGCTGGAAGTGCTTGACGCGGAGCAGAATAAGAAGTTCCGGGATCATTATGTTGAGATACCGATCGATCTTTCAGAAGTGCTGTTTATTGCAACAGCAAACTCTGTGCAGGATATCCCAAGGCCGCTGTTAGACCGTATGGAACTGATCGAAGTGACCAGTTATACAGAGAATGAGAAGCTTCACATTGCCAAAGAGCATCTGCTCGCAAAGCAGATGGAGCGCAATGGGATCAGACCGGAGCAGCTCGCCATCACAGACAAAGCGATGGCAAAGATCATCAGTGGTTACACAAGGGAAGCCGGTGTGCGTAATCTTGAACGTAAGCTTGGTGAGATATGCAGAAAAGCAGCAAGACCGCTTTACGAGGGAGAAAAAGAGAAGATTAAAGTTACAGAACAGAATCTTGAAAAGTTCCTCGGCAAAGAGAAATACAGTTTTGATAAGAAAAATGATACGGATGAAGTAGGAATCGTCCGTGGACTTGCATGGACAAGCGTTGGTGGAGATACTTTAGAGATTGAAGTCAACATCATGCCGGGAAAAGGTGAGTTCCAGCTGACCGGACAGCTGGGAGATGTGATGAAGGAATCTGCACAGGCGGGAATCAGCTATATCCGTTCTGTCAGTGAAGAGTATCATATTCCGAAAAAGTTTTTCCAGGAGAATGACATCCATATCCACATCCCGGAGGGTGCAGTGCCGAAGGATGGACCGTCTGCCGGAATCACGATGGCGACAGCCATGTTGTCGGCGATCACGAAGACACCGGTCCGCGCTGATGTCGCAATGACAGGTGAGATCACACTTCGCGGCCGTGTGCTTCCAATCGGTGGACTGAAGGAAAAAACACTGGCAGCCAAAAATGCAGGAATTAAGACCATCTGTGTGCCAAAGAAGAATGAGAAGGATATAGATGAGATTTCACCGGAGATCAAAAAAGGTCTGAAAATCGTGTTTGTGGAGCAGATGAAAGACGTGCTGGATGTGGCGTTTGTAAAGAAGTGAATTAAGAAGAGGAAAAGACAATGGTAATTAGAAGTGTAAATTTGGAGACTGTCTGTGGTATCACAAGTAAAATACCGGACAATCCATTTAATGAAGTGGCATTTGCAGGAAAGTCAAATGTAGGAAAATCATCCATGATCAATGCGCTGTTAAACCGCAAGTCGCTCGCAAGGACATCGGCGCAGCCGGGAAAGACGCAGACCATCAATTTTTACAATGTCAATGATGCCATGTATCTGGTCGATCTGCCCGGTTATGGATATGCAAAGACCTCTGCCAGCGAGAAGGAAAAATGGGGAAAAATGATCGAGAATTATCTTCATACCTCTAAAAAACTGCAGGCAGTCTTTTTGCTGATCGATATCCGTCATGATCCGTCTGCAAACGATAAAATGATGTATGACTGGATGGTTTATCAGGGATTTACACCGATTATCATCGCCACAAAACTTGATAAGATCAAACGAAGCCAGATCCAGAAGAATGTAAAAGCAATCCGCGAAGGTCTGAAAGTAAAGCCGGGTACGGTGATCATTCCATTCTCCTCCGAGACGAAGCAGGGAAGAGATGAACTCTGGGAGGTTATCGATTCCTTTGTTCTGCCACAGGAGGAAACTGAGGAAGAAGATAAATAACAGTTTGCAGAATGCCTGTGGCCTGTAATGTAAAAATGACATTGCACTGCAAAATCGTTCATGGTAAAATAGCAGTATAAGTGTCAGACAAGACAAAAAGCACCCGGAGATACTTTCCGGGTGTTCTGCGAATATAAAGGTGCATCGGAGGATGGTAGAGATGAAAAAGAAGAAAATTGTGATTGCTCTTGGACATGAAGCATTGGGAACAACACTTCCTGAACAGAAAGAGGCAACGAAACGAACAGCAAAGGCAGTGGCAGATTTTATCCGTGAAGATTATCAGGTTGTGATCACACACAGTAACGGACCACAGATCGGTATGATCCATACTGCTATGAATGAATTTTGTAAATTATATCCGGAATATACTGCAACACCAATGTCTGTATGTTCTGCGATGAGCCAGGGATATATCGGTTACGATTTACAGAATGCGATCCGTGCGGAATTATTGAACAAGGGAATCTATAAACCTGTTTCTACGATCCTTACACAGGTTGTGGTTGATCCATATGACGAGGCGTTTTACAAACCAAGCAAAGTCATTGGACGTGTGCTGACGGAAGAGGAAGCAGAGGCAGAGGAGAAAAAAGGAAATCACGTTGTAAAAACAGAAGGCGGGTACAGACGAATCGTTGCAGCGCCAAAGCCAATGGATATCGTGGAGATCGATGCGGTCAAAGCATTGTCCGATGCTGACCAGATCGTAGTTGCCTGTGGAGGCGGCGGAATCCCGGTATTAATGCAGGACAACAACTTAAAAGGTGCCAGTGCTGTTATTGAAAAAGACCTTGCAGCAGGAAAACTGGCAGAACTGCTGGATGCAGACATGCTTGTTATTTTGACAAGTGTTGACAATGTATGCTTAAATTATGGACAGCCGGATGAAAAACCATTATCAACCATGACTGTTGCAGAAGCAAAGAAATACATGGAGCAGGGACAGTTTGGTGAGGGCGATATGCTTCCTAAGATAGAGGCAGCCATCAACTTTATCGGTGACTCTGCGATCAGGTCCGTTCTGATCACAAAATTGAACAAAGACGGTTCTAATATCCATGGCGGTATGGGAACCATGATCACAAAATAATGTTTTTGACATAATGTTTACAAAAAGAGCAGGTTTTTTTACAAAAGAAAGCTTGCTTTTTTTATGTTTATTTCGTATAATCTCTCCGTAGATGGAGTCGCCGTACCAAAGAAGAAACTTAAAATTTATTATACATTTTTCACAAGAATACGAATAAAAACGAAGAGAAGAGTCTGTATTATTGTGAAAAGTGTATAAGTTTTAAGTTTTTCGGAGATTGGTCCGCCGGCTCCGTGCTGATTTAAGGAGATTGTTAAAACTATAACAGAAATCAGGAGAGGCATACGCATTTCGAATGAATAAAAATCAGCAGGAACACTTGAAAAATGAAACCATAAAAAGAAAGGAAGAATTTATGACAAGAAGAACAAAAATCATCTGTACGTTAGGACCATCCACCGACAATGAAGCGGTGATGAGAGCATTGATCGAAGAGGGAATGAACGTTGCACGTTTCAATTTTTCGCATGGACCGCATGATGAGCAGATGGGAAGATTAAAAATGCTCCGCAAACTGCGCAAAGAATTGGGAAAATATGTTGCAGCTTTACTTGATACAAAGGGACCGGAAATCCGTCTCGTAGAATTTGAAAAAGGAAAAACAGAGTTAAAGACAGGCCAGACTTTTACACTGACAACCGATGATATTCCTGGAACTGATGAGCGCGTATCTATTACTTACAAAAATCTTGCAGATGATGTAAAGCCGGGCGATCATATCCTGATCGATGATGGTCTGGTAGGTCTGGAAGTTGTAGAGATCAAACCGGTTGCAAAACCAGTGAATACCAAGGTCAACGCAAGAGATATTGTCTGTAAAGTGTTAAATGATGGTGTGATTTCCAATAAAAAAGGCGTGAACGTTCCGAACGTTGACCTCACGATGCCGTTTATCAGTGAAAAAGATTACGGAGATATCTGTTTTGCGGTAGAAAATGATTATGATTTTATCGCAGCTTCCTTTGTCCGTACCGCAGAGGATGTTATGGAAATCCGCAAAATCCTTGCGGAAAAAGGCGGCGATGATATTAAGATCATTTCCAAGATCGAGAACATGCAGGGTGTCCGCAATATCGATGACATCATCCGTGTGTCCGACGGTATCATGGTGGCGCGTGGAGACATGGGGGTTGAAATCCCGTTAGAAGATGTTCCGGTTATGCAGAAAATGATCATCAAAAAAGTATGTGAGGCTGGAAAAATCGTTATCACAGCAACTCAGATGTTAGATTCCATGATGAAACATCCAAGACCAACAAGAGCAGAGTCCACAGACGTTGCAAATGCAATTTATGACGGAACGAGTGCAATCATGTTATCCGGAGAGACTGCTGCAGGAATGTATCCGATTGAAGCAGTAAAAACAATGGTTCGAATCGCAACCCGTACAGAGCATGATATCAACTATTTACAGAGATTCAGACAGCGCAGGACCATGTGTAACCCGGATGTGACAAACGCAATCTCACATGCAACCTGTACGATGGCTGGTGATTTAAGTGCAGCGGCAATCGTGACGGTAACGAAGTCCGGACGTACTGCGAGAATGATCTCCAAATACCGTCCAAACTGCACGATCATCGGTGAGTGCCTGACAGAAAAGGTATGCCGTCAGTTAAACCTTGAGTGGGGTGTAGAACCGATTCTTATCACAGAGGAACAGGATGCAAGCCAGTTGTTTGAGAAGGCAGTTGATGTGGCAGAGATGGCAGGATTTGTTTCCAAAGGGGAATTAGTTGTTCTGACCGGTGGTGTTCCACTTGGGGTATCCGGTACAACGAACCTCATCAAAGTACAGGTCGCAGGACATATTCTTGTGACAGGAAAAGGGCTAAACGGAAAGAAAATTTCCGGAAACCTTTGTGTGTGCCACAGCAATGAAGATTTAAAAAGCTTCAAAGACGGTGATATCATTGTCGCAGCAGACACTACAAATGAAATGATGGCGCAGATGCGTCAGGCTTCCGCACTGATCGTAGAAGCAGAGGGTGCAAACTGTCATGCAGCAATCGCAGGGTTAAGCCTTGATATTCCGGTTCTGATCGCAGCTAAAAATGCATTGAATGTCTTAAAGACCAGTGCTTACGTTGAAGTGGACTGCGAGAGCGGGGTTGTAAGTGCGAACTAAACCGGAGGTTCATTTGCGTAGTGTCGCAGATTCTGTGGTGCTTTTATAGGGCTTGAAGGGCAGATATAAGCGTCCTCTCGCAAGTCGTGATTTTATAGGTT
>OIWN01002537.1_pt1 | contig 12063 bp, 10 predicted proteins | sample 1587591 | NCBI WGS metagenome assembly OIWN01 (sample SAMEA3888901, study PRJEB22519) | human gut metagenome | biome: human gut; feature: human-associated habitat; material: faeces | place: Denmark | collected 2010 | reverse complement strand
TGACGAAAGGCAGCCGGCTGGTTGAAGATAATGCCGAGCTTGCTTGTCAAATCAATTGGTATCGACTCAGAACAAGCATTCTTACGAATCGTCATTTGACGGAAGCGCGCCATTGATGAAACCTGATTTTTCAACGGAATCCCTTACAGGCGTTTGGCGGACTACGGTGGAGCATTTCATGGCTTCGCCGGAAGGACAAAATCTTGTTGACCGCATCTCCAGCTGTCCTTCTGACGTTTTCCCTCCTCATCCGTTCCGAGCGCTTGAAGAGACGCCTTTTGAACAAGTTCGTGCGGTCATTTTCGGCCAGGATCCGTATCACACGCCCGGCAAGGCTTGTGGGTTAGCTTTTTCTGTGCCGGCGGGAGAAAAACTGCCGCCTTCCTTGAAAAACATTTTCAAAGTAATGGCTGCGTCCAATGGAATACGCCGCACGCGAGGCGATCTTTCCGATTGGGCTGCAGCGGGTGTATTGCTCCTCAATACGATTTTGACGGTGGAAGCGGGAAAACCTCTGGCTCATGCTGGATGGGGGTGGGAGACCTTGACCGACCGACTTGTTGCTCAGCTTTCTTCAGGACGAAATGGACTTGTTTTTTTTCTGTGGGGCAAACCAGCACAGCGTCTTCGGCCTGGCGCAGCGGGGCTGCTGCACGGTGGGTATCCTGATAGTCGCGCGCGCGGACATCGGCCAGAACATTCTGGTAGTCGTGCTTTTCGCCTTTCATCAGCAGCTCTTTATAGCGGCGCTCTGCGCGGGCTTCCGGGGTGGCAGTCAGGAAGATTTTTACCGTTGCGTTGGGCAGAACCACAGTGCCGATATCGCGGCCATCCATCAGCACATCGCGGCTGGCGGCCAAAGTGCGCTGGGCATCCAGCAAAAAGGTGCGCACAGCCGGAATTGCCGCCACAGCGGAAGCCGCCATGCCGATCTCCTCGGCACGGATGGCTGAGGAAACATCCTCGCCGTTCAGGTAAAAGTGCTGGGTGCCCTCCTCCAGCTTGGTATCCAGGTGGATTTGCGGCAGCAGGGCCTCCACGGCAGCGGCATCATGCGGGTCCTTGCCCTGGCGCACGGCGTACAGGCCGATGGAGCGGTACATGGCACCGGTATCTACATAGGTAAAGCCCATATCCGCAGCAAGGCGTTTGGCAAGGCTGGATTTGCCCGCCCCGGACGGGCCATCGATTGCAACAGAGATCATCAGAAAAACTTCCTTCCGTTATAGTACTGTGTTTGTAGAAATAGGCGATATTTTCGACTTTTCTGATACACCCTAGGGCAATACCGCATAATTCTAAGTGCCGATACGGCGAGCGAGGTGCGGCAGATGCTAAGCCAAAAGCGCAGATAATACTGGATGCTGCAAAGGTGAGCGCCGCCAGTGGCGGAAACAGCGAACCGAAGCAGGGGCAGCGGTCGCAGAGTGCGAGGGGCTTTTGCCCCCGAAGCACGATGCGGGTACCGCAACCCGACATTATCGAGCATTTTGGCAACGCAGATGCCGTGCCGCAGCTGCCGGAGCGGTGCTTAAGCCGCAAGGCGGGAATTGTGCGGTGTTGCCCTAGGAATGAAATTTTGTTGAGGAATATATGGCAGGGGTTCGGAACGGTCAAGACCGTTCCCTACGGATGAGGGGGAGGTTTGCGGCATATGGCAAGGTTTCTCTGTGCCATGAACCTTAAAATTATCATAAAAAATGCCGCGGCCCGGTGGGGCGGCGGCAAATAGGGATGGGTTATAGATATTCTTCAAAAAATTCTGCGGTGGCGGATTCGATGCGGCGGCGGACGGAGAAATCGTCGATTTTTTTGCCGGATGCGGCGGTGAAATTGTGAGTGGCGTCCTCATACTGGCCAGTCAGGTCCACCAGAGGGCCGCTGTGTTCGGCGGCAGCCTGGCGGGTCAGGTCAATGGTGGTCTGGCTCAGCAATTCGGCATCCCCGGCGGTATAAGCCAGCAGCAGAGGGCCGTTGTAGGTGCGCAGGCTGGCGGTGGGGTCCTGGTCGGCAACCTGCTGCACAAAATCGGCGCTGATCGTTACGCCCCACTTGGGCAGGTCCAGCACGCCGTTCTGTATGGCACCGTCATAAATAGCCTGGCGGCCCTCGGCGCTGTGGTCCAGAAATTCCAGCCCGTCCAGCCCTGTGTTATCCGCCGGTGCCCACAGGGCGGCGGCTTTGATGGAATCTTTCAGGTAGACGCTGACGGCGCGGCCGCCCATGCTGTGGCCCAGCAGGCCGATGCGCTCCGGGTCGGCACCCACAGTGTCGGTCAGGTAGGTGATGGCAGAAGTGATATCATCCCGCATGTTGGCGGGGGTGTAAGCGGTGAACGGCTCCTCGCTTTCGCCGCTGCCCGCAAAGTCAATGGCGATGCTGGCAATGCCGTGCTGGGCCAGCGTTTTGGCCAGCGGCTTGGCGTGGCCGTCCAGCTGGCGGTTGCCGGTAAAGCCGTGGCAGATCACCACGGCAGGCATGTTTTCGGCATTGGCAGGGGTGGTCAGCGTGGCATGGATGCTGCCGCGCTCGCCGGGGATGGTAAGCTGCTGCACCTGAACGGATGCCCCGCAGCCGGAAAACAGCACCACCGCCGCGCAGACGGCTGCGGCCAGCAGCACCGCAAAAAAGGAACGCAGATGTTTCATGCAGATTCCCCCTTTCTTAGGGTGTAGCTGAAAAGGCGAAAAATTCGTTGGCTTCTTTGCTTTCAGATACATCTTGGGGGTGAGTATACCACATTGCCCCGGCAATAACAACCGCCGCGACGTAAACAAACCGTGAACAAACCATCAATTTACACTGGTAAAAAATTGGTTACGACCGCCTACGGGGCGGAGGTTTACTGCCCCGGTTCCCACATGGCAACGGGGGTCATGATGGTGGGATCACTGGCGGGGGCAAGGTACTGCTGGTAGGTCTGGAACCAGTTGTCCGAAAGATCATCATACACCCAGGAAAGCAGCAACAACTGGCCCACAGGGGATTCGGCGGCAATATAGGTGCTTTCACCTGCCTGCCAGCTGGTGTGGAACACGCTGCCGGCGGCAAAGTTCAGCAGCAGGCTTTCGCCGCCCTGACCGCTGTTGGAACGAAACAGCATCATGGTGCCCCATTTTTGGGAGTAGAGGTTGGCAACCGTGGAAGAACCCAACAGATAACCGTAAGGATAATCGGAACGGTCGATCCCCAAAAGGGATTCCAGCGCGGTCTGCTCCCCGTTGCGCAGGTTGAGCCGGATGGCGTTGAACGGGGTATCATCCGGATTCTCCCAAATGCTGGTATTCAGATAGAGAGAATCCCCATACAGCGCGGCATGGGTGAAAGAACCGGAATTTTCGTTCAGGCTGTATAACCGCCGGCTTTGGGCGGTGACGGGGTCGTACAGCACAACGTCATAACTGGTGTTCTGGAACCGGGAAGAATAACTGCCGGCCAGGCTGTAATCGGACATTTTATCGGAAGTGAATGGTTCGGCGCAGCGCTCCCGGAACAGCACAAGCTGGTTGTTCCAGACACCGCAGAGGTGGTCGGTATCCGGGATGGGCATGGTTTCGTACTGGCCGGTGGTGCGCTCCATGCGGAACCAGCGGGTGGGCTCTTCGCCCTGCTGGCTCCGCATGATGCCGTATAAATAGGTGGAATCGCAGCCGCCGATATACACGGCGTCATGATCCAGCCGGACAAGCTCGGTGCGGGTGGTGCCGTCCAGCATTTCAATGCGGCCCTGGCCAAAGGCGTTCTGCATCCAGCGGCGGGCGGCGGTAACATCCTCCTGGGTGTAAGGCTCCAGCTCTTGGGGATAAAGGGCCAGCGGAACCCCGGCATCTGCCGCGCGCGCCCAGCGCATGATCTCATCGTCCGACATGGCGTTGATATCCGCGCCGGAAGCGCCCTTTGCCGTTGTGGGCGAATAGGTGCCGTAAACAAGGTAAACGCAATCCCCGGCGGGAACCAGAGAATACATCTGGTCCGTGATGCGGGCAGGGCAGCTGCTGGTGGTATGGGTGCAGCCGGGCACATCACAGAACACGGTCTGCACGCCGGTGCTCAGGTTAGTGCGAAGGATCAGGTTGGCATCATAATCAAACACAGCGGCAGCGCGGTCATCGTCCCACTGGTAAGCGATGACGTCAGTGTAATAATAATCGCTGGTTTCTGGCAGCGGCTCGGCGGGCAGCAGATCGGTGCTGCCCGGCTGCGGGGTGGGGGCATAGGGCTGCCAGGTCAGCTGCATGCTGTAATAGGCGCGGGGAACATCGTCAAGGGTAAAGGAGCCGTATACACAGGTCAGCAGGGCGTTGCCTCTGGCGCTGTACAGGCCGGTTTCGGCGTAATCGCTGCCGTAAGGCACGGTCCAGTCGCCCAGGTCGGTAAGGCCCTCCCACTGCACCCAGGCGTTCAGCAGGTCGGAGATATTCAGCAATACCGGGCTACCGGACAGCAGGGTGGGATCGTCCAGCGGGGCCTGAACCCACAGGTTCAGCAGGCGGCCGGTTTTATTATCATAATCCAGGGCGAATGTGGGGGATTCGTTGTATTCGGGGTCGCTTTCATCATAGGCGGCATGGGGGTAGCGCAGCAGCCGCGTAATGCCAAGGGAATCACTGGAAGTATACAGCTCACCGCTGCTGTAGCTGCTCAGGTTATCGGTTGCCACATGGTACCAGGTGTCCGGCAATACCTCGGCATCATGGAGCTGGGTCAGCAGGCTGGCGGCAAAATCAGCGGCGGTATCGCTGGAGGTCATGTTGTAGCGGCTGTTCCCGGCGGGGGTATACAGGGCTGCTGTGCCGTCCAGCCCGGCGGAAACCATCCAGTCCGTGCGGTTCATCTGGGTGCGGTTTTTGACCTGCTGTAATAGATAAAAATCATCCCCGCTGACCTCGCGGGATTCATACAGGCCAGAGCTTTGATTGACGGTGCCGAACATACGGGCATCCTGTGCGCGGAACCAGAGCAGCGGCAGGCAGGCCAGCACAGCCACCAGGGCGGCGCAGGCCAGCATCAGAAGCTTGCCGCGTTTTGTGGTTTTCATACGGGTTCCTCCTGTGCGAGTTCGGCGGCGGTTTGGTTCGGTGCGGGCAGGGTGACGGTTACGGTGGTGCCTTTGCCAAGCTCGCTTTCCATGGCAAGCGTTCCGCCGTGGGCCTGGGCAATGCGGCTGCACAGGGCCAGGCCCAGGCCGCTGCCGCCCTGGCGGCGGGAACGGGATTTATCCACCATATAAAACGGCTCCACCACGCGGGCCAGCTTGTCCGCCGGGATGCCCTGGCCGTGGTCCTGAACCGTCAGCCGGATGGAACCATCTGCCTGTTCGGCGCAGACCGCAATGGCGCTGCCGGGGGTGCTGGCCTTGGCGGCGTTGGTGACAAGGTTGATGACGAGATCACACAGCAGGTCGGCATCTCCCTGCACGGTCAGGCCGTTGGACTGCATGGTCAGAATGCAGCCGTTCAGAGCGGGGGCAACGGCATGGCGCGCTTCGGCAAAAACAGAATCCAGCTGCACGGGTACCAGTTGAGGGGCGTGCTCACCCAGGCCCATCAGCTGCAGCAGCTTTCCGCTTAAGGCTTCCAGCCGCTGGGCTTCATGGAAGATGGCCCCGGCGGCTTCACGCTGTTCTTCGGGGTCTGGCTGCATGCTGCGCAAAAGGTCGGCATAGCCGATGATGCCGGTCATGGGGGTTTTGAGCTCATGGGTAAACGCACCCACAAAATCATCCCGCTGCTGGACCGAAAGCTCCAGAGCTTCCACTTTGTCCTGCACGGCACCGGCCATCTGGTCAAAGCCCTGGCTCAGGATTTCAAGCTCATCCCCGGTGTGCATCCTGGTGCGCAAGGCATAATCACCCGCGGCAATGCGGGCGCTGGCGGCGGTCAGCACGGTCAGTGGGTGGGTGAGGCGGCGGCTGACAAGCCAGACCACCACGGCAGCCCCGGCCACCACGGCAGCTTCCAGCAGGAAAAAGCGCTGCAGGCTGCGGTTGCGCGCGGCAAAAATCTCCGTTACATCAAAGGTGGTTACCATCACAAGGCCGCCCAGCAGATCGCTGCGGTAGGTGCGGGTCACATGGGGGCCGTACTGCAAAATGCTTTGGCCGTCCCGCAGGCCGTATATGGCATAGGCTTCGTCCTGGGTGGGGTCAGCGGATGCGCGGAACAGCCCCTGGGAATAAACCCCACGGGCCAGATCCCCTGCGCGCCAGGTGGCGGCGGTGATAAAATCATCCCCGCAGGTATCTTCGCCGCGGCCGGTCTGGTCCAGGTAGTAATCCTCCACCACGCCGCACAGCATGGCGTGCATGCTTTGTTCCTGCTCGGCGGCTGCGCTTAGGCGGTCCATAAAGCTGCCGTTGACCAGCACCGCACCGCCCACGGCAAAAAACGCGGCGATGACCAGCAGCATGATGCAGACAAGTTTTTGAGAAAATTTCATAGAAAAACCCGTAAGTAAGTTTGAAATTGGAAATGAGAAATCAGCAATTTGAGGTTATTTCTGGTCGGATTTAAGGCGGTAACCGACACGGTAGACGGTTTCGATCTTATCCGCCCAGCCAAGTTTTTTGCGCAGGCGCTGGATGTGCAGGTCCAGGGTGCGGCTGTCCAGCAGATCGCCGCCCCACACCCGCCCGTACAATACATCGCGGTACAGCGCCGCCCCGCGGTTGCGCATGAGCTGCTCCAGCAGGTCGAACTCCCGCGGGGTCAGCTCCACCGTCTTGCCCTGCCGGGTCACGGTGCGGGCCACAATATCCATCGTTACATCAAAGGCAGTCAGGGTCTGGCCGCCGCGGCCGGTGCGGCGCAGTACGGCTTCCACACGGGCTAGAAGTTCTTCGATTTCAAACGGCTTTACGATATAATCATCGGCGCCGAGCTGCAGGCCTCTGACCCGGTCCTTAGTGGCGCCCTTGGCCGTGATAAAGATGACCGGCACCCCCAGCGGGCGCAGGTAGCCCAGCAGCTCGTACCCATCCAGGCCGGGCAGCATAATATCCAGCAGGGCCAGGTCAAAGTCGTGTTCGGCAATCAGGTCCGCCGCGGTGCTGCCATCGTTGGCAACCGTGCAGTCATACCCCGCGCGGCGCAGGCTGACCGCAATCAGCCGGGAAATGGTAATTTCGTCCTCCACAATCAAAATGCGTTTCACTGCGAATCACTCCCGAAACAGATGATAGCACATAATTGTGAATTTTGTATGGAGAAGGTCTCCCGTGCAGCCGCCAGAAAATACCGCCGTCCCCCTTTTCTTTTCAGGGGAATGATACGGCCCCCTTCCTGCTTTTCAAGCATAGCGCAGAAAGGCCCTGGTTCCGCACGTAGGCAGATGCCCCGCCGGCAGTCCAGGCTGCCGGCGGGGCCCTCTCCCCTATTGTTTGGAAATACTTACGGCCGTTGGCGTAGAGTCCTCCTTGCCCAGCTCTCCGGTATAGGTGACGGATACGCAGTCTCCCTCCTCCAGTGCGCCTGTGTCTACTCCCGCTCCGAATTCAAAGGTCTGGTACTCCCCCTCGTCCGTCAGGAGCACCAAAAAGTCGCCGTTCCGGTTCACAACTCCCTCCACCGTGCCGCCCGCAGCGCCCTCCCTGTCCGTGCCGCAGGCCGCCAGTACGGCCAGCAGGAGCAGCGCCGATATCAGTCTCAGGTATCTCTGTCTCATGTTCCTCCGCCTTTTTATTGGAATTTTTCGGGCAGCGTCTGTCCCGCCATGGCATAGCAGGCCGCGATCCGCTCCCAGTCCAGCCCCGCCTCATTCCCGTCCAGGAAGCCCGTCAGGCCCCGGAGCATGGTGTCCTGTACCTCGGCGGACGCGCCGGCCAGGTGTTCCTCCAGGAAAGCAAGGATAGGCTCCACCTCCACAGTAGTCTGAAGAAGCTCATTGTACCCGTCCAGCAGAACCGCACTCTGGTAAGCCTCCTCCGTCTCATAGCAGACCGGCACGTTGTTGCCGGTGCGCCGCTCCACGATCAGGCCCGCCGCCCCCCGGTCACCGGCGGCCCGCTCGGCCTTCTCCCGGGTGTCATACTGGCCCAGCTCCACAAAAAGCCGACCTGCGTTGTCCCGCAGCAGGCGCGCCCCCTCCTCCGGCGCGGCCATGGACCTGAGGGCCTCCGGGCTGTCCGCCGACAGGGTACGCAGTGAATAGATGGTGTCCAGCCGGTTCTCTGCGGGAGTCAGGCGGATCACAATACTGCCCGGCTCCTGGTACTCCCGGAGCTGCACATCTGCGTCGCTCTCCAGCTCCAGTTGGACCACGGCGGCGCGGTCCACCCACCCCTCGGCGGTGTAAACAGACTTGATGTACTGGCTGGTGTCCTGGGCGCGGGAGAGCTCCGACAGGATCTCCACCCGCTCCGTCCCGGGCAGGGTTAGCGTGACCGTCTTGGGAAAAGAGGCGAATTCGGCGTGGTAGCGCCCGGCGCTGGACTGCTCGTAGCGGAGGGTCAGCCACTCCGTATCGCCCTCCCGCTCCATGGTCAGGGCCGCCCGGCTGCCTGCGGCAGTCTGTCCGCCGTCCACGCTGGGCGCATTGACCCGGAACACCTGCACCAGTCTGCCCAGAATCGGCAGCTCCTCCATGGCGGCCGCGAAGGCCGGCGAGGCGTTCACCCCTCCGGCAAACAGGCCCAGCACCAGTGCCAGGCACAGGGCCGACCGGACGGCCCCCCGCCGCACCCGCGCCCGCCGGGCCACCGTGCGCCGCCCACGCTCCAGGCCGGTGCGAATGGCGGCATCCAGCCCCTGCGGCAGGTTTCCTTCGGATGTCTGTATCATATCTGTGTCGTCCTTTCCTTCAATTGATTCATCCCCCGGTAGTAATCGGATTTCACGGTACTCTCCGGCTTGCGGAGCACCTGGGCGATCTCCCGGAAGGTCATATCCTCGTAAAATTTCAGGAGAATGACGGTTCGGCTTCGGTCATCCAGCCGCCCCAGCTCCTCCCTCAGCCAGAGGGAGTCTGCCCACCGCTCCTCACCGTCCTCAGCCGGGAGCGCGTCCCACGCCTCCTGCACAGCCCCCTGCGGCGGCCGCCGGCGGAGGAAGGACAGCGCCGTATTGGTCAGTATTCGGTAAAACCAGGGGTAAAAGCGTTCGGGGTCCCGAAGCCTCCACTTGGCGGTGTACGCCTTGCAGACGGCCTCCTGAACCACCTCCAGGGCGTCGTCCTCATTTCGTGTATACCCAAAGGCCACCCGGTAAAAGGATGCCTTTTTCTGCTCAATCCGTTCCACAAATTCCGAGTCGGAGATGGAAGGGTGCGAGAATTGCAGCTGCACGTGTTTTGCTCACTCCTTTCTGCCTAATAAGACGCGGAAAACCAGCCCTTAGTCGGCCCCACAGGAAATTTTCTCTAAAATTTTATCGTCCCTGGCCCCTCTATGTAAAGAGCCTGCCCCCTGTTTGAAAAGGGGGCAGGCTCTGTTTGATCACCGGACTATTGGGATGCTTCGTCCAAGAACTGGCCTAACTGCGTCACAGGCTCCTGACTGACCTTGCGGATGGATATTGGGGTAGCGTGAGACATCGTTCCCCCGGATGGATGATACGCCAGAACTTCATGTTGAAAACCGGCCGCCTGTTATAAAATTTGAAAAACAAAAACGGGAGGCCAGCCCCTGCGGGCCGGTCCCCCGTTCTGTTCTGCTCAGTATCCCTCGGCGTACTCGCCCTTCACCAGCTTGACGATCCGGGACGTGCCCAGGCGGTCCGCGCCCAGGGCCATGAAGTCCTCGGCGTCCTGGAGGCTGGAGATGCCGCCCGCGGCCTTGATCTTCACGCCGGGGCCGATGTGGGCCTTGAACAGGGCCACATCCTCCCGGGTGGCGCCGCCGGTGGAGAAGCCGGTGGAGGTCTTGATGTAGTCCGCGCCGGACTCGGTCACCAGCTCGCACAGCTTGATCTTCTCCGCCTCGGTGAGCAGGCAGGTTTCCACGATCACCTTGAGGATGCGGCCCTGGCAGGAGGCTTTGATGGCCTTGATCTCGGCCAGCACCTCATCCCACCGCTGATCCTTCACCCAGCCGATGTTGATCACCATGTCGATCTCGTCGGCGCCGTTGCGGATGGCGTCCTCTGTCTCAAAGACCTTGACCTCGGGGGTGTTGTAGCCGTTTGGGAAGCCCACCACCGTGCAGATCTTCAGGCGCTGGCCCACATAGCCTGCGGCACGGCTCACATACCGGGGCGGGATGCAGATGGAGGCGGTCCCGAAGGTCAGGCCCTCGTCACACAGCTTCTGTATCTGATCCCAGGCAGCGGTGGGGGTCAGCAGGGTGTGGTCCACCCGCTTAAGCAGTTCCTTATGGTCCATAGCTGGATCCTCCTTGTGGAAGGGCGGATGAGGTCATCCACCTAAAAATAATAAAACCCAAATTATTTTACCCCTGATACAGCCCCTGTGTCCATCCCAAATTTGCCGAAAAAGACAGACCGGAGCAGCTCCGGTCTGTCTTTTGTCGGACAAATGTGATCGTTTTTTCCTTTTTTGGTGGGAACGGCTGGGATCAGGCGCGTTTCAGCGGGCGGCCAGAAGGGCTTCCGCCTTGTCGGTGCGCTCCCAGGGCAGATCCAGGTCGTCCCGGCCGAAGTGGCCGTAGGCGGCCAGCTGGCGGTAGATGGGCCGGCGCAGGTCCAGATCCCGGATGATGGCGGCGGGGCGCAGGTCAAAGACAGACTCCACCATGTCGGACAGGTGCTCGTCAGATACCGTGCCAGTGCCGAAGGTGTCCACCCGGACAGAGACCGGCTTGGCCACGCCGATGGCATAGGCCAGCTGGACCTGGCAGCGCTTGGCCAGACCGGCGGCCACCACGTTCTTTGCCACCCAGCGGGCGGCATAGGCCGCGGAGCGGTCCACCTTGGTGGGATCCTTGCCGGAGAAGGCGCCGCCGCCGTGGGGGGCGCTGCCGCCGTAGGTGTCCACGATGATCTTCCGGCCGGTGAGCCCGGAGTCGCCCTGGGGGCCGCCCACCACGAAGCGGCCGGTGGGGTTGACATAGATCTTGGTGTCGTTGTCCATCAGGCTGGCGGGGATGGTGGGCCGGATGACAAGGTCGATGATGTCGCGGCGGATCTGGTCCAGCTCCACCTCGGGGCCGTGCTGGGTGGAGACCACCACCGCGTCGATGCGCAGGGGGCGGTCCTCCTGATCGTACTCCACCGTGACCTGGGTCTTTCCGTCGGGGCGCAGATAGTCCACCAGGCCCTCCTTGCGGATCTGGGTCAGGCGGCGGGCCAGCTTCTGAGCCAGAGAGATGGGGAGGGGCATATACTCCTGGGTCTCGTCACAGGCGTAGCCGAACATCATGCCCTGGTCGCCGGCGCCGATGAGATCGGCCGCGTCGGTGCCGCCCTCCTGGTGCTCATAGGACTGGTTGACGCCCATGGCGATGTCGGGGGACTGCTCGTCGATGGCGGTCATCACCGCGCAGGAGCGGTAGTCGAAGCCGTAGGCCGGATCGGTGTAGCCGATGCGCTCCACCGTGCGGCGGACGATGGAGGGAATATCGGTGTAGTGCTTGGTGGTGATCTCGCCCATCACGGTGACAATACCGGTGGTGGTGAAGGTCTCGCAGGCCACGTGGGCGGTGGGGTCGTGGGCCAGAATGTCGTCCAGGACGGCGTCAGAGATCTGGTCGCAGACTTTGTCGGGGTGTCCCTCGGTGACGGACTCCGAGGTAAACAGACGCTTTGCCATAATGTAGTTCCTTCCTTTCTCACTCGGGCACGAAAAACGCGCCCCGCCGGATGGCGGAGCGCGTGGTGCTCATCCATCCTCATCTTTCGATTTCCTCGCCGGATTTGGCACCTTGCATTGCAGGTTGCCGGGTTTCATCGGGCCGTTCCCTCCACCACTCTTGATAAGGCATATTCAATTGACTGTAGCTATTCTATCGACTTTTTTCCCGATATGCAATAGACAAAACAGGGGCTTTGTATAGCGCCGGCGGGGGCGCCGTTGTGCAAGCCGCCGGATTTACACAGGGGACGCTGTCCCCCTGCGCGGAGAGGCCGTCACGCCTTCCAGCCGTTGAGGTACTCCTCCTGCTCGGGGGTGAGG
>OIWN01002531.1_pt1 | contig 12076 bp, 1 predicted proteins | sample 1587591 | NCBI WGS metagenome assembly OIWN01 (sample SAMEA3888901, study PRJEB22519) | human gut metagenome | biome: human gut; feature: human-associated habitat; material: faeces | place: Denmark | collected 2010 | reverse complement strand
CAGACTTTATATTTAACAAAATCACTTGATGACGCAAAAGCAAATTGACCATTAATAACACCTTTATTAAATACCGTTCCGGTCTGTCCTTCCGGAGGAGGAGTCGGATCAACTGCCGGAGTATAAATGTACTGGCCCTGCCCGTCCGCATCTTTGTAGGTGATTTTTCCTTCTCTGCTCGCGGACGGTGCTGTCAGCCCTTCGGCAATTTCTACTTTTCCGGTAAGATTTCTTTCTCCATCTTTATAGGCACTATAGTACAGTTTGCTTGCCAGTTTGTTCAGTGTAGCACTCACAAGGTTTTTATCCGCTGCTTTTGTGGATGAAGTATTGAGACCTTTGTTATCTGTACGGAGAGTAATATGCGAGCCTTCACCGGCATGTTTTACTACAAAATCTCCCCCGATAATATTTCCATCAGAGCTGTGGTCATAATATACCATTTCATATCCGTTATAATTTTCAACCGTAATAGGCTTGTTTTCTTTTTGATGGATGATTCCCCGCTCTGCTTCCGAAGCTCCGCCAATCAATTTTCTTACCTTGCTCCCCGTATAAAGATATGAATCTTTATTCTCTCTTTTCTGCACTGCTGCAGCACGCTCCGTGCCAATCCATCGGTTTTCCCATAGGCCACTGTTCTTCAAATAAATATCTATACCTGACTGATGCGGATTATTTCCATTTTCAGCAAATTCATTCAGCACGCCGCCAGTCAGTTTAGATTTACTTGTAGTGAGTGCAATAGAAACAAGAGAAGCATGGTTCCCCGGATTGGGATCCCAGCCGTAGTTTTTGTTGATAACACCAAGATTACCATAAACTTCTACATCTTCCGTACCCGGCTCATTTCCATTAATACCGGTATTCATAAATACCGAACCTTCTTCAGCAAGCATTGCATATGTTTCGGATGTCTTAATTTCATGGGTTTTGATCTTTCCGCCGCGAACCGTAATAAATCCATCCTTGTTTGCCTGAAGAGCAACTCCGGTAACGTCCATATCTACATTGCCGTTAACTGTGAATTTCGAGTCTCCATGGTTTCCATCACCCGTTTTTCCGCCATAACCGGCATAAATCCCGCTCATATAATAATGGGCGACATCTGCCCCTAAAGAAGCCCCTCTGGTGGCAGGCACAGCATTTCTTAGTGTCAGTTTCAGATTTCCGTTAACTGTCACCTGTCCTCCATCCAACAAGTATATCCCTGTCACATTATTATTTTCTTTTCCATTTGCAACACCGGAGCCGGAGACATCAACAACCACATCTTCATTCCATGTCTCCTTCTTATCATCTCCCACATAATATCCTATTGTTTTTCCCTGCCCATGCTTAATAATAGTCTTTGGAAGCTTTGGATCAACTGCTGGGGTATAGAGGTACTGCCCCTGTCCTGTCTCTTTTTTATAGGTGATGTCCTCTACTCTCATGCTGGCAGACTGCGCAGTGAGACCTTCGGCAATTTCTACTTTCCCTGTCAGGTTATTCTCACCTTTTGCATAGGCTTCGTAGTATAGCTTGTTTGCCAATTTGTTCAAGGTACCGCTTACCAGATTCTTATCCTCCGCTTTGGTGGATGAAGTATTCAAACCGGTATTATCCGTCCTTAAGGTAATGCCGGAATTGGCTGCTGCTTTGGCAATCTTGAAATCGCCGCCCTTCATCGCGAGGCCTTCGTTCGGATTTGTCGGCACCGTAGCGTCATGTTCATAAATTACGGTCGTATGCCCTCTGTAATTCTTTACGTGGATATCATGCGCATCCTGCTGATAAATAGTACCTGCTCCGGATACGGCATCCCCCCCCTGCAAGAATTCTACGTGGCTACCCAATGTATTGGCGGATGCTCCGCCGCCTGCAGAAGAGGAATTATTCCTGTTTTCCCAAACCGCACTGTTTTTCAAGGTCACATAATTTTCACCAATTCCTCTCCATGTAGTACCGCTTACAAGACCTGTAAGTTTAGACTCTTTATTCGTAAGTGAAACCCCGGTTCTGGCATGCTGCGTAGAAATAATATTGCCCTTGATTTCCACAATATTATTTTCATCCAATGGTTTGGCCATATTTCCTTCAGCACCGGATGATTCTAAGGTGCTATTGACCAATACTTCCGCTGCTTCCCGTTTCTTATCGTCAGACCATGATTCCGCCATAATGGAATCAGACGCATCAGTCACAATTCTGCCGCTTCCGATAGATATTTGTCCTTCCGTAGCACGGATAACACGAGATGTATCATTGCCTTTATTTTCCAGATCGACACGGCCTTTGATATCAATCTTGGCAGTCCCATTAACTTCCGCTTTAGCTTCAATTAACGGATAATGCTCAAACTTTCCTGTTGTCCGTATCTTTAAAGTGTCTTCCGCTGTATTTTTATTTTCAATGACCAGTTTGGCCTTTCCGCTTCCGAAATATCCGGCTCCCATACTGGTCTGCCCATGCACGACGATTCCTCTTTGTTCCAAACCGTCTTCTGCAGATATATCTATCCCCTTTGTATTTTTAATAGTAAGCGTTCCACTGTGCATCAAAATACCATGCGGGAATTTTACCTGGGTTCCTTTAAGGGCGATCAGCTTCAACGCATGATGATTCATATCAATCACGCCTTGTCCGTCCCCGGTCCACATAATAGGCGCAAATCCTTTGTTCATGTGCACTTCTGTAGAAGAATCAGTTCCCTCTACAGTAAGAACCGCATCTTTATTGAATAAATAATTCCTGTCGCCTGAAGTAACCCCTTTACTCTTCCAATACTCAACAAACCGTCCGCCTTTCAGAACCCCCTCAACAATTTGATGATTCAGTTCATTGATGGTACCTGTATCGGGGGATTTCACATATCCCTGTCCGTTTTCTTTCTTGAACAGGAGGTCTTTCATTTTTATTGTCTGGGATGATGCCGTCAGACCTTCGGCAATCGCCGCTTCCCCTCTCAGATCTTTCTCGTCTCTTGTATATGCTTCATAATAGAGTTTCCCCGCCAGGGTATTCAGTACTTCATATACCTGGGCTTCATTGTCCGTATTGATGTTGTTTCTGTCTGTGACCATGGTGATCCATGAGTTTTCAGTCGCATTGGCGATATGGGTGTCTCCCGCCTTGTAGTCGGCTGCCTTTGTCCCTGCGTTTTCATGCGCATAGATCAGTTTCATGTGCCCCGCATAGTTCTCGATACGGATCGGGTTTTCGTCTTTCTGGAATATGACTCCCGATTCTTCTTTGCTATTTCCTCCCTGGAGGTAGTATACTTTGCTTCCTTTAAAGTTTTTCGGCGTCTTTCCATAGGCTTCATTGATCCAGGTCGCACCGTTCTTCATAAACAAGCTCAGTTGTCCTTCGAATCCATCCGCATTGTTCTGTTTGGTGTGGGTGTCAACGGCCAGACCTCTCCACAGGGAATCTCCTGTCCCCAGTCCAAGGTATATCTGGCTGTATTTCTGCGGTTCGGCCGGATTTACAGCTCCGTTAAGAACTCCCACATTCCCTTCGATTGTTACTTTCTTTGTGCCTGCTTCTGTTTCTTCTTCATCTACATTGAAGTCTATTTTGCCGCCTTCCACCGCCATCGCGTAATGCTCCGCTCCACTATTGTTCTCGATGGAAACGGTGCCACCCCCTTTGACAACGACGGTTGAGCCGCCTCCATTGGCCAGGATGCCGGTTCCTTTTACTTTCAGATCCACATCGCCGTCAACGGTGATATGACCGCCTTTCTGGATTGTATAGTCGGATCCCGCATAGAGCCCCGATGTGCTGTAACGGGCATAGGCGCCTCCCGAATTTGCTGTGTTTTCCACGCCCCATGTACCGTCTTCTCCTTTAATGCTCAGATTTCCATGGATATTCAGGCTGGCATTTCCTGCCACATAGGCACCTAATGCATAGCCTTTGCCTTTTGACTGTATGGTTACGTCTCCGGTGATGTCTGTTTTATAAGCATTCTGTTTGTTTCCGTTTTGAAGGTGGATGCCTTCGGAACGGCCGCTCTTATTTTCCGCTTTCACCGCCAATTCTTTGGCCGTTATGCTGAGACTGTCTTTAGAACTCTGCTGCACGGTGGAAACGGTACCGTTCTGATCTCCGGCAGAGGTAAATGCCAGTCTCTTCCCTTCCGCTTTAATGACTACCGGCTTTTCACTGCTGACCATCGGTTGTCCGTCGGTCATCTGCAGGTCGGTATTTTCTTTGAAGAGATAGGTTCCGTCTGCCTGGCGTATTTTCTTTTCTGTATAGTATTTGTCTTTGCCCTCATCTCCTGTAATCGGACTCAATTCGGCCGGCGGCTGGGCGGTAATTTTTACATCTTCACTTTTTACAGTGCCCTGTCCCTTCTCCTTAGTAAAGGTAATATTTCCAAATCCAAGTTCCGCTGATGAAGCCGTTAATCCTTCTGCTATGACCGCTTTCCCTTTCAGATTACGCTCATCCGTAACATAGCTGGAATAATATACCTTTCCCGCAAGAGAATTCAGTGCCTGGGAAACTTTTTCCTTATTTCCCATATCCAGACCATTGTTATTCGTAATAACGGTCAGAAAAGAATTCTGTCCTGCTTTGTCAACAACAAAATCTCCGGCGGTATAATCTTCGATTTTTGTTCCGTCATTCTGATGATCATATATCAGTTTTGCATTTCCCCGGAAATCATCGATTTCTATCTTACGCTTATCTTTCTGGATAATAACTCCGCCATCAGTATTTAAACGCGTTAAATGACTGTCTCCGACATCTATTCTCCCGTTTTTATCTCTGCCGGTTCCATATTTTTCATGTTCCCATGTCGCGCCGTTTTTTAATGCAAGAAATCCTTTGCTTCCTGTCAGCACCCACTCGTTATACGGCCATGTGTGCAAATCTGTTGTAAATAACCCTTTCAATACAGATTGAGAATTTCCAAGCCCGATAAAAACACTCGAATTCTGTTTTGATCGTATGTCCCCCAGAACTTGTACATTTCTTTCGGAATGGGCTACCGTAACATTCCCTTCAGTGTCCACACCTGCGTTCATGTAAAATTTACTCTTAGCATTGACAGAAACCGCTGCTTCGCCTTTGGAGTCAATTTTCCCTCCGCCGACAGCCGCCTCACCCCTATCAACAACTATACCGGAAGGCGCCTCTATATCGACATCTCCATCAATAGTGATACGAGCCGCTCCGGGGGTGCTTTGAAGATAGATTCCTTTGCCTTCAGACCGTATCTTGACTGCATGGTCGGCGCTTCCTCCATTTTTAATCCATAAATTGGAATTAGCCACCTCATCATCAGACTGTTCTGCAAACAAGTATATTCCATAATCAACACCGCTGACAGACAAACTTCCCAGATTTTTCATCGTCAGATTGCCGCTACGCACAAATAACCCGGCGGATCCTCTGCCACCCCATTGGAAAGATCCTCCGATTCTATGTAAATCACCTTTCCCTGCACGCAGGGACAAATCATGCCCATTCATGTTGACAGTTCCGGTTTTGCTGCTTCCCCAGACCAAAGCGCCAAAAGCATAAAGTTGATCCATAATACCCGGATCTGTCTTATGAAAAACAAGACTTCCCTTGCTCAATTCGGTTGATATAATGGTATTTTTGTTAAACGTATAATCAGAACCGTTTCGGATGCCTTTTCCTGACCAAAAATCCTGCTCTGCTTTCGCACCATCCCAATCAGCTTCAGCAATCTGATGATCCTTATATTCTTCGCCCGATGTTTCCGCATTTATCTGGGAAGGCAAGATAAACAATCCCGACAAGAGACTCAGGAGCACTGCTCTCTTTAAATGACACGGCCAAGTTTTACTTATTCTGGATCTCATTATTTCTCCTCTTTTCTGTACATACTGAAAATAAAACATAAACATGCATAACATACTTACAGCAGATCATTCATATAATCGAAAACACAAAACCGCTTTCATGATTGGCAACACAATTCCGACAAAACACATTCCATATCATCTTTTATAAACAGAGAGGAGGTCTGCCGATAACAAACCGGCAGGCCTTCTGTTTTCCTAATATTGATATTATTTTGCTTTCCTGTCTATTTACAAAAGATTATTCTGTCCATATCAGAAGCTGAAGCGAATGCCTGCGTCTATTCTCCACTTGCTGGAAACATCAGCCCCGAAGTTTCTCGTGTAGGTTCCGTACAGATAGGTGTTCCTATTCACCAGCCAGCTTCCTCCTACTTCTACGTCTACCCAGCTGTCTTTCAAGTCTACTTCTGTCCCGCTTGTCGGTTCGCCTTCTGCACTGAAGATGCTCTTCACCGTTCCTCCGAATTCATGGGCCAGCCCTATCTTCGCAAACAGGTTGCTTCTTTCTGTCTCTTTTCCTATCCCCAGTCCGATTCTCCCTATCACGCTGTTTATTCCGTCCTGGTGGATGTGCATTTTCTTCCCCCCTGCATAGTCGCTTACGGCGTCATAGTCTTTTCCTCCTAAGTGTCCTGCGGTGAGTTCAATGCTCGGGTCTATGTAGAAGCCATTTTCTTTCTTCATCCGCTTCCCGTATTCCATGCTCAGCGACAGGCCGTTTGTCCTGTACTTCCCTTCCAGGCGGTGGTTCATTTCGTTGTATACGGTGTAGTCGTTCTTGATGTGGCTTCCTTTCAGGATGACGTCTATGTACTGCCCGTCTTCTTTCTGCATGGTTCCGTACAGGGCAAGGCTTGCCAGCTTCCCTTTTCCTGTCCCGTTTGCATAGGTGTCCTTCCCTGTTCCGTAGTCCAGGGCCGCCCCGATGGTCCAGTTTCCTTTTTTCTTGTCGTAACCTACCTGGGCTATGTCATAGGTTTGTTTGAGGTAGGTATTCTGTTTGTCCATCTTGTTCTTTCCGCCCAGGTATCTGGCCCAGATGCCGTTTTCTTCTTTGGCCAGTCTTATGTCTCCCATTCTTCTCTGCAGGTCGTTGTTGTTTCCTCTCCACAGAAGGACGGCAGAGGTCATGGCTGTTTTGGCGCCTTTCATCATCTGGGTTTCTTTGCTTCCATAAATAATGGGAGGCTTCGGATTGGGATTCGGGTTGGGATTGGGATTGGGATTCGGTTTGGGATTGGGATTCGGGTTCGGGTTCGGATTAGGATTCGGGTTCGGTTTAGGATTCGTTTCTTTTACATACCCTTGTCCACTTGCTTCACGGAAATCCATGTCCGCCATCTTCAACGTCGCAGAGGATGCTGTCAACCCTTCCGCAATCGTCGCCTGCCCTTTCAGGTTCTTTTCCCCCTTTATGTATGCATCATAGTACAGCTTGCCTGCCAGGGTATTCAATGCATTGTACACCTGCTTATCGTCAGTCATCGTAATTCCGCTGTTATCCGTCATCATGGTAACTGATGAATTTTTTGCAGCTTCTTTTATGTGCACATCTCCTGTCTTATAATCTTCCGCCTTCGTACCCGCGTTCTCATGTTCATAGACCAGCTTCATGTTCCCTTCGTATTTATCGATGGTCAGTTTATGCGGATCATTCTGCAGCAGTATGCCTTTGTCCGCGCGCAGGCTTGTTACATGGCTGTCAATAGATTCTCCCTTACCGCGATTCTTGTAGTTGAAATCTGCGCCTTTCTTGTGATAGTATCCTACTCCTACCTGCTTGTGTTCCCAGACTGCTCCATTTGCCAGCACCATAGATACTTTTCCGGGTATCTTTCCCCATTTTTGCGTATCCGGATTAATTCCCGATATATCCGTGGTTACCAGACCCTTCAAGAAGGAGTCTTTATTGTTCAGTCCCAGCATGACATGACCGCCGCTTTCAGCACTGACATCCCCGGTAATCTTTACCGGACGGGTCGCAGAAGTAGCTTCTACCTTATTCTCATCATTCAGCTTTGCATTGACGAGTATCGAGCCGCCTGTATAAGCAGCCAAGGATGCGACATCTGTTCCTCTGATCGTTCCTCCTCCAATAGATACTTTTGCTCCGTGAGACTCAACAGCTCTCCACATCTTGGAGTCAATATCCACAAGTCCTTTAATGTCTACGAGCGCACTTCCATTATGTTTCTGCGCTTCAATAGCACCGAAATCTTCCCCCGTGTCTTTTACACGGATTTTTACTGCATGTGCCGGATCATCATCATTTTCTATGATTAACTTTGCATGGCCGCTTCCGCTTTTCCATCTTTCGTCACCACGTACCCCTGCTACCAGGATTCCTCGTCCATAAAGGCTTCCCTTCGGATCGGATTCGATGTACATTCCGTTGACATTCTTGATCGTTAATGTACCGCTGTAGACGGTAATTGCATTGGGGTTTTTCTTCGGCAGGCGCTCCGTAATGGATTTCAGTTCCAGCCGGTGTCCGGTCATGTCGATATCCCCGACCACATCACCATTCCAGTAGATATTTCCGAACTTATTATCGTTTACCGTTGTTACAGGATCATCTTCCGCATGGGTTACCAGTGACAAGTCATGATCAAATTTATAGTGGCCTTTTCCGTCATAAACTCCCGCTTTAGACCAGAAATCCCGCGCTTCTTCAGCAAAATAGTTCGCTTCCACGATTTGATGGCGTACCGGATTAACCAGTGGCGGCGGCGTGGGTTTTCCCTGCACATATCCCTGTCCGTTTTCTTTCTTGAAGAGCATGTCTTTCATTTCCAAGGTCTTGGATGATGAGGTCAGTCCTTCGGCTATTGTCGCCTGTCCGGTCAGTTTTTCTTCTCCGGTCTTGTAGGCATCGTAATACAGTTTTCCTGCCAGAGCATTCAGTACTTCATATATCTGGGCTTCATCAGTCATGGTAATTCCACTATTATCCGTGACTACGGTAATGCGTGACCCTTCTGCCGCAGATCCGATGTGTACATCTCCCGACTTGTAATCTTCCGCCTTCGTACCCGCGTTCTCATGCTTATAGAACAGTTTCATATTTCCCTTGTAGTTCTCAATGGTTATCGGTTTCTCATTTTTCTGGTAAATGTTGCCGCCATCAGCCTCAAGGTTTTTGATTTTACTTTCTTTAATGCCGTCTGTCCGGGCTCCTTTTCCTTCATGGTACCAGGAGGCTCCGTCAGAAAGCATCATGTACGTTTGACCAGCTGTTCCGGCATCTGTTCCTATCAACCCTTTTATGTAGGATCCGTCCGTATTCAGAACCAGTCCCAATCTTCCTTTCTGAGCAAGTACATTCCCTTCTATCTGTACATCATGTTTGACTGCTCCTGCCGTAAGAACATTTCTGTCCGACAAATTGCCGTTGATCTGGATTTTACCGTCATTATTTATCTTCAAACTGGACGCCTTATCCCCTTTGGCTATTATTTTCCCGCCGCCGATTGACACATCGCCCTTATTTGCCTGAATTACGCTGACATCATCATTCTCAACATCTACCAAACCTTTTATAACAAGCTTTGCGCTTCCGCCATCCTTTGCACTCCTGCCGTCCACAAGTATAGCTGCGTCTTTTTCCGCTGCCGTATTACGTATCTTCACAGCATGTTCCGCTTGATTATCATTAGATATAGTGAGGCTCGCTCCATTTCTGCCCTGTCCCCAGACATAAATACCGCTCTTTGCATTTTTATCGCCATGTATGTCAATATCTATACCTGCCGCGTTCTTTATTTCCAGATCACCGCCGTGTGACAAAATTCCCGACGCATAATGCCTTAAATGATTTGCCTCAGAAACCAAGGTCAGCTTATGTCCGTTCATATCAATAAAGCCATCCGCTGTATAATCCGGATCTCCCCATATGATATTTGCTACATTGGCACCTTGATTTCCCCCGTATGTCAGAGTCTTGGGATTTGATAAATCAACCTTGATCGTGGTATCGGACTTCAGGACATAACGATGATCATCATCCTCACCATTTTTATACCCGTTATTCATCCAATACATATTCCCCGATCCCAGACCATCTTCAACAATCTGTTCACTTACATCCAGATTTGCCGGTGGCACGGGTTTATCTTCTACATACCCCTGTCCGTTTTCTTTTTTGAACAGCAGGTCTCTCATTTGTAATGTTTTAGATGACGCCGTCAGTCCTTCGGCTATCTCTGCCTGTCCCGCCAGCTTCTTTTCTCCGTTTTTATAAGCATCGTAATACAGTTTTCCCGCCAAAGCATTTAAAGCCTTATACACCTGGTCTTTATCTGTATCAACAATTCCTTTATTATCTGTAACTACTGTAATGCGTGATCCTTCTGCCGCGGATCCGATATGAGTGTCTCCCGCCTTGTAGTCTTCCGCCGCCATGCCTGCATTCTCGTGGGCGTAATAGATTTTTCCCGCGCCGCTGTAATTTTCAATTACAAGTTGTCCCGCATCTTTTTGATAAATTGCACCGCCCTTTGCATCACCGGCAAACCTGGTTACACGGCTGCCCTGTCCCGCATTCAGCGTGTTCCATTCACCACCTTCTGAAAGAAAAAGATTCACCTTTCCTTTTATATCTGCCTGTGTTCCGCCGACCCATTTCGATCCGGCAGTAAGACCAACATAAGCTTCTGACCCAGCATCCATGCGAATCGTCCCCTGCAAATCCGCTTTTGATATTCCGATTGCGCTTCCATCCTGATTCACATTGATAAATGTCCGGAATCCTTTCGCGGCGCTGATAAGATACCGTTCTTTCTGATTCTCTTTGACTTTGAGCGTACCGCCGCCAATACGAAGAACATTCTTCTCTGTTTTGCCGCCCCAAAGCGATTCGTCCGTTTTAATCAGGTCAGAAAGTGACCCATTCTTTGAATCATCAATATCCGCTGAAGCAATAGAAATAGTATTATTGCTTCCAATCATATATATGCCATAAGTTTTTGACTGATCGCCCCGATTCCATTGCATAAGGCTAATTGCGCCCGGCTTGATTGTGAATCTTCCATTAATCGCTAAATCAGAACAGTCCATAGACGAAATGCCTGTCGTTTTGATAGAACCGCCGCGCAATTCTTCAATCACTACATCAGCATTGATCGTCGTCTTCACCAGGTCTTCACTTACTTTTTTATTAAATCTCTGGCTAAAATTACCCACTGCGATACCATGTGCAGCAGTATACTTGCTGCCGCTGTCTCCTGAGGGCGACCACAGCGTTTTCGCTTTGATGGTAATCGTACCGTTTTTCCCCGGATTGGTTTTATTGCTGTCAACCACGATAGTTGTCTTATTATTCGCCTTGATCCCGTATGCAGAATAATCGGTCCCCAAATCAGCAACTTTCGTCAAGTCGAGCGTCAGGTCATGACCCGCCATATCAATATTAATTGTTTTAATTGAGGCCTTATCATGCGTATATCCTAAAATACCTGCTGCGACGGACTTGAATCTTTCTTTAGGCATGTTATTTTTATTAACAACCTGTGCCAGACGGTCTGCAGTAAATACTTCACTTTCACTGATCGGATTTGTAGACTGATCTGCCATCACCTGGCACGTACCCGCCAGCAGCGCAATTGTAACACCGGCAGCCAGCCGCCTCATCTGTAATTTACTTACCTTATTCCGTTTCATAATTCCTCCCTATTTTTCAAACATAAACTCTCCGCCGGATACTCGATTAGCATCCCGGCCTTGCCCGATAGCAGGCAATTCATCCTCTTCTAAAACATACCCATCCGGATCTGAACCGCTTACCGCGGTCATGAAACCCGTGTCACATGAACCGGATTCACTCCAAAAAGTATTTCAAATTATCCATGCCCGGCACTCCCTTTCATCCACTCCATTAAACGCAACAAAAAACGAGACAATAAAAAGATGCACAGATTTCATAATTCTAAATCTGAACCGGATTTCCCATATCCGGCTTCCTTATGCATCTAACCTTATGCCTCGCAAGTCATTAGAAAATCAGAAAACAAAGTGGCACCCTGACTTAGTTCCTCATTCTGTCATATCTCCGTGAAAGACTTACTATGACACAATTCCCCATACAGTTGCGGGCCAGTTCCGGAGTCTCACCGGATTCCCCACATGAGCTCTTCAGCTTTTGTCCTCATATAGTATTAAATTATTGGATAACCATTATTTATTAAGAAACAGCTATTTGTATCTCATAATTTCAAATGATTATCTAATTTCATCTTGTAAATTATACT
>OIWN01002518.1_pt1 | contig 12152 bp, 9 predicted proteins | sample 1587591 | NCBI WGS metagenome assembly OIWN01 (sample SAMEA3888901, study PRJEB22519) | human gut metagenome | biome: human gut; feature: human-associated habitat; material: faeces | place: Denmark | collected 2010 | reverse complement strand
TCATCAGAATAAGGTAACTCCATTATTGTATTCATTTACTCACCTCATATTATAAACTGTTTCAGCTCTTCTTCGTATTCAGCTTGGAATTTTCTAAACAGCTCTTCCAGTTTTTCAAAATTTCCTGCATGCGACTCCCTAATCGCTACAATATACTCCGTTCTATACCTATCATCAACAAGTACCGGTACTATATCATTAACCAAACACTGTCTATACATAAGTAAACGTCCAACTCTTCCGTTGCCATCCTGAAATGGGTGAATATGCTCAAACTCTGAATGAAATCTTACAATATCCTCAAATGTTAATTGTTCAATGTACTTACTAACTAATTCATGCATTGCATATGACACATCCTTTGGTGCCACTGTAATTTCACTGCCAGCTATATTTGCTCTGGATTTATATTCACCTATCGGATAACCATTCGCTTTGTCTTCGAAAACACCAGATTTCAATTCCCAATGAAACTTCTTTATAAGTTCCTCTGTTAATGGTTCGTCAAGTGTTTTAAGCATATGATTAAACATCAGAAAATGTCCATTCGCTTCCTCAATATCTTTCGCACGAAAAACCTCGTCACTGTATAAAGTGCCCGTATCAAAAAGCAATGATGTTTGATCTGCTGTTAGTGTACTGCCTTCTATTCTATTTGAACTGTATGCCAATTTCTTTTGTGTGTATGAGTATATCCCATTTTTCACATGATTCTTGAATTCATATTGTAAGGATTCGCGTAAGCCTCTTACTAAATTATTTTCTGTAAAACTTGTTGCTTTTTTCATACTTTCACCTCTACTATGACTATCCCAAAATATCTTCTATCATTATATCAATTACACAACCTTATCGCAATACTACCTTCCCACACTCAAGTACCTAATAAACAAAAGAAGAACCACCACGCATTGATGATTCTTCTTTTGTTTACTATTCTTAAATTCTGTTGTTTCGAGTATTAAAAACTTTCAATCTTGCTACACTCGCTTTCACTTTTATGACTTTGCACATAACCTGGATTTAAAAGCAAACATTTTTTCCTGAAAAAATCCTTAAGCTTATCTGAGTTACTTGTTTCATAAAAATCAACTAAGAGTTCTTTGAATCTATCAATTTCATTGTACGGAATAGAAAAAATACCGATATCATCCTCCATCATAATTTTATTACACATAAGTTGTGCTACTCTCTTATTCCCATCCAGAAACATTTGTGTTCTAGCTACATAGCAAAACATTTCTAGTGCTGCTTCCAACCGATCATCCATAGTAGCAATTTCATCAAGCTTATCTATAATAATTCCTTCCTGCGGAAGTTCTGGTACCCACGACGTGCCACCAATCGTAACTGGTGCTGTCCTAATATTGCCTGCATCGTATGAAAGTTCTTCCATACAAATTTTATTCAGTTCTCGCAAATACGAAATATTATTTGGATATTCTATATTATCAAATAGAAAATACCATGCTCTTTTCATATTTACAATAAAAAGAACTTCATCTCTTCTTGTCTGTACTGGCAGGTTAGATAATATCTTTTCCGTATTAGGGAAAGTTGTTCCTAACCCTTCGATTCCTGCACTCTTCCAAATCGAGTCAACCAATTGTCTCTTACCCATCGCTATAGACATATTATTCATAAAACATCTCCTGTTTTCAATCCATAATTTACACACGCTACTGCTATACATTCTAGCATACCAGCTGCTGTGTGTAAATTAAGAAAGATACTATGTTACTTAAAATGCTGTTGCCTTTTTACAACTACTACCATGTTTTTCTCTAAAGTATTCATTCACTTCCTCACACTTTTCTATCAACCTCTCCATTTTTTCTAAATCGAATAGTGGATCTGATTCTAGAAATCTTTTATTATACTTCTTGTACAGTTCATACTCAGGATTGCTAAAATACACATTCATATTTTTGAAAGTCTCCACTACCTCGTCATTAAAATCTGTTATGATAAACACTCTACCAGAATCGCGTAACTGGGAGTTAATTTGGGCATTCGTATATTTACCTAATCTACGATAAATACCAGTTTTCACTACTGTATCATTAAAGATTGCAAATGCTACATCTACACCATCACCACCGTAACTAGCAATCGTAAGTGCTAAATGTTTTTTAATATCAAAATACTCAGGAACTTTGTAACCACACCTTAAATCAAATTCACCTGATTTCATCGCATCTACATACTCTTGATTAATCACGGTTCTCGCAAATGCTAATTCGGTTTCTGGATTAAAAACAAAATCACCTTTCTCATTGTAATGATCTACTTTATGTGATTTACAGTACTCTCTAAATTCACAATCTGATAATACTGTAGATTCGCAATTAACCAATAAACGATGATACATCGCATCTCCGGTAGTTTCGTTGAACACTGCTGTATCAAACGTCTTTCTTAATTCATGTACCTTAGACTCAAGTATCACATCTTCTAAAACACTTTTCAAATCTACATCCATAACATCGTTTGCAGCACGCGAAAACATATCATGCAATAAACATCTTGCTTCTTGCTCAGTAAATATATCCTTCTGAGCAGACATCTTCTTACCAAATAATCCCATCTCTACTCCTCCACCAATTCAAATCTGTATTTCTGCTTTGCATCAGGGTATTTCTCCCTATCTACCTTACTCATAAACATCTCTAAAGGTCTATTCCATATAGTTCCATTATGATCGTATACTACTGTCAATTCTTCAGTTTCAGTGTGTCTTGCTATCCCAACTACTGTTACAATTTTACCAACCTTAAAATGCCTGTATTGCTGCCCGGATTCTTGTAATGGTCTATCGTACTTTAGTGTATCATTTATATTCTTGAAGTATTTCATACAATATGACAGGTCACAATTTTCATGATTTAATGAGTTTTGACTTGACCAATCATTGATATCCGCGCTTTCAATATGTAACTGTTGACCAATCATATTTAGCTGATCTGTAACTGCCATTTTGATATCATTGTCACTACAATCACTAGTTGCATCAATTAAATAGCCGCTTATTCTATGTATCTTTGCCATTTCAAATGTTCCTCCATTTCACTCAATTGATTATTCTACTGATTGCTCGGTTGTTGATCTTCTACTGATTGCTCAGGTTGCTGATCTTCTGCTGGTTGCTCAGGTTGCTGATCTTCTACCGGTACTTCTGCTGGCACATCTACTGGTGTGTCTTCTACTGGTTGTTTCACTGGTTGTTCCACTGGCTGTTCCACTGGCTTTATCCAATCCAGACTACTCTGGTTATTGTCTACTGATTTTTGTTCACTGTCACTCAGTAAACTTACAGCATCTCCACCTAAACCATTCAAAGTATTTATCCAAATTCTTGCAGGGTATGTACCTCCCCAAAGATCTTTTACTGTGCATTTATTATTATCTGCACCAACGTATACCGCTACAGTGTATTGTTTTGTGTATCCGCAAAACCAAGCTGTCTTATTTTCATTTGTTGTTCCAGTCTTACACGCAAATTCTGCACCGTTACTAAGTTTCAACCCTCTTGCAGTCCCATTGGTGCTAACACCTTTCAGTACATCCGTCATTGAATCAGCTGCCAGTTTCGAGTAAATACCTCTACCAAGACTACCTTCGTAAATCTCTTTTCCATCTTTATCTTTTATAGAAGTAATACAAGTTGGTTCTCTCCAGTAACCATGATTAGCTAACGCTGCGTAAGCCCCTGCCATCTCTTCTGTTGTTACTCCGTATGTCAGCCCACCTAATGCTGCGGACTGCGTGTAATCTTCAGGGACTAAACTTGAAAAATGCATATTCACTGCGTAACTTAATCCTTTTTCTGGTGTCAATTCTTCGAAAAGTCTCCATGCTACTACATTCTTGCTTTTCTCCACTGCTGTTCGTAATGGAATCATACCACTATATTTACCATCTGAGTTTTTCGGACCGTCTTCAATCGGATTATCCTCCACCCTACTATTGGCATCGTATCCATACTCAATTGCAGGTGTGTAAACTACTATCGGTTTTATCGTACTTCCTGGCTGCTTGTAACTTTGGTATGCTCTGTTTAATCCTAAACTTGTACCCTCTACAGAACTACTTCCGCCAACGGACGCAAGTACTAATCCGGTACTGTTATCAACTACTGTCAAGGCACCTTGCATACCACTATCTGCGCTGAACTTTGAGAGTTCACTGTCTAATGCTTCCTGTGCTATTTGTTGTGTGCTACCATTAAGACTAACTGTAACACTATAACCACCAGTCTTTAATGTGTACAGAGCTTCTTCGTATGCCTGATTATATTCTTCTTTGTAACGACTGTAATCTGCATCTGTAGCAAATTTGTATTCAAATTTGAATCTGGCAAGCTTCATAAACTCTTTGACTGTACAGTTTAAAGCATAGCTTGCCTTGTATCCGTATTCCAGATTATCTTCACTCTTTACACAAATCTTATCCTGCACTGCCGTTGTGTATGCTTTACTCCCAATGTATCCTTGCTGGTACATCTCATGAAGTATTGTATTTCGCCTGCTAATTGTATGGTCAAAATTAGTTCTGGGATTGTAAAAAGTAGGGTTATTTGGAATTGCACACAAAAATGCAATCTCACTTAAGCTTAGTTTATCAACCGTCTTACCAAAGTAACCTTTTGCCGCAGCACCTACTCCGAAGTACCCATTACCAAAATTTATACTATTTATATAAAATTCTAGTATCTGTTCTTTACTGTACCTCTGCTCTAAACCAAGTGCCAGAAAAATCTCTCTGATCTTTCGTTCGTAACTTACTGTAAAACTTAAGTATGCATTTCTTGCTAACTGTTGTGTAATTGTGCTTCCACCACGCTGCACTTCTCCTTTGTTTTTTACTAAAAGAAATGCAGCATTTACTGTTGAAGCCCAGTCCACCCCTTTATGCTGGTAAAATCGTTTATCCTCTATTGCTACAAAAGCATTCTTTATATCATCCGGTAAATCTTTGTACTCAACATAAATCGTATCTTTATCAGCTTTTAATTTTAATAGTACTGTGCCTTCTTCATCGTATACATAACTTGTTTCACCACTACAAAAATCTTCTGGTTTTGATTGTGCTGCAATACTCATACTATCATCAAACCACAACTTTATTGTTGGGTAAATTCTGCATACAACTGCGATCGTCGCAAAGACCATAATTATCAACAGCGTCCTTATTATCAACCCACAGAAAAGAAAAAAATATCTTCCTGCACTATTACTACCATGAACATATTGAGCTTTTCGCATTATTGTACCTCTTAAACTGCTTTCAAAGTTGCTCTTACAATACTTCTATTCTGACAAACATATGCCAAATCATCTACAGGATTTACCTGTACTACTATTGGGTAAAGTGCGTCATGTGCACCTACCACTGTACCTGCCGGAACTTCAATACCAAACTTCGTCTTAGAGTTTTCTACATTTCTAAACTCAAGCACGTAACCCTTTGGCACTACTGCACTTACTCCTAAATCTAATTCCACCTTATCGTCTCGTTTTAAACGCACTTCATGCACGCTATTGAAGTTACGCTTTCTTCCATTTACGAAAACCTGTTTGATCGGAAAGTAGATCCAACCGTTATCCACCTTCACCTCATTCACACCGGAGGCGTATCTCAGACTTACTGTTTCACACTCAAAACCACCGTATGGATCGGCGTATCTATTAACAGCTCTACTCAGCTTTAAAAGAATATCTTGGCTCTCATTGACATTTCTTTCCTCTGCTGGCTTTTCTGGAGTTTTTATTGGAACATCTATTTCAACTGTGTCTTCTGAATTATCGAAGCTTACTGGTAAATCTTCCTCTTCCTCTTTATCTTCGTCTACATTGACTGAATTCCTCATAATGATTCTATTCACTGTCTTTGCAACCTCTTCCTCATCTATACCTGACATCTTGGTTGACTCCATCCCTAAATCCTTTGACTCCTCTGATTTTAACACATCGCTGTCATCATCACTATCGTCATCGAATTTGAATACTGTTCTATCAGTCCCATTCTTCTCAGTTCTACTTTTTGATTCATGTGGAGCGATAGCACTTACACGTTTTCTTCTTGTTCTAGGCTTTACTTCCTCCGCTACCTCGCTTACTGCTCCACTCACTGTCTCACTTTTTTCTGGTTCAAGACTTATTTCCTCTTTTAAACTCTCTGCTACTTTCTTCTTAAAACCTATCATTGTTTCCTCCTAAATTATTTGAATAAATTCTTGGGATTCGAACCCAGCACCCCTACATCGAAGAATCTCTAATTGAAAAAATGGGGCAGCCTCTCGACTCCCCCATTCATCAGCGATTATCTTCTACTATCAATCAATTATATGACTATATCATCATCTTACTCGGTTTTACCTAATTCAGTGTAAGATGTAATTTCCATACAATCGTTGCATCGTAAACATCGCTCTTTAAACTCTGTAAACTTATATCAGGCATTACATAAAATGTTTTTGTATCTGTTGCAGGTTTTCCATTACTAGAAGCTGCTTTCAGTATTGTGTTGCCTGCGTCCACTTCTGTAAAGTCATTTCCATTGCCAAAGTATGAATGTAATGAGTAAAGTTTGCTACTCTCCCTACCTCTCAATGCTGATACTGCATCCATAGAAAGAGTTGCTGTCACACTAGCACCCTCACCTGATCTGGCTGTAATACCTACTTCTGCCTGTTCACCAAGTGTAATCCTGTCAGGTATCTTCACACTGCTTGATGAAACTATTACTTTACAGTCTCCTATATCTGTCTTACCATCACTAGTGTATACCTTTATTGTTATCACACCAGGACCTCTACCTGTAATCTTACCTGCCTCTGTTACTGTTGCTATACTATGATCTGGAGAAACGTATACTCTTCCTAAATCGCTAAAGTAATCTGATTTAAACCGATTTCCAACATTAATAGAATCACCTACAAGTATAGAAACACTTGTATGGATTTTCTTATCTGCCGGCATCTTTAATGTTTCGTATTGCTGGTAAAGTGTTGTATCTTCTCGGAACTCGTAACTTGTCTGTGGATTACAGTTTATTCTACGATCAAATCCCTCCGGCCACTCTCCTTGTGTTACTTCAAAATCTACTGTGAATCCTTTTGGATTCGTTGACCAAATAGTTGGCAGCACATCTGTTTCTCTCTGATTAATCTTTCTGTAAACCGGTACTGTATCTGCTACTGTGATCGTTGGGTAAATAAATCCCACATCTGAATCTTTTCTCAGATCAACTGGTGCCGAATAGTCTGTTTTCTTTGTAAAAAAATCATTCAGCCAGGTATTACTCAGTACATTCTTGTAAGATGGATGCACATAGTCCTTTACCTGCGAGAAGTCCCATGATGCTGTTGAGAAGTATGCCTTTCCTGTCTGTGAATCTGGTACTCTATTTACAGGATCGTAGGTATTTGTATCGTAAGTTACTGTCACATCTTTTTCGAATAATCCATAGAAAACCTTACCCTCTGTAGCTATTATCGTACCACCTGACTGGACGTCCGAATCTGCCTTACAGTCTGCTTCGTCTGTCCAACCCTGTGAAACCCATCCTTCTTTCAGTGTCTGGTTTGGTGCTTTGTCTTTGTATTCATGTTCAAACCGGTTAATATCGTAACTATTTCTGTAGACTGTTTTGTAATGCCTGTCAACCTTATTTTGCTGAACAAAATACCAGCTCATTTCTCTGTGGTACTGCGCGTAGTAGACTACATTTTTGGTTATCATTCCAGATGCACCAGCCTGATTCACTGATGCCTTATTGTATCCTTTATCATCATAGCTGCTGCTTGCTGTGTCACTTAAAACCCAGCCATCAAAGACCCATCCATTGATCTGCCCTGCAGATGGGAAATTAAAGGTCATCTCACGTGGTACTTTCTCTATCAGCTTTCCTGTTTTCGGATCATATTTATCTACAAACTCCTTTGAAATCTCCTGTTTCCGCTGTGCTGAATCTGGTATATTGTAGCTGTCACTACTGGAGTATGAGTGACTGATAAAGGTTGCTGTAATCACTTCTTTTGGCAATGCGGTTGCTGTCAGCGTGATATCCTTATTCGGCATATAAAACTCCAGACTTGAACTTGCCTTAAACCTATCAGAATCAATCGTAGTATCGTGATTCTCTCCGTATTCTACGATCTTATTTATATCACTATCACTGATAGTCCAATTCTTAAAGTTTCCTGTTGCCTTTACCGTTGTTGGCTTGCCTGTCGTCTCCGTAGCTGGCTTCAGCTCTTTTGTTACTGCGGTCGTCTTTGCAGTTCCGTCATCAATACTTACAGCTGGGCCTTCTGTTTTTACTGTCAGTATATATTTTGGCACTTCTTTAGCATTACCTGACTGGAGCTGAAATAATGACTTACCGTATGGTTTGCTGCCATTTGATTCTTTCACACCGTAAAGAACCTCTGTTGCCCTAAAAGTCTCAACGCCTTTTTTGGCATTAAAATCACAGTCGATCGAGTATTCGAAGTAGTCGCGTTTTCCTTTTTCTGATGGTGCGCTGGACCCTGTCACACTTCTAAGTACCTGTTTGTCTTCTTTTACAGTACTCTTGTCCTTCCAGATTATCTGCTGCTGACCATTCTTTGTTGAGACGGTCCCTTTTAGAGTTTTGGTCTCCCAACTCTTTTTCGTGGCGACCCATCTATGTCTTGTCAGCACCAGTGAGCTATTGGAATCTGAAACTGTAAGACCTTTTGGCAGTGTTACGACCAGTTTACCGTAAGAAAATCCTGTCTTACCCTTTGTTGTTGTATTCGTAAATTTGCCGGAGACTACTGCCGGTTTGCTACGCTTCTCAACTGTTATTGTCTGCGTTGCAGCTATATCTACCTTTTCTAATGCAACATCTGTCACCACATATCGCAAAGTATTCCAGACAGAATTATCCTTTGCCTGTACGGAAAAGCACGATACTGACGAGCCTTTCGCTTTATCCGTCGGTACATTACCATCGCTTCCGTAAATACCTCCACCACCAGCATTTAGTGCGTAGTCTGTCGGGTCGTACCAGTTGGCTTCGTTATCTTTTGGGTTTCCTACTTTATTAGCCTTTTTGCCATTTTTTGCAAAATTCACTCTTGCCAGAAGATCTCCGTTGCTTCCTGTACCACTTGTGGTAAAGGCTGTGTTGATCGCAACAGGCGTGGCACTTGAAGTCTGTGTTATAAAGTCACCAAAGTCTGTTTTTGTCTGCACTGTCAGGAGTTCACGGCTGCCACCTGTTAGCACGTATTGTGATCCGACCTTTATTGTAACTACATGTGGTCTGCTGTCACTTGTCTCACTGACTATAAAAAGACTCCATGAACTTAAATTTTCACCGCCGTTCACATTCACCATATCAGTTGCTGAACTACCACAGGTAGCCGCCCGTTGAGTACCACCGTTATCGTAGTAGTAGTCTGACCAGTAGATCGGCAGATTACAAACTGAGTAAGTTCCGTCCCCTGACATATAATCTGTTACATCCGCGTATGAAGTGTAAAAGATTTTATTGGGTTGTGCTTTATTAAGATCATCATCAGACCAGTTGTCCTGTCGAACAACTCTATTGTCTACCAATGCCTTCTTTGAACCAAGTTTCGGTGTTTCCGGGTAATTATCTGCGTTTATACTGTATGCTTCGTTATCTGAATTGACAAAAATAATTGGTAAACTTCCATTCTTTGAAGATCGTGTCGTCCAAACCAAAAATGCTTTTTCGATATTTTTATCTGTTATTTTTGTACTACTACTGTTTTTGATACTTTTGTATTTTTTTGGTGTTGCAGCACCTGAGCCTGCCCAGAAACTCTTTTCATCTGACCGTACCCATTTACTTTTATAGCTACTGTCCTTAGCTATCTCTTCCGCTGCTTTTTTATGCGTATTTGATGCAGTATTTTTTACACCATCTGTATTAACTTTCCAAGTGTAATCTTTCGTTCCCATCCATGAATTATAAGTGTAACTGTTGTATGTCTTTACTGATGCATTTCCGACTTTGTTGTAAATTGTCTGTAAATTCGGATCTGCGTCTGCTGTAGCGTCATTGTTAAATCCGATATTGGCTGACCTCGTTACAGTTTCTACTTCTTCTACCTCTTCTTCAGTATCATTGTAGTATGGGCTAATATCATAGTCTGGACTGTACTTCCTCTCTATCTCTTTCTCCTGACTACTTGTTTCTGTTGGATCCGGTGGATCCTCCTCTGTGCTCTCTGTCACCTCTTCCAATGTCACATAGCTATCCTCACCTAGCAGTGGAGATGCTTGTGCTGGAACTACCGTAGTTAGTAACAAAGTTGTTGCTAGCACTGCAGTTACTAGTTTTTTCTTCATCTTTTTCACTCTCCTTTTAATAAAAAATGGGTGTCAACTTTTGACACCCTTTTATTACTTTTTTATAGGAGATTTTTCTATTTTTTCTACGTCTTATGGTTGCAGGTTAATTTTTCTGAAATAAAGTAATTTCTCTATTTATTCTGCAAATAATTCACTTCCCACATTAAAAATAGGGTTCCTATTTCTATGGAACCCTATACTTACACTATTACAGATACAACTTCGTTAGATACTCGCACTCGAGATACTTCACAAATTCGACTGCCTCCGCAAATGATAATTTGGCATTACGCAATACATTAAGTGAATACTTTGAAGCATCCCTGTACCTTGCATTATAACAAGAAAGTATCTGATCCACTCCCTGCTCGTTTATCACATTTACACTTGATACATCTGCTAACTTAGCATGTTCAATAAGCAAACTTATATCGCATACTAACTGCTTATACATACAATGATTAAAATCTCCAACATAAGGATTTCGCACAACACACTCATTTGCTAACTCTTCGAATTTTAAATTTGACATTTCTCTACCTCCATAGTATATTATATTTATAATTCGAAATAGAGGAGGATTATGATGAATTACAATACCACTGAACAATTACAAATTGCACTCGCCTATGCTTCAGTAAAAGCCAATAATGAGACTGACACTAATGAGTTTCTTAGATTCGTAAATGAAATGATTAATACGTTATCTAAAAAAGCCGATAATGAAATTAGAAAGATTGACACTGGCAACTCCGAAACTAAAGTGGATACTGATGCAATCATGGCATAGCCACCTCTACATTCAGAGAGTTGGGTTTCATTTCTGGAAACCCAACTCTTTGAATCAATCATTTAATTATAGTCATAAATTTTTAAATAAACTGTTTTGAAAATATTTTTTCTGTTACGGACTCCTTTACAATATCACAATAACAGTTTTCACTTTTTTATGCAATTCATGCAATATTCAAATCTGGTAACCTATTGACTAAATCTACTGATTGAAGAATTTTTATATTATTTTTCGCTTTATTGTAAATTACAATTGGTAATTTGTATAACGCAGAAGCAGCTATTATATTGCTGTAGTTAAACTTTAACTGTTCCAATGGTACGTAAATCACTAGGGTTCCATTTTGGAACCCTACTCACTATTCATCTTTGATGTATCTGTTTTTCCTTCACTTTTTAGCTATCCCACATTAAAAAATAGGGTTCCATTTCTAGGAAACCCTATTTTAAAAAGCTATTGACATTGAGTTGATTTTATGCTACTTAAAACATGAAATTTTATACCCATAGCAGAATGTTCCAACAAACACTAACTCGCAGCCTAGCTACTTGAAAGGAGAAGCAGTTGTATTAAAGCTTAACTGTCCTTAATCCTAACAAGTCGTCTTGAAATTGCGATTTTTAAATCAACAGCAGTATTTGTTTTAACACACTTTAATCGTAATTTCAAGACTAAATTTGATCACCATAGCTATAATTGAGGATTTTGGCAAACTATCAACTATAACTATTTTAAATAGCGTGAGCTATGAAACTCACGCCGAAGCAAAGGAGGAAATTTTATGACTTCAACAACTTTTCTTACAACACTATCAAATCACATCTTTACTAAGTGATTCTACACCACCTCTCCTTTACACTTCATTATAACTACGTTGCATTTGAATTACGGTTTCAAGTTTTTATAAATTTAATTATTCTGTAAATAATTCACTCCTAACATTAAAAATAGGGTTCCTATTTCTAGGAAACCATATCTTGTTACTATCTTGCTTCTACTGTTGCGTT
>OIWN01002489.1_pt1 | contig 12262 bp, 12 predicted proteins | sample 1587591 | NCBI WGS metagenome assembly OIWN01 (sample SAMEA3888901, study PRJEB22519) | human gut metagenome | biome: human gut; feature: human-associated habitat; material: faeces | place: Denmark | collected 2010 | reverse complement strand
GGTCAGGGAATCCTCCGTGCCGTATTCGGCGATGGCGACGTTGAACGTGTTGCGCACCTTCTGCTTGAGGCTGTTGGCGACACGGCGCTTTCCCTTGAGGGAGTCGTTGCCGTGCAGGTGGTACTCGACGGTAAGGACTGCGATGACCATGATTCAATCCGTTGGTAAAATCGTTCTGTGCTACCTTTCTGGAATAATGGAACCACGCAGAAACGCAAGCCCTTTGAGGAGGATTTCTCATTGAGAAGATGCTCGGGGGGGAACCTTTCTGGAGAAAGGTTCCCTCTCCCCTCCCCAAACCCCACCCATCTCTCTCCCAAGACTTTTGCGTTTATCGAATCCTTGTTCGCGGCCTTGCTTCGGCGCGGGCCGCCTTTGCGGTAAGGCGCATTACGCAGTGGGAAAGCGTTGTCCGGGGAAAGCGGGCCTGCGGTTGCCCTGCCCCTCTTAGGAAAACAGCCATGAGCACACCCTTTGCCAAAGGCCCGCTTCTGATCCTTCTGGGGGCCCTGTGTTTCAGCACCACGGGGACCGTCCAGGCCCTGTCCCCGGAAGGGGCGACTCCCTACGTCATCGGCGCGCTGCGTATGCTCGTCGGCGGCCTGGCCCAGCGCCTCGATGTCGACGCAGCCGTTGGGGAGGGACGGAATGCTGATGACGTGGAAGCCGGCCATACTGGCGGAAGCGGGGTTGGTGCCGTGGGCGGAGTCCGGAACCAGGATGTTCACACGGCCTTCGTGTCCGTTTTCCTGATGGTATTTTTTAATCAGCATCAGACCGGTCAGCTCACCGTGTGCGCCCGCTGCCGGCTGGAAGGTCATGTCGTCCATGGCGGTGATCTCGCACAGGTATTTGGAGGCAAGGTCGAGCGCCTCCAGGCAGCCCTGTACAGTCTCCTCCGGCTGCAGCGGATGGATGCTGGCAAAGCCGGGAAGGGCGGCAATCTGATCGTTTACTTTGGGGTTATATTTCATGGTGCAGGATCCGAGCGGGTAGAAGCCGTCGTTGACGCCGTAGGTCTGTTTGGCAAGCTCGGTGTAGTGGCGGCTCAGCTCGTTCTCGCTCATCTGTGGCAGATGCGGGGCCTGCTCGCGGCACAGCGCGGGGTCGATCTCGCAGGTGGGGACGTCGCAGGCGGGCAGGATGGTGCATCTTCTGCCGGGGTGGCTGCGTTCAAATAACAGTTTCATCTACAGCAGCTCCTTTCTGATAATCCCGACCATGCGGTCGATGTCCTCTTTGCTGTTCTTCTCGGTAGCGCACCAGAGGATGCCGCCGTCCGAGAGCGGCAGACCGCCGAGGATGCCTTCCTGTTCCAGTTTGAGAAGGATGCGGTTGGCATCGCCCTGGTCGGTCACAAACTCGTGGAAAAACGGGCCCTGATAGCGCAGGGTGATGCCGGGGATGGCGGTCAGCTGCTGCATCAGGTAATGGGCTTTCTGATAGCACAGGTTGGCGACCTGCTTTAAGCCCTCCGGACCGACAGCGGCTAAATATACCGCGGCGGTCATGGCGCACAGCGCCTGGTTGGAGCAGATGTTGCTGGAGGCCTTTTCGCGGCGGATGTGCTGCTCTCTGGCCTGCAGGGTCAGCACAAAGGCGCGCTTGCCGTCGACGTCGGTGGTCTCGCCGACGATTCTGCCCGGCAGCTTGCGCATCATCGCCTTGGTGGTCGCCATAAAGCCGAGGTATGGACCGCCAAAGGAGAGCGGCATGCCCAGCGGCTGGCCTTCGCCGACGGCGATGTCCGTGCCCAGCTCCGCCGGGGTCTTATAAAGTCCCAGCGCAATCGGGTTGCAGCCCATGATGAGCTTGGCGCCGACCGCGTGGACCGCCTCCGCTGCCTGCTGGACATCTTCGATCTGTCCAAAGAAGTTTGGGCTCTGGATGTACAGGCAGGCGCTGGTCTTTTTGTCCAGCTGGGGAACAATCGAGTTCCAGTCGGTCTTGCCATCCTTGACAGGCACCAACACAAATTCGTGGCCGGAAGCCCAGCAGTAGGTCTTGACCACCTCGATGGTGTCGGGGTGGGCGGCGGCGGAGCAGAAGACGACGTTGCGGCTGCGCTCGCAGCACATGTTGACCGCTTCGGCCGCGGCGGTAGCGCCGTCATAGACCGAGGCGTTGGAGACGTCCATGCCGGTCAGCTCGCAGATCATGGTCTGGTACTCAAAGATGGATTGCAGCACGCCCTGGCTGATCTCAGCCTGATAGGGGGTGTAGGCGGTGACAAATTCTTCCTTGCCAGTCACGCTCTTGACGATGGCCGGGATGTAGTGGTCGTAAGCGCCGGCGCCGCGGAAGATCGAATCAAAGACGATGTTCTGCGCGGCGATGTGTTCCATGGTGCGGCAGACTTCCAGCTCGGATTTGCCGGAGGGGAGGTTGAGCTCCCCTTTGCGCTTGAGCGAATCCGGAATGTGGGAGAACAGCTCGTCGATGGAACAAAGCCCGATCGACGCCAGCATCTTCTGCCGCTCCTGCGCAGTGGAAGGAACGTAAGATCCCATAGATTAAGCCTCCTTGCTCAGCAGCTCCTCATAGTCGGAGACGGACAGCAGTTCTTCCTTGTCGGAAATGTCGCCTACCTGAATCATCCAGGCTCCGTAAGCGTCCTGGTTAATCAGCTCCGGGTGGTCCAGCAGCTCCTCGTTGATGGCGCAGACGGTGCCGGTGACCGGGCTGTAGACGTCGGAGACAGCCTTGACCGATTCGACGTCGCCGAAGGCCGCGCCGACCTCAACGCTGTCGCCCTCCTGCGGCAGGTTGACAAAGACAAGGTCGCCCAGCTGGTCCTGCGCATAGTCGGTCAGACCGACGCGGTAGCTGCCGTCGCCCATTTCCTGTACCCACTCGTGCGATTTTGTGTAAAGAAGATTGCTTGGATTTGCCATGATAAAGTCCTCCTTAGATTTGAAAAATGAGTTAATCATCAATTAGTAAAAACGGTTGGTTGTCCGTTATGCTCGTTTATAAAACTGGGATTTGACCACCTCGGCGGTGACGCGTTTGCCGCGGATTTCCACCTCGACCTGCGCGCCTAAGGGGGCCGGTTCCTTCTCCACAATCGCCATGGCGTAGGCGCCGCCGAGGTATGGGCAGTGGGTGCCGGAGGTGGTGTGGCCGATCAGCTTGTCGCCGGCGTAAACTGGGCAGTTTTCCCGCGCGATGCCGCGTCCGATCATCTTGAGGCCGCAGCGTTTGACACTCGGGGTGCCCATCTCCTCCATCGCCTTTTTGCCGATGAAGTCCGCTTTGTCCATCTTGACAAAGATGCCAAGACCGGTCTGCTTGGGGGTGATGTCGTCGGTCATCTCATGGCCGTACAGCGGCATGCCCGCCTCCAGGCGCAGGGTGTCGCGGGCGCCCAGTCCGCAGGGAATCAGGCCATTTTCCTTGCCGGCTTCCAGCAGCGCGTTCCAGAGCTTGACGGCGTCCTTCGGTGCGCAGTACAGCTCGAAACCGTCCTCGCCGGTGTAACCGGTGCGGGAGAGCAGGCAGGTGCAGCCCGCCACCTCGACGTTGTTGGTGAAGGTGTAGTATTTGGCGGGGTGGTTCTCAACCGGGCACAGCTTGCTCAGGATGGCCTCGGACTGCGGGCCCTGCAGGGCGATCTGCGCGACCTGATCGGAGATGTCCTCAAACTGGACGTCGCCGCTCAGGTGGGCGCGGACCCAGTCGGCGTCCTTTTGATGGTTAGCCGCGTTGACGACCATCATGTAGCAGTCGTCGTGGAAGCGGTAAACCACCATGTCGTCCACAACGCCGCCCCGCTCGTTGCACATCGGGCTGTAGCGGACCTGGCCGTCTGCCATGTCGGAAAGGTCGTTGGTCAGCAGCATCTGGACGTTTGCCAGCGCGTCGGGACCTTTGAGCACCAGCTCCGCCATGTGGGAGACGTCAAACAGGCCAGCCTGTTTGCGGACCGCCATGTGCTCGGCGATGACGCCGGTGGGGTACTGCACCGGCAGGCTGTAGCCGCCAAACGGCACCATCTTGCCGCCCAGCGCGACGTGGCAATCGTATAAAGGGGTTTTTAATTCCATGAGAGACACACTCCTTTTTGATTTTCTGAAGAAAGGGAAGAAAAAAGCAGAGGCGCAGAAAATTCCTTTCCACGCCTCTGCGTACATGACCTGATAAGATTCCGCAAATGAAAGAGCAGCCTTCTTCTGCGTTGCCTACTCGGTGCTGCCATAGCAGCTTCACAGAGTTTCGTCCAAAACCGGTTCTTTTGCCAGAGAGATTTTGCGTTGTTTCCCCGTAGGCGCCGCGGCGGTCTGGCCGCGGTCTCTCCCGGTTTCTTCATCCGATGTTCTTTATCTCGATTATAAGCGCGCCGATGGCCTTTGTCAACGAAGTTATTTGTTTAACAAGCATAAAAAATAATCGTTAAAAGAAAAACATTGCACAAAATGCACAACAAACTTCCGCCTCCTTTAAGGGAATGAAATAAAAAAGAAAGGCGCAAGCAAGGACGAAGGGCTGAGCATTTGTGGCAAAGGACAAATTTTTGTGCGCAGGTTTGTTGGGGCGCTTTTTTCAAGTTGACTTTGTGCAGGGGCTGTGTTATATTCTTTTTAGTTTACAGTCTGCCGCCGGGCGGCGCCTGGCTCTGTTTTATTAGGCTGTAATGAGAAACAGAGCGAAGGCGCTTTTTGTTTGCAGAGGAGTGTTACTTACATGTTTCGCCAGATGAGAAGAAACCGCCAGCAGCTCAGCTGGGAGCGATGCGAGGAAATTTTGAGCCGCGCCACCTCCGGCGTCCTTGCTGTGCTGGGGGATGAAGGCTACCCCTATGCGGTGCCGCTGAGCTATGTGTACAGCGAGGGAAAGTTCTATTTTCACTGCGCCCGCCAGGGCCACAAGCTGGACGCCATCCGCCGGGAGCCGAAGGCATCCTTCTGCGTCATCGATGAGGACCGGGTGGTGGCGCAGGAATACACCACCCATTTTCGCAGCGTCATCGCCTTCGGGCAGGTGCGGGAGCTGACCGATGAGCAGGAAAAGCGCGCGGCCATCGAGAAGCTGGCGCTTCGCTATGCGCCGCAGGACAGTGAAGACAACCGCCAGCGAGCCATTGAGCAGGACTGGAAGCCGCTGTGTATGCTGGAGATGACGGTTGAGCACCTGAGCGGCAAGGAGGCCATCGAGCTGATAAAGGAAGAAGCAAGCAGGGAGGAATAGAAAAGATGATGAGACTGAACACACTGGGGATTGCCCATAAAATCATCGCCGAGCACGTCCAGCCGGGGGACTTGTGCATCGACGCCACCGCCGGCCGCGGGCACGACACCGCCTTTTTGTGCGAGCTGGTGGGGAAGGAGGGAAAGGTGCTCGCCTTCGATATCCAGCAGGCAGCGGTGGATTCCACCCGCGCGCTGCTGGCGGAGAAGGGCTTTTCGGACATCGCGCAGGTGCATCTGGACAGCCACAGCAACATGGCTCAGTATGCGCAGGAGGGCAGCGTGGACTGCATCACCTTTAACTTCGGCTATCTGCCCGGCGGCGACCACAACGTCTTTACCACGCCGGCCACCAGCATCCCGGCCATCGAGCAGGGACTGCGGCTGCTCAAGCCAAACGGCCTGATGAGCCTGTGCGTCTATTACGGCGGGGACAGCGGCTTTGAGGAGAAGGACGCGCTGATGGAATATTTTCGCACCATCGATTCAAAGCAGTACACCGTCCTCATCACCGAGTTTGCCAACCGCCCCAACAATCCGCCCATCCCGGTCTTTATTTTAAAGAGGATATAGTGCAGCGGCAGGGAGATTGGAAAGAGGATATAGTGTAGCGGCGGGGAGATTGGAAAAGGGAAATTTCCTCTTGACAAAACCGCAAAATTTTATTATAATCATCTCGCAAGTGAAGATGACCCGCGCTTAAAAAGGGAGTAGTTCAAGACATATTCGCAACAATCTCGTTGGCCTTGCCCAAAACGGCAAACGCCTTCTGCGATATGTGCCAAGGCATTTTGGTAACAAGACTTTTCATGCGGTTTCCACACAGAAATGGGAAACGGCTGAAAAGTCTTTTTTTATGTCTGTCAGGATAGACGACCGGCAGCCGGGCATCTTCTTGGGGGCAAAGGCTCTGCAAAAGGCAGGGCAGCAGACCCGCAGATTTGAAGGAGGAGTCAAAACAAATGGAACAAATGTTTCGCCGTACCGCCCAGCAGGTTCTGGACCAGTTTGGCGTAACCAGACAGGGCCTGACCACCGAGCAGGTTGAGAAGCAGCGCGCCACTTATGGAGAGAATGCGCTGACAGAGGGACAAAAGAAAGGCCCGTTGGTTGTGTTTCTGGAACAGTTTAAGGATCTGCTGGTTATTATCCTGATCATCGCTGCGCTGATCTCCGCAGTCTCCGGCAACGGGGAGAGCACCATCGTCATCGTGGCGGTCATCACCCTCAACGCCATCCTCGGCACCGTCCAGCACTTCAAGGCGGAAAAGTCGCTGGAGAGCCTGAAGGCGCTTTCTTCACCCAACGCCAAGGTCATGCGCAACGGCCGAAAGATCGAGATCCCTTCCAAAGAGGTTGTCCCCGGCGATATCCTGACACTGGAGGCCGGCGACCTGGTCGTCGCGGACGGACGCATCATCGAGAACTACTCGCTGCAGGTCAATGAAAGCTCGCTGACCGGTGAGTCGGAGGGCGTCAACAAGATCAGCGACGTCATTGATGAGGAGAACGTCGCGCTGGGCGACCAGAAGAACATGGTCTTTTCCGGGTCGCTGGTCACCTACGGCCGCGCCAGCGTGGTTGTCACCGCCACCGGCATGCAGACCGAGATCGGCAAGATTGCGACCCTGATGAACCAGACCCAGCAGAAAAAGACCCCGCTGCAGGAGAGCATGGACAACTTCAGCCAGAAGCTGGCCATCGCCATCATGGTCATCTGCGTGGTTGTATTTGGCCTGAGCATCTACCGCGACATGGGCATCCTGGACTCTTTGATGTTCGCTGTCGCGCTGGCAGTGGCCGCCATTCCGGAGGCGCTCAGCTCGATTGTCACCATCGTTCTGGCGATGGGCACCCAGAAGATGGCAAAGGAAAACGCCATCATCAAAAACCTGAACGCGGTGGAAAGCTTGGGTTCGGTCTCGGTTATCTGCTCGGATAAAACCGGCACCCTGACCCAGAACAAGATGACCACCAAGAAGGTCTACGCCGACTTCCAGCTGTTCGACGGCGAGAAGCTCGACTTTGCAAATCAGGCGCACCACTGGCTGCTCAAGACCGCCATCCTGGCCAACGACTCCACCTCGGTGGACGGCAAGGAGATCGGCGACCCGACCGAGGTTGCGCTGATCAACCTGTCCCACAACTTCTGGGTGGAGGAGACCGTTTACCGTTCCCAGCACCCGCGTCTGGCGGAGCTTGCCTTTGATTCCGACCGCAAACTGATGAGCACCATGCACAAGCTGGACGGCGTCTACACCCTGTGCACCAAGGGCGCGATGGACGTCCTGCTGGCCCGCAGCGTGGCGGTGATGACCGGCGACGGCCCCCGCCCGATCACCGAGGAGGATAAGCAGAAGATTGCCGACACCAACCTCCACCTCTCGGAAAACGGCCTGCGCGTGCTGGCCTTTGCCATCAAGCAGTATCCGGACGCCACCGAGTGCCCGGGCATCACCCTCAAGGACGAAAACGACTATACCTTCGTGGGCCTGATCTCGATGATCGACCCGCCGCGCGAGGAATCCAAGAAGGCGGTCGCCGACGCCAAACGCGGCGGTATCCGCACCGTGATGATTACCGGCGACCACAAGGTTACTGCGACCGCCATCGCCAAGGAGATCGGCATCTTCCAGGAGGGCGACATCGCCGTCAGCGGCGTCGAGCTCGACAAGATGAACGACGAGGAGCTGGACAAAAAGCTGGAGCACATCTCGGTCTACGCCCGCGTATCGCCGGAGCATAAGATCCGCATCGTCGACGCATGGCAGAAGAAGGGCAAGATCGTCTCGATGACCGGCGACGGCGTCAACGACGCGCCTGCGCTCAAGAAGGCGGACATCGGTGTCGCAATGGGCATCACCGGCACCGAGGTTTCCAAGGATGCGGCCTCGATGATCCTGACCGACGACAACTTTGCCACCATCGTCAAGGCGGTCACCAACGGACGAAACGTCTACGCCAACATCAAAAACGCCATCAAGTTCCTGCTGTCCGGCAACATGTCGGCCATCCTCAGCGTTCTGTACACCTCGCTGTTTGGCCTGGCAGTGCCGTTCCAACCGGTACACCTGCTGTTTATTAACCTGCTGACCGACTCGCTGCCGGCCATCGCCATCGGCATGGAGCCGGCGCGCGAGGACCTGCTCAACCAGAAGCCGAGAAACCCGAAGGAATCGATCATGACCAAGGACTTCATGCTGACCCTGCTGGTACAGGGCGCGCTGATCGGCGTCTTTGTCATGACCGCCTACCACATCGGCCTGAGCGAGGGCGGTGCGGCGCTGGCCAGCACCATGGCCTTTGCAACCCTGACCCTGGCAAGGCTGTTCCACGGCTTCAACTGCCGCGCCGACGCCTCGATCTTCAAGCTCGGCCTGCGCTCGAACATCTACTCGATTCTGGCCTTTGTGGCCGGCCTGGTGCTGCTGAATGCGGTGCTGTTCATCCCGGCTTTCCACGGTTTGTTCCTGGTTGCCGACCTGACACTGGGCGACATCGGCTGGATCTATCTGCTGGCCTTTATCCCGACCGTGCTGATTCAGATCTACAAGGTTATCAAGGAGCGCGTCAAGTAAGGCGATTGCAGCAATTGCCTGCGCGTTAAAAGAAAGCGGCCCGTACAGGATTTCTCTTGTACGGGCCGCTTTGGTTTTGCGATTGAGCAGCAGCCAGCTTTTAAGCGCGGACGGGGTGCACAGCCGGCTGACAGGGCTGCACGAGGCAACCAAAGCAACGAAAGCACAGAACTTTCCTAACTCTCTTTCTATATACTATTTTAAAATATCTTTTTATAAAAATACTGTGCTTTCGTTGTTTAGCGCCGATTTTTGGCTTAATCAAGCCATTTCTTCAGGCACAAAACCGGCACAGAACTGACACAGAAGACAACGAACTCCCCCGGCCGGCGCTTGCCCGCTGTTAAAGCGTGGGGTTCTGTTGCTGTTACGGCGCAGAACACAGGGCGCTTGCCAAGAGCACAAAGGCGCGCTATAATGAGATTACAGCTTTGATTTTTAAGATCAGAACAGGGAGGACAAGATGATGAAAACGGCAATCACCAGGGAGCAGGCATACGCGCTGCTCAGAAAATACAATCAGGACCCCTTTCATCTGCGCCACGGCAGGACGGTGGAGGAGGTGATGCGCCACTTTGCCAGGGAGCTCGGCTACGGCGAGGAGGAGGAATTCTGGGGCATTGTGGGGCTGCTGCACGACCTGGATTTTGAGATGTACCCCGAGCAGCACTGCATCAAGAGCCAGGAGCTGATGCGGGAGGCGGGACTGGAGGAGGAGCTCATCCACGCCACCGCCAGCCACGGCTATGGGCAGGTCTGCGACATCAAGCCAGAGCACCAGATGGAGAAGGTGCTGTTTGCCTGCGACGAGCTGACCGGGCTGATCTGGGCGGCGGCTTTGATGCGCCCATCCAAGAGCACCCAGGATATGGAGCTGAAATCGCTGAAGAAAAAGTTTAAGGACAAGCGCTTTGCTGCCGGATGCTCCCGCGAGACCATCCAGCAGGGCGCGGACATGCTGGGCTGGACGCTGGACGAGCTGCTGGAGCGCACGCTGCAGGCCATGCAGCAGAGCGAGGAAGCCCTCAACGCCGAATTTGGCCAGCGGTAAGGAGGGAAGCTATGGCTCTGCGCGCAATCCGAATCAACAACGACCCCATCTTAAAGCGTCCCTGCCGCGAGGTGCCGCAGGTGGACGACCGCGTTCGCCAGCTGCTGGACGATATGCTGGAGACGCTGCACGCCACCGCCAACGGAGCGGCCATCGCCGCGCCGCAGGTGGGCATTCTGCGCCGCCTCATCGTCATCGATATGGGCGAGCTCAGCGGCGGCCCGCTCAAGCTGGTCAATCCCCGCATCATCTTCCAGGAGGGCCAGCAGGAATGTGAGGAGGAGGGCTGTCTGAGCTTTCCTGACTGCTGGCTGACCACCCTTCGCCCGCAGCGGGTGATTGTGGAGGCGATGAACGAGGAGGGCAAAACCATCCTGCTGACCGGCAGCGGCCCGCTGGCCCAGTGCTTCAGCCACGAGATCGACCATCTGGACGGCATCACCTTCCAGCAGCGCGCTGTCGACAGGCCGCAGGGAAGGGCAAAATCCCGCCGCAGAAGGAGACGGTAGGTTATGGAGTGGATTCAGCTGCTGCTGCCGCAGGAGGGCATGCGGGAGGCGCTGCTGCGCTGTCTGACTGGATGCAGCCTGGACGGATGCCATCTGGACAGGGAAGCGATTGAACAGGACTTTTCCGGCTGGCTGCAGCAAAGACGGGATGAGGCGCTCGGCCTTTCGTGCGCGCAGCGCTGGCTGTATCTGGCGGTGACACCGGAGGATGAGGTGATCGGCAGCGCCGCGGTGGCGGCAGGGGAGGGCGGCTTTGTCCGTTCAATCTGGCTGCACCCCGATTGTGACCAACCCTCTTGCCGGGAACAGCTTGAGCAGCAGTTAACGGATATGGGATTTTGAGATTTTGTTTAAAAAAGCAGGTGGACAGGTTTTGTCTGCCTGTTTTTTTATCTTGCAATCCTGAGTATGGGGCGTCCTGCGTTCATTTTATGTGGAGCTGTTTTGCTCGTAGCGGAGAACTATCTGCGGCCTTCCAACTGGTTAAAGATTTTTTTGGAATAGAGGGAAATCAAAAGTGCCGCCGCTGCACCGCCAATCAAAACCACCCAGGTATGCGCTGCAAAAATGTCAAACAGGGCACCATAAATCGCCTGTCCAATCGGCTGCCCGCACATGGCAATGGAAATCAGCGCCGCCATGATCTTGCCGACTAATTGAGGCGGGGTCTGCGTCTGCACCAGTGTGTAGATCTGAACCATAAAGAGTGTAGAGGCTCCCATAACGGTGAAGCCCATGAGCGTGATTACCCAATAGGAGACAATGGCAGGCATTTTCAAGAACAGGGAAATCCCCATCACCGCCACAGCAATCGAACAAATCAGAAGCAGCGCATGGGACTTTGGAGTTTTTTTCTTTTTAGATATCATTGCGGTCAAAACCCCGCCGCAAAGACCGCCCAGCGCCAGCGCCCCCTGTGTGAAGCCATACATGGTGTCGGACATCCCCAACACCTGCGTAATCAAGATGGGAGTTCCGACAATCATCGCCGCGCTTAAAACCAAATTGAAGATGGACACCAGAAAGACCACCGAAAAGAAAATGGGCTTTTCTGCCTTTACAAACTGATAGCTTTCTTTCAAGTCCATTCCGACGACCCGGAACACGCCGGCTTCACGAGGGCGTTTTTCATGCGGAATGTGGATAAAGATTTCCATGATGGCGGAGAAGGTAAAACAGGCCGCGCTCAAAAGCAAAATCGGATCGATGCCCCAGAGAGTGAACATCACGCCGCCGATCACCGGTCCCAACAGGCCGGAAAGGGTATTGACCTGATTGATGACCGCATTCCCGGCCATCAGCTTCTCTTTCGCCACCAGGAGCGGAACGCTTGCCTGTACTGCTGGCTGGTATGTGCCGGAAATACCATAGAGCAGCATCAAGACAACGATAAAAAGCGGAACCGTTGGGAGCTTTCCCAGCAAAAAGTAAAACAGCATGATGATGGCTGCCGTAGAGAAGTCCAGCCCTACCATAATGTTACGCTTGTTCACACGGTCAGCCAGCACGCCGCCGACCATCGAAAGAATAACCATCGGGGCAAAGGAGCAGGCAGTCACAACGCCAAACAACGTAGATGAACCTGTTTCCCGCAGCAGATACAGCGGCAGAGCAAAGCGGACAATGGCGTTGCCAAACAGAGAAATCACCTGCCCTAACACCAGAATGATCATATCTCGAGAAAAAATTTGCTTGAGTTTCATCGTGTTACCTCCATTTTAATACCGACGGTCGGTTTGTAAAGTCCCAAAAATAAACTGCTCTGAACGGAGCAGTTTATTGGGATTCCCCTCAAATTCCACGGCTGTCCGCCACGAAAGAGTCGATCAAATCTTCCTCCAGCAGGGTCCCCAGGCCGCAGCCCTGGGTGATTTGATTAAACACCACACAGCGGGCCCGCATTTCCTCCGGCGTTGTGGGGCGGCTGATCGGCTGGAG
>OIWN01002481.1_pt1 | contig 12294 bp, 10 predicted proteins | sample 1587591 | NCBI WGS metagenome assembly OIWN01 (sample SAMEA3888901, study PRJEB22519) | human gut metagenome | biome: human gut; feature: human-associated habitat; material: faeces | place: Denmark | collected 2010 | reverse complement strand
CTCAGGGCATCCTGACCGTCCGCGGCGGCATGACCAGCCACGCAGCCGTTGTTGCCCGTGGTATGGGCACCTGCTGTGTCTCCGGCTGCGGCAATGACAACGAGGTCAAGATCGACGAGGAAGCAAAGACCTTCGAGATCAATGGCCACAAGTTCGCCGAGGGTGACTGGATCTCCATCGACGGCTCTACCGGCAACATCTACGGCGAGCAGGTCGCTACCGTGGCCGCTACCGGCAATAAGAACTTCAACCGCTTCATGGGCTGGGCAGACGCTGCTCGTCAGCTGCTGGTCATGACCAACGCTGATAACCCGCGCGACGCACAGCAGGCAGTGGATCTGGGTGCTGAGGGCATCGGCCTGTGCCGTACCGAGCACATGTTCTTCGCAGAGGATCGCATCAAGGCTGTGCGTGAGATGATCTGTGCACGTACCGTGGAAGAGCGCGAAGCTGCTCTGGCCAAGGTCGAGCCGTTCCAGCAGGGTGACTTCGAGGCCATGTACCGCATCATGGGTGAGCGCCCGATGACCATTCGTTATCTGGATCCGCCTCTGCACGAGTTCCTGCCCACCAAGGACGAGGACATCAAGGAGCTGGCTGCCGATATGGGCATGACCTTTGATGACCTGAAGAACGTGGTTACTTCTCTGCACGAGTTCAACCCCATGATGGGTCACCGTGGCTGCCGTCTGGCTGTTACCTACCCTGAGATCGCTGCGATGCAGACCCGCGCTGTGATCAAGGCTGCTCTGAACGTCTCTGCTGAGACCGGCCATATGATCACCCCGCACATCATGATCCCGCTGGTCGGCGAGGTCAAGGAGCTGAAGTTCGTCAAGGACGTTGTCGTCAAGGTCGCAGACGAGCTCATCAAGGCTTCCGGCGTTGACATGAAGTATCTGGTCGGTACCATGATCGAGATCCCCCGTGCAGCTCTGACTGCCGGCGAGATCGCCAAGGAGGCTGAGTTCTTCAGCTTCGGCACCAACGACCTGACCCAGATGACCTTCGGCTTCAGCCGTGATGATGCCGCCAAGTTCCTGGGCGCATACTACGAGAACAAGATCTACGAGAGCGATCCGTTCCAGCATCTGGATCAGATCGGCGTTGGCAAGCTGGTCAAGATGGCTGCCCACGACGGCCGCGAGACCCGTCCCGATCTGGGTCTGGGCATCTGCGGCGAGCACGGCGGCGACCCCACGAGCGTGGAGTTCTGCCACAACGTCGGCTTGGACTACGTCAGCTGCTCTCCCTTCCGTGTGCCCATCGCACGTCTGGCTGCCGCTCAGGCTGCGATCAAGAACCCCCGCAAGTGATTGCGTGAGCGCTTGAAAAAGCACCAATAAAACAAACAAACCGCCCCGGTTTCCGCAATGGAAGCCGGGGCGGCTTTTTGCGCTCACGGAGGGGCAGATGAAAAATGCAGTATGAATATATACCATATAAAAATGAATATATGCTAAAATTTCGGGAAAATACTTGCATTTTCATTAAAATGGGTGTATTATAACACCTGCCGACGAAATGCCGACAATCAACAAGAGAGGGATCGATACTATTATGTCTTTGAAGAAGAAAATTGCTGCGGCTTTCATCGCCTGTGCGATGACGCTTGCCGTGGTTCCTTCCGCTTTTGCCTGCACGGCACTCTATGTCGGCAGCGACCTCACCGAGGATGGCACCACCATGTTTGGCCGGATCGAGGATCTGGGCACCAACGATTACAACAAGCTGTTCAACATCAGCCCCGCCGGGAAGCACACCGCGGGCGAGGTGTACGAGGGCTGCTACGGCTTTACCTACACCTTCACCCACGACAGCTACCGCTACACCGCCCGCCGGGACGACAACGGTCTGGGTGTCTGCCCGGACTGCGACAGCACCCACGAGCACACCCCCTATGAGGAGGCCGGCACCAACGAGAAGGGCGTCATGGTCTCTGCCACCGAGTCTCTCTACGGCACCGATGCCGTGCTGAGCGTAGACCCCTATGTGGACAACGGCATTGAGGAAGCCGAGATCACCACGGTGCTGCTAAGCGAAGCTTCCACGGCCCGCGAGGGTGTTGCCCTGCTGACCTCCATCTACGACAACGCCGGTGCAGCCGGCGGCTCCGGCGTGTTCATTGCCGACCAGAACGAGACCTGGTTTGTGGAGAACCTGACGGGCCACACCTACCTTGCCCTGAAGCTCTCCTCCAGCGTGGTCTTCATGCAGCCCAACATCGCCGCTATGGGCAAGATCGATCTGGATGACACCGACCATGTGGTGGCCTCTGCCAACCTGATCTCCGTGGCCCAGAAGGCCGGTACCTTTGTGGGCGACGCCGCTGCCAATGTCATCGATCTGGATGCCTCCTACAACGGCGACATCGCATCGGACCGCATGGCAGCCGGCCTGAACTACCTGTACGGCACCGACACCTTTACGAAGGACAACTACAGCGAGACCGACTTTGCTATCAGCAACGTCGGCGAGAACGGTGCCATCGTCCCGGTCTACTCCAACATCCAGCTGACCAAGAAGTTCTCGGTGGAGGATTCCATCCACTTCTTTCAGACCGAGCCCATCGGCAAGACGGGCAATGTGGAGACTCATCTGTTCCAGGTGAGCGCCACCGGCGATCTGAACACCGCCATTACCGAGTGGACCGCTTTTGACGACGACGTGTACAACGCCTTCGTCCCTTACTATCCGATGCTGACCACCGACACCGCAGATGTCTACAAGGTCTCGGTCCATAAGGTCACCCGTTCCGACGAGCAGCCCACCGAGGGCGTCTGGTATCAGGATGCCAAAGGCCGCTACTATACCTACCCGGACGACTGGACCGACTCCTTCTACGGCGTGCGTGACGCCCTCTCCAACCTGCTGACCTACGGCAGCAATGGCAATCAGGTCACCGCAAAGGATCGGGCAGCAGCCAAGGCCAGCTACGCCGCGCTCCAGCAGGAGATCATGGCCGACTACGCCGATATGAAGGCCGCCGTTGCCGCCGCCGACACGCTTGAGGCCAAGCAGGCTGCCGCCACCAACGCCAGCAATGCCATGAGCCAGAAGGTGTACAACACCACCCTGAAGATGTACAATAAGCTCCAGGCCAAGACGGCCGCCCGGGCATGGGTCAGCTCTCTGCTGCACTGAGGCTTTGCAGCGCCTGAGGCGTTTCCCATAAAACCGCAGCGCCCCCGGTTTCCATGACAGGAAGCCGGGGGCGTTTTGTGTATGACTGCTCCTTGCAAACGCCGCCCATTCGTTCTATATGACAAGGCAAAACTGCCGGAATTCTATTTGCAGGAAGAACATTTGGAGAAGATCATTGCGGAGATGGAGTAATGCGAACTGAAAAATTGCAAATGACGTATCATCGTTACTCCGAACGCTCTGTAATTTTGGCACCCGCTCAGGCTGCGATCAAGAACCCCCGCAAGTAATCGCGTGAGAGCTTGAGAAAGCACCAATAAAGTATATGACCGCCCCGGTTTCCGTAACAGGAAGCCGGGGCGGTTTTTTGTGCACAAAAAGCGAGTAGAAACTTTGTGCTTCCCTACAAAACTATGAAAAATAATTGACAAGAGTGGGGAATCGATGCTAGCTTTGAAAAAATAAAGCAAAAAATACTTTAAAATTGCAAAAGTCCATCTTATAGTACAAGCACAATGCTATATCTATCTCGGAAAATAACACATACCGGACGAACAGGAGGTGCGGCATGAAACTGACCCATTCAAAGCTTCTGGCGGGCAAAACCGATTCGAATAATACGAGCCTCTGGCTGCCGCTCTGGATGCATCTGCGGGATACGGCAGAGATCATGGAATTGCTGGTGCGGAAGTGGCTGCCGGAAAGCGTGAAGAAAGCAACCGACCTGGACGAAGAAGCCCTGATCGCGCTGGCACGCTTTTTGGGCTGGACACATGATCTTGGTAAGAGCATTGTTGCCTTTCAGAGTGTCCTGATGCCGCTGCTGCCAGAGGCAAAGCAGCGAATTGAGCGCTTTACCACCTTGACCTGCCCGGAGCAGGATCGGAAAAAAACACCTCACGCCCGGGCGAGCGAAGCGATTCTGATAGAGCTGAAGTGTCCGCCAGGAATCGCCTCCATTGCGGGGGCCCACCACGGCAAGCCACAGGAGCAGGAAGAAGTGGAAGCTCAGCTGGTGAGCTGGACATGCAACTACTACCCCAAGGGAGAAAAGGCATTTTGGGAAAGCGGCTGGGATGAGTTGTTTGAGACAGCGCTGAAAGATTGCGGCTACGACGACCCGGCAGAGCTGCCGGACTTGACTCCGCCTACAGAAATTCTGCTGACAGGACTGCTTATCATGGCGGACTGGATCGCCAGCAATACCGAGTATTTTCCGTTGATCCCGGTAGAAGAACTGGGGAACGAAGTGGCTTATCCGGAGCGTGCGGAACGGGCCTGGAATAAATGGGATGAGAAAGACCTGACGGCACCCTGGGAGGCGCAGACTTCTATTGTGGACGAAGAGGAGTTTAAGGCGCGTTTTGGATTCCCACCCAACGCGGTACAGGCTGCTGCCGTGGAAGCAGCCAACAGTGTGAGCGCCCCGGGAATTTTGATTTTAGAGGCCCAGATGGGTGTAGGCAAGACGGAGGCTGCGCTGGCAGCCGCGGAAATTCTGGCGGCGCGGTTTGTCGCGGGTGGAATCTTCTTTGGCTTGCCTACGCAGGCAACGGCAAACGGGATTTTGGGGCGGCTGGTGCAGTGGGCGGACAACCAGCCGGACAGGCTGCTAAAGTGCATCCGGCTGGCCCACGGCATGGCAGAGCTGAACGAAGAGTATATCCGCTTACAGGAACAGACCGTTCAGGTAGAAGACGACTGGGACGATTCCGAGACAAACGAGCACCGGGTGCAGGTGCACCAGTGGTTCCGGGGCAGCAAGCAGGCGCTGCTGGCCTGCTTTGTCATTGGCACGGTGGACCAGCTGCTCATGGCGGCGCTCAAACAAAAGCATGTGATGCTGCGCCACCTCGGCCTTGCGGGCAAGGTGGTGATCATCGACGAGTGCCATGCCTATGATGCCTACATGAACCGCTACCTTGACCGGGCGCTGGAATGGCTGGGCTGGTATCGGGTGCCGGTGATCTTACTTTCAGCCACGCTGCCGGCCCGGCGGCGGGCGGAGCTGGTGGAAGCCTACCAGCAGAAGCGCACCTCCGCACCAGACGCACCGTGGAAGACCAGCTGCGGCTATCCGCTCCTGACCTGGACGGATGGGGAGGAAGTCCGCCAGACGACCATTCCGCTGGATACGCCAAGCCGGACGGTACAGACGGTTCCGCTGACGGAAGAGGGCCTGCCCGGTTTCCTGCGCGAAAAGATGCAGGCGGGCGGCTGCGGGGGGGTCATCGTCAACACCGTTAAAAAGGCACAGGCCGTGGCCCGGATGCTGCGGGAAGCTCTGCCGGAAAAAGAAGTGCAGGTGTTCCACGCACAATTCCTGATGCCGGACCGCGCCGCGCGGGAGCAGGAGCTCATGGAGCGGATCGGCAAGCACTCGACTCCGGCCCAGCGGGATGGACTCATTGTGGTGGGCACGCAGGTGCTCGAACAGTCGTTGGACATTGATTTTGACGTTATGGTGACGGAACTTTGCCCGATGGACCTGCTGCTACAGCGCATTGGCCGTCTGCACCGCCACACCTGGCGCTCTCGCCCACAGCCGATGCAGGCAGCCGTCTGCGCGGTGCTGGATACCGGAGAGGATGCCTTTGATGAGGGCAGCGCGGCAGTCTACGGCAAGTGGCTGCTCTGGCGGACACGGGAACTGCTGCCTCAGACCATCCGCCTGCCGGAAGAGATCTCCCCGCTGGTACAGCAGGTGTATGGCTGGGCGGCGGAGGACAAACTGCCCGAAGATGCCGCCAGTGAGAAGCTGTGCCAGAACTATGAACTGGAACAGGGAAAGCGAAAGGACCGGGCAGAGGCTTATCTGGTGCATCACCCGAAGGTGTATAAAAAATTCCCCCGGCTCAATACGCTGGACGGCTGGATGGCAGACGAGGGTGCCTGTTCTGACCCGGCGGCCCGGGCGGCTGTCCGTGACGGCGACCCGTCTGTTGAGGTGCTGGTCATGGTGCAGGGGCGGGATGGCAGCATCCATTTCCTGCCGTGGCAGGAGGGAGGCCGGACGGTAGCGTCCGACTGCCCGCCGCAGCCGGAAGAGGCGCTGAAGATCGCGCGGCAGAAACTGCGGCTCCCGGCAGTGTTTGGCAAGGAATGGAACGTGAAACGCGTCATTGACGAGCTGGAAGCGGACAACCGCCGTCTGCTGGCCCAATGGCAGCTCTCCCCGATGCTGCGCGGGGAGCTGGTGCTACTGCTGGATGAAACGCTGACGGCCCATCTGGCGGGGATGACGCTCCATTATGACCGTGAGAATGGTCTGATTTATGAAAAGGAGGAAACTGATGCAGGAAATTGAGTTTAACCTGTTGACGGAACCCTGGGTCCGTGTCCGTCTGCCGGACAATACCGTGCAGGAAGTTTCTCTGACGGATGCACTGGTCCATGCGCAGGAGTACATGGATCTGGCAGGGGAGATGCCCACCCAGGACGCGGCCATGCTGCGGCTGCTGCTGGCGGTGTTGTTTACGGTCTTTTCCCGCGTGAACGAAGTGGGGGAGCCGGAGCCGCTGGAAGACGAAGAAGCCGCTCTGGAGCGCTGGGGAGCGCTGTGGGAGCTGAAACGTTTCCCGGAGCAGTCCATCCGGGACTATCTGGAGCAGTGGAAAGACCGCTTCTGGCTCTTCCACCCAGAGCGGCCATTCTGGCAGGTGCCGGAGGCGGCTATCGGCACGGAGTACGGCGCGGCAAAGCTGAACGGCGAGATGTCGGAGAGCAGCAATAAGATTCGGCTGTTCCCACTCTATGCCGGGGCGGGCAAAACAGAGATGACCTATGCGCAAGCGGTGCGGTGGCTGCTGAGTGTCAATGGCTATGATGACACCTCGGCAAAGCCAAAGGGCAAAGGACTGCCCTCGGTAGGTGCAGGCTGGCTGGGCAAAATCGGCTATATCCAGGCCAGCGGCGAAAATCTGTTCGAGACGCTGATGCTGAATTTGACTCTGCTGAAAGACGGCACTGAATGCTGGGGTGAAAATAAGCCCTGCTGGGAGTTGGATGCGCCCAAGAGCGCAGAGCGAACAGAGATTTTACAGCCGGACAATCCGGCACAGCTGCTCACACTTCAATCTCGTCGGCTGCTCCTCCACCGGGAAAATGGAAAAGTGGATGGTTTTTCTCTGCTGGGCGGCGATTTCTTCCCGCGCGAAAGTGCTTTTGTGGAGCAAATGACCATCTGGCGTAATGCTACGACCAAAAAGAATGAGCCGCCGGTGTTTGTGCCCTGCCGCCATGATGCGGCAAAGCAGTTCTGGCGGGAGTTTCCGTCCGTGTTCTGCAAGGGCGAGGGCAATGTTCATCAGCCGGGCGTGGTGCGCTGGGTAGAAAAAGTACAGCAGCTGCGGTTTTTGAGCCCAAAACGAAGAATCAATTTCCGTATCTCAGCGGTGCAATACGGGGACAAAGACTTTTTCGTGAATGATTCGTTCAGTGATAGTCTGGCATTTCAGGCTGTTCTGCTGGACGAGCTGGGCCGTGGTTGGCAGAACCGCATCACTGATGAAATTAGCCGGTGCGAGCAGGCAGCCTCTCTGGTGGGGCACTTGGCGCAGGATATTGCCACTGCCGCAGGCGATAAAAACGGAAATGCCAGCGCCCCGGCCCGTTCCCAGTTCTATTTTGCAGTAGACCAGCCGTTCCGACAGTGGCTGCGGAGCATTGACCCGGAAGAAGACGACATGACCGAAACCACAGCCCGCTGGCAGGTGATCGCCCGCGGCATTGCAGAGCAGCTGGGCCAGCAGATGGTGCTGGAGGCTGGCAGCGCCGCGCTGGTAGGGCATTGGGTTGAAATTAAAACAGGCAGAAAAAAAGAAGATAAAAAGAAAATTCTGTATACAGCACCAGCTGCCTATAACAGCTTTTTAGGCAGGCTATATGGTCTTTATCCGAAAACAAACGATGAGGGAGGAACGGCATGAGTGAGAAAAACGAGAGCCGCACACAGGCCATCAGGGGCTATGTGGACGGCAAGATTCAATGGCTCTGGGGTCTGCCGGAGAACCAGCGGCGTGCAGAGCTGGCAAAGCTGCGACGGGGCATCGGACATGCACCCGGGGAGCTTCCAGACCTGTGGGGCGGCCTTTTGCAGGGGATGCCTGCGAGCTTTTACGGTACAAATGGCCCCTCCCATGAAGAGTGGGCGGTCTATCTGGCACTGACCCTGTATGCCCTGCACCAGCAGAGCAACGATACTGTGTGCGTGAGCCAGCTCGGCTGCACGCTGGGCCGGGCCGTGCGCAGGCTGGCGGAGCAGACCGTGGCCAGTGGGCAGGACTGGACCGAGAGCAGCATTCTGCGGCGGTTCAACGCGCTGGCTACCGCCGAAGAAATTACCGAGATCAGCCATCATCTGCGGGGCATGATTCAGCTGCTGCGGGCCGCAAAGCCGGACAGCATCCCGCTGGATTACCCGCAGTTGGCTGTTGACCTGTACGGGCTGCAGTGCGATGCCCCGCAGCTGGCACAGCTGCCCGCCAACATCCGTCTGCGGTGGGGGCAGGACCTCTACCGCTACGAGAAGAACGAATCGTCCGAGACGCAGGAAAAGGAGAACTGACTTATGAAAAAGCGTTTGTATGTTGACTTCCATGTGCTGCAGACTGTGCCGCCCAGCTGCATCAACCGGGACGATACGGGCAGCCCCAAAACGGCCATTTACGGCGGCGTGACCCGTGCCCGGGTCTCCTCTCAGGCGTGGAAGCACGCCATGCGGCAGGCCTTTGTAGAGGAAAGCCTGCTGGACGAAGAGGATGTGGGCAAGCGCACCAAAAAGGTGACAGAGCTGGTGGAAAAGGAGATCGCCGCCCTTGCCCCGGAAAAAGATGCTGCCAAGCTGGCCAAGAAGACGCTGGACAATGCAGGCATCAAGAACGATGAGAAAGGCACCAAGGCCCTGTTCTTCATCAGCCAGGCACAGATCAAGGCGCTGGCAACATTGGCGGTGGCCGATGATATTGAAGAAAAGAAAGCATACAAAGAAGCTCTGCAAAAGGCGCTGAGAAAGAACCCGTCGGTAGACATTGCCTTGTTTGGCCGGATGGTGGCGGATGACCCCTCTCTGAACTTTGATGCCGCTGCACAGGTGGCCCACAGCATTTCTACCCATGCAGTGCAGAACGAATACGACTACTTTACCGCCGTGGATGACTGTCAGGCAGAGGACAACGCAGGCGCAGGCCATCTGGGCACCGTGGAGTACAACTCTGCAACCCTGTACCGCTATGCAACCGTCAATGTGATGGAGCTTGAACGCCATCTGGGCGCGGAAAAAGCGGCCGAAGTGGTGAGGAGTTTTGGGGAAGCGTTCATCCGCTCCATGCCCACGGGCAAGCAGAACACCTTTGCCAACCGCACTCTGCCGGATGCCGTCTATGTGACCATCCGGGAGGATCAGCCCGTGAACCTCTGTGGTGCCTTTGAGCGGGCGGTGCGGAAGAGCACGGAGGGCTACGCAGAGCCCTCCAAGAGCGCGTTGCAGGCCTATGCACAGCAGCTGTATCAGAGCTTTGCGGAGGCCCCGGCAGAGAGCTTTACCGTGGGCACCGGGCTGGAAGCACTGGCCCCGGCCCAGCCGCTGAACACCATGCTGGATGCACTGGAAGAAGCTGTTAAGGAGAACCTGACCGGAAACGAGGTGGAATGATGGCAACACTGTTGCTTCGGCTGGCAGCGCCTTTGCAGGCGTGGGGCGCGGATTCCAAATTCGAGACCCGGAAAACGGCCCGGGAGCCTACCAAGAGCGGCGTCATCGGTCTGCTGGCCGCGGCGCTGGGCCTGCGGCGGGATGAGACCGAGCCATTGACCCGGCTGGCGCAGCTGCGGTTCGGCGTCCGGGTGGAGCGGGAGGGCCAGCTGTTGGTGGATTTCCACATGGCCCGCAACGAGGAGAAAGACCGCTCCTATGTCACCTACCGCCATTACCTCGAAGATGCTGTTTTTCTGGTGGGCCTGGAAAGTGAAGATACCGCTTTGCTGCAGGAACTGGCAGAGGCGCTGACCCACCCGGTGTTCCCGCTGTAGCTGGGCCGCCGTGCCTGCCCGCCCACCCTGCCGCTCTGCCTGGGCCTGCGGGAGCAGAGCCTTGTGGAGGCCTTGCAGGCAGAGCCCGCACTCTGCCCCGGCGGACCCAAGCCGATCCGCATCGTGGCGGATGCCGCACCGCAGGAGCCGGGGGCTGTCCCGCAGCGGGATGTGCCTCTCTCCTACGACCCGCGGCACCGGCAGTACGGTTACCGCTCGGCCCGGGAAATCTCCCTCCGGCAGCCCGCAGGGGCCCCGGAGCCGACCGCCCATGACCCATTCTGTGAATTGTGAGGTGAAGTGCAGATGTATTTATCCCGTGTAGAGCTTGACCCCATCCGCCGCAGCACCATGACGGCACTGGCGGCACCACAGAAATTCCATGGCGCGGTGGAAAGTGCCTTTTCCGGGGAGCGCCGCCGTCGGTTGTGGCGGCTGGACCGGCTGGGCGAAAAGCTGTATCTGCTCCTCCTCAGCGAGGAGATGCCGGACCTCTCCGGCGTTGTGGAGCAGTTTGGTACCGGAGCGGCACCAGAGTCCCGGAATTATGACCCGCTGCTGGCGCGGATCACACCGGGCAGCCGCTGGCAGTTTCGGTTGGCGGCCAACCCCACCAAAAGCTGCAAAGACGCCCAAAGACCCGCAGCACGGGGAACTGTGGCTGCACACTGCACGACACAGTACCAGAAGCAGTGGCTGTTGGATCGCGCCGCAAAGCACGGCTTTGCCCTGACGGAGGATTCCTTTACCGTGACCCGGGTGCAGTGGCACCACTTTGCCAAGCGCGGCACCCGCCCGGTGTCGCTGCTGGCGGTGACGTATGAGGGCGTTTTGCAGGTGACGGACCCCGAGGCATTCCGGAACCTGCTGTGTCAGGGCATGGGCCGGGGCAAAGCCTACGGCCTTGGCCTGCTGACCGTGATGCGTGGAGGATAAGACCATGGCGGAGATGCCGGGCATGATCCGGCCAGACCTGCAGGCGCTGCCGCAGGTGCGGGACCGGATGACCTTTTTGTACCTCGAACTCGCCCAAGCTTGCGGTCAGATGCTGGATGGAACTTTTCTCCGCACACGCGGGGGTGATCCCTCCGCAGGACGGTCAAGACTGTTGAGCTTGTGCTTTTCCCCGCACACGCGGGGGTGATCCCATACCGTTGATGGAGCCCGCTTTCGCAGCCGCCTTTTCCCCGCACAGGCGGGGGTGATCCCCGGCTGGATGTGTACAATTACATCTGCGCATACTTTTCCCCGCATACGCGGGGGTGATCCTATCAATTGCGGCGGCGTCTTCTGATTTTGCGGCTTTTCCCCGCATACGCGAGGGTGATCCTATGCTCTGTGCGCTCCCGTTCAAAGACAAGAGCTTTTCTCCGCAAAGCAAAAGCAGCGACCTTGTTCATTCAATCGAACCAGGTCACTGCTTTTTGCATGTGTGAAATTTTAACGATTTATAGTGATGTTTTGCAACTTTTCCTGGAACTCGGCTTGGATGTCGGTGAGGCATTCCAACAAAAGGGGATTGAACGCGCCGCATTCCCCGTTCAGGATCATCCGCATGGCGGTCTCGTGGGAGAACGCCTTTTTGTAGCAGCGCTCACTGGTCAGGGCGTCGTACACATCGGCCAGGGAGACGATCTGCGCGCTGATGGGAATGTCATTGCCCTTGAGGCCGTCCGGGTAGCCCCGGCCATCCCAGCGCTCATGGTGCCAGCGGGCGATGTCGTAGGCGGTTTGCAGCAGGGGTTCATCCTCAAAGTTTTCCAGCCGCCGCAGCATGTTGGTACCTTGCATACAGTGGGTCTTGATGACCTCGAACTCCTCTTTACTAGAAATCGTTTTCGGCTTCTGTGCAACAATTTTCTGCGGGGTGGGGGTAAAATGGGCAAAAGATTGCAATAAAATCAAAAATCTGGTATGATAAAAAGACGTTTCGCATTGTATCTGTATAGGAGGGAAAAGCCATGCTGATTCCGGTTATTTTATTTATCATCGGCCTGCTCTGCCTGATCAAGGGCGGCGACTGGTTTGTGGATGGCGCTTCGGCGCTGGCCCGGCGGTTCCACCTGCCGGAGCTGCTCATTGGTGCCACGGTGGTGTCCATCGGCACCACCCTGCCGGAGG
>OIWN01002478.1_pt1 | contig 12305 bp, 7 predicted proteins | sample 1587591 | NCBI WGS metagenome assembly OIWN01 (sample SAMEA3888901, study PRJEB22519) | human gut metagenome | biome: human gut; feature: human-associated habitat; material: faeces | place: Denmark | collected 2010 | reverse complement strand
CATGAACGTTGCCGCAGAGCCGAAAGCGAGCAGGATGATGAGCGCGACGTTGCCCGTTTCGACGAACGACACGAGTGTCGCCCACTTCGCGATGAGCATGCCGAAGGGAGCCACGAACATGCACATAATGCCGAGCATCATGAAGCGCGCAAGGCGCGGCATGCGCTCGAAGAGCAGGTCCATGTCCTCGATGTTGCGGCTGCCGATATGGTGCTCGGCGGTGCCAACGCACAGGAACAAGAGGCTCTTCGCGACCGCATGGAAAATGATGAGCAGGATAGCCGCCCAAACAGCCTCGGGAGTGCCCACACCGGCGCATGCGGTGATGAGACCGAGGTTGGCGATCGTGGAGTACGCAAGCACGCGCTTGGCGTTGCTCTGGGAGATGGCCATAAACGAGCACAGCGCGAACGTGAGCCCGCCGACGAGCACCACCATCACGGAGGGCACCAAGCTCACCGCGAAGATCGGCGAGAGCTTCACGAGCAAGAACACGCCCGCCTTGACCATTGTGGAGGAATGCAGCAGAGCCGATGTCGGCGTCGGGGCGACCATCGCGCCGAGCAGCCATGTATGGAAGGGCATCTGCGCGGCTTTCGTGATGCCCGCAAACGCGAGCAAAGTGACGGGCAGCATGACAAGCGCCGGGAAGGCGCTACCGAGCTCGACGAACATCGAGAAGGAAAGAGGCAGGCCGAAAACACCCAGATATACCAGGGAGAACTGGAACGCAACGCCGCCAAGAAGGTTCATCACGATCTGACGGAACGCGTTGTTGATGGCTTCTTCGGACTTCGTAAACCCGATGAGCAGGAAGGAGCACAGCGTGGTGACCTCCCACGCCGTGTACATCCACGCCATGTTGTCGACAAGGACGATGTTGAACATGGCAGAGAGGAACGCGAACATAATCGCGAAGAACCACGGACGGCGATCGCGCGCTTGCGGGTTCTCATGCAGCTCGTGAGCCTGGAAATCCTTCATGTAGCCTAGCGCATAGACGCAAATACCCGAGCCGACGATGCCGATGATGAGTACCATGACCACGCCGAGCGCATCGACGCGCATCGTCGTGGAGAACTCGGCGCCTGCCTGAACAGCGAACTCAAACCACAAGGCCACAACGATCTGCAGCGCAGCCAGGCCCAACGCGAACGGGCGTTTGTAGCGGACCGCATAGCACACGACGAAGATGGCGACGGTGAGGTCGATGGCAAGGTTCACCAGGGAAAGCGGATGCCCCCATTCGGCAGGCAGAGCGAACTCATAGGTGCCAGGCCCCGCGAACACAACCGCGAACGCAATCGAGAGCAACGCGATAAGCGCGGCGAAGGCAATGGCTACCATATCGCGCGCACGGTCGTTTTTGATCGCGAGAAGCAGCAATGCCGCAACAACGGGAACGACAATGAGGGAGGCTATCAGCTCCATGCATACTCCTTTACTTGAATAGAAACCTTCCTGCCCAAGGCGGAGGCCAAACGCAGCAAGAAGGCGAACGCGAGACTCGCGTGGCGTCTACTCTAGTATTAAGGAAGGTGTACGACCTGCACCTTTGGGGTGCAGGTCGTAATCAGTCGGTAAAAGGGCTATCGCAGAGGTAGCAATTATCTCGAGAAAGAAAAAAAGCGGGCCAGATTTCCATCTGACCCGCTTGAGAAAGCTGGTCGGGTTGACAGGATTTGAACCTGCGACCCCTTGACCCCCAGTCAAGTGCGCTACCAAACTGCGCCACAACCCGATTCATTTGTTTGCCGTCCGCTTAAGACAGCTTGTTTATAATACCGTTACCCTTGATTGGTTTCAAGCCCCTATTTCAAGAATTCTAGGGCTTTATCGAGAATTCTGTCGGCAAGCTCGCGTTTGCCCATTTCAGGAAGATGCTCCTCCCCCAAAGCAGACACAAAAGTCACCTTGTCCGAATCGGCACCAAAACCTTGACCGCGAGAAACATCGTTTGCCACGATGAAATCGGCCTTCTTGCGAGAAAGCTTGCTGCGAGCGTTATCGATCACATCGTTCGTCTCGGCGGCGAAGCCCACGACTACCTGTCCCGCGCGCTTTGAAGCCCCGCACGAGGCAAGGATATCGGGATTCTCGACGAGCTCGATGTGCGAAAGTGCCTCGTCGTCGGCGCCCTTCTTAAGCTTGCGGTCGGAGACCGTGCGCGGACGGAAATCCGACACCGCAGCGGAGAAGACAGCGATATCGGCAGATGGGAACAACTCATCGACAGCTGCTTTCATCTCCCGCGCCGTGCCTACGCGCACCATCTTCGCGCCACGAGCATCCGCAAGGGCAACCGGGCCCGTGACGAGGGCGACCTCGGCACCGCGCTCAACGGCAGCCTCAGCAATCGCAAAGCCCATCTTGCCCGTCGAGGGGTTAGAGATGAAGCGCACGGAATCGATCGGCTCGACGGTGGGTCCCGCTGTCACAACGACGCGTTTTCCCACCAGGTCTTTCTCGCGTCCGAGCACTTCGAGGACATACGATACGATGTCCGCGGAGTCGGCGAGGCGACCTCGTCCCACGTCTCCGCAGGCCAGATATCCTTCTCCAGGCTCGATAAAACGCACCCCGCGCGAGGCGAGCAGCTGCATGTTGCGCTGGGTCGCCGCAGCCTCGTACATATGGACGTTCATCGCGGGCGCCACCGCAATCGGCGCCGTGCAGGCGAGCGCGGTCGTCGAGAGCAGGTCATCGGCGATGCCCGCGGCCATCTTCGCCAAAACATTCGCCGTGCAGGGCGCGATGAGGAACAGGTCGCACTCCTCGGCAAGCGACACGTGATGAATCGGGTCGCCCGGACCGTCGCCGAACGTGTCGACGGCGACAGGTTCGTGCGTCAAGGCGCGGAACGTGGTCGGCCCGACGAACTCGCAGGCGTTTTTCGTCATCACGACTTTCACGCGCACGCCCGCCTTCTGCAAGCCGCGAAGGACCTCGCAGGATTTATAGGCAGCGATGCATCCGGTGACGCCGAGAAGCACCAACGGCGCGCTCGATGCCCTCCCGTCCGCATTCCGCATCTTCGTAAAATCGATTTCGCCCATGACGTCAATCCCCTTCCCCAAGATACGGTTTCAAGACATCGCAGAGAGTGCGGACGTGCGCGCGGCTTCGGTTCAAGCACGGGACGTACACGAAGCGGGAGTCATCCACAGGATGCCCCGCCGCCCGCAAGTTGTCGCGATAGAGCTCCCCGAATTCGATTTCCACGTCGAAGCGTGTCTCCAGGCAATCGACGGAGAAGCCGGGGCAGACGACGAAGGTGCGCCCGTCATCAACCTCGGCCAAACGCGCAAGCGTGTCTTTCGTGAAGGGGGACAGCCACGCGCGCGCGTTGTCGAAACGGCAATAATAGCTTATCGTCCACGTCTTCCTGTCAAGACCCAGCTCATCGGCGACATGCAGGCTCGTAGACCCCGTTTGAAGCTCATAGGTGTCCCCATCTTCGATATCGACAAGCGGGATGGAGTGAAACGAGAACACAAGACGGTCGCCTGGCTGCTGGCCGAACCCGGCATGCTCGATAGAGGCAGCGAGCGCGCGAATATAGCTCGGGTGCTCGGCATATCCCTCCACAACCGTCGTTAGGCCTTTAAAGCGAGCCTGCCGCACGGCGCGAGCGACCGCGTCTTTCACGGAAAGCGTCGTGCTGTGGGCGGTTTGAGGGTACATCGGCAACACGACGATGCGGTCGCATTCGAGCTCGCGGAACTCGCGGAGCGCCTTTTTGATGGGCGGCTCGCCGTAGCTCATCGCGATGCGGACGGGGGCATCGAATCCCTCGCTTTCAAGGCGCGCCTCGAGCGCCGCAGCGAGCGCCTTGTGCGTCACGAGCAAGGGCGACCCCTCGGGCGTCCAAATCTGTCGGTACTTCTCTGCCGATGCAACGCTTCGCTTCGGCAGGATCGTCAAATGGAGGATGAACCACCAGATGAAACGATTCATGGGCGCGATGTGCTTGTCCATGAGAAATTGTGCTAGGTAGCGCTTGACGGCCTTCGGCTCAGGCGCCGACGGCGTCCCGGTGTTCACGAGGAGCACGCCCACTTTCTCTCTGCCATGCAACGCCATAACGCATCACTCCTATTCGGGTAGTTCGCCTTCGACTGAAGGGCGAGGCGCATCTGCCAAAAGGGCGGCAACTTCCCGTCCGGCGTCGGTCATGCCGCGGCTTCGGTCGCCCAAGCTGCGAAGCGCTTCGTCAAGGTCGCGCGGCAGGTTATCGGCGAACTCGAGCTCCTCGGAGGTCTCGGGGTGAGTGAACCGAATCCTGAACGAGTGGAGGAACTGCCGCTTGAGCCCCAACTGTGCGCGCGCGTCCTTCGGCCCGTTCGCCGTGTAGACGGGGTCGCCCACGAGCGGGTGCTTCGCGTACTGCATATGGACGCGAATCTGATGCGTGCGGCCCGTGAACAGCTTGCAATCGATCAGCGTGTAACCGTCGTCGTGCTGGCGAGACTCGAAACGCTCGAGCACGCGGAACGTGGTCACGGCGTCGCGGGCGGAGGGCACGTCGCGCACAGCCATGCGCGTGCGCTCGTTGGCGCTTCGCGCGATGGGCGCGTCGATCATGCCCGTATCCGGTGCGATCACGCCGTGTACGAGCGCGAGGTAGTGGCGATCGACCGCGCGATCGCGGATATCCTCCATAAGGGCATAACCAGCCGCATCGGTCTTCGCAGCGAGCATAAGCCCCGACGTGTCGCGATCGAGCCGGTGCACGATGCCGAGGCGGTCGTCCTCGCCCTGCACATTGCAAAGGTGGTCGGCCCCGCAGTGGTAGATGAGCGCGTTAACAAGCGTCCCATCAGCATGGTCGACGGACGGATGGCACACGAGCCCTATCTGCTTGGACAGCACGATAAGGTCGTCGTCCTCGAAGCGGATGTCAAGGTCGATTGGCTGTCCCGTTACCGGGCCCGCCTCGACCTCTTCCTCTTCCTGGTACACGATCACGTCGCCCGCAGCGACCGCATACTTCTTGACAACGTTGGCCCCGTTCACGAAGACATTGCCCGACTCGATCGCCCGCGCGGCGGCGCTGCGGCTCGCAAAGCATGCGCGCGCCGCAAGAAGCGAATCGAGCCGCTCCCCCGCATCAAGCGCCGTGGCGGAATAACTCAACATACGCGCCATCTATTCCCCACCCCCGTTTTCGCTCCCACGCGCTGCGCGCTTCGCCTCGGTGCGCTCATGGATGAGAAGCGACACGATAAATAATATGATTCCGCAGGTCACACCAATGTCCGCAATGTTGAAGATAGGAAAATCGATAAACGTCGGCTCGATGAAGTCGACGACAAAGCCGAGGGTGAAGCGGTCGATCGCGTTGCCGATGCCGCCCGCGACGACAAGCGATATGCCGATGAGCTCGCCTGCGTTCGGGTGCTGCGGGGTAAACGCAAGATACGCTGTGAGCGCGATGCAAACCACGAGCGAGAACGCGCCGAGAGCCCAGGTGGCGCCTGAGAAGATACTCCAGGCACCGCCCGTGTTGTAAACGAGATGGAAGCGGAATATGCCGAGAATCGGGTCGGAAATCACCTGACCTGCGTGATAATTGCCGTTGAAGAACAGCTTCGACGCCTGGTCGAGGACGAGCCACACAACCACAATGGGGATAAACACGGCGAACCGCCGCGCAACTGTGCGTGCGGTCCGCCCGTTGTCGAAATCTTTGTCGGCGATCAAGCGCTAGTCCTCCTCGGAGAAGCCGATCGAGTCGAGCACGTCGCCGCAGCGCTCGCAGACATGCGGGTGGTTGGCGTTGCCACCGAGCTCGCGCACGTTCCAGCAGCGCGGGCACTTCTCGCCCTTCGCGGGGGCAACAGTGCAGGAGAAGCCCTCGCCCGAGATGACTTCCACCGCCGCACAGACGAAGACCTCGGCAAGGTCGACGTCGGCCAATGCAGTAGCGGCATCGGCAGGAAGGGTGAGCGTAGCGAAAGCCGCCTGGCTCGTGCCCTCGGTCACGACGCCCGCCTCCTTCGCTTCCTCAAAAGCCTTGGTGAAGACGTCGCGCGCCGTTGCGAGCTGGTTGTAAGCGGAAAGCAGCGCGGAGGCTTCCTCGGCGGACCAAGGGGCCTCGAACCAGTCGAGCAAAGCCGCGCGGGTCTGGCCGTCGCGCATTGACTCAGGCAGAAACGCCATAACCTCGTCACAGGTGAAAACAAGAATCGGCTGCAAATCGTGCACGAGCATCGAGAGGATCTGCGCCCACACGGTAAGGGCGCTGCGGCGATCGTGCCCGTCGGCCTGACCGCAATAGACGCGGTCCTTGGTGGCGTTTAGATAACCGTTGGAAAGCTCGGTCACGTAATCGTAGAGGTTGCGGTACACCACGTTAAAACGATAGCCCTCGTAGGCTTCCGTCACGATCTCGTGTACCTGGCACAGGCGGGCAAGCGCGAGCTTGTCGTAGCCGGCCAGCTCTTCGGTCGCCACGGCATCGGTCGCGGGGTCAAAGCGGCCCTCGATCTCGCCGAGCAGGAAGCGAAGCGTGTTGCGGATCTTGCGATACGCCTCACCGACATGCGAGAGGATCTCGTCGTCGCACGTTACGTCGTTGGAGGTATCGACGGAAGAAACCCACAGGCGCATGACGTCGGCACCGCGGGTGTCACATTCCTTGTTCGGGTCGATGACGTTGCCGAGCGACTTGGACATCTTGCGGCCCTGGCCGTCAAGCGTGAATCCCTGGGAGACGACCGCCTTGTAGGGAGCTGTGCCGTACGCGCCCACCGAGGTCATAAGCGAGCTCATGAACCAACCGCGATGCTGGTCGGAGCCTTCGAGGTACATATCCGCCGGGAACTCGAGGTTGTCGCGATGCTTGCAGACGGCGGTGTGGGAAACGCCTGAGTCCCACCACACGTCGAGGATGTCCTTGTTCGCCTTCAGGTGATGGCCGCCGCACTTGGGGCAGACGCAGGCCTCGCCCAGGTAGTTCTCGGGAGCGTCGGTGAACCAGGCGTCGGAGCCCTTCTCGTGGAATAGTTTGATGACGGCGTCGAGCGTGGCGTCGTTCATGACCTTCTCGCCGCAGTCGGCGCAGGTGTAGCTGGGGATAGGCACGCCCCAGTTGCGCTGACGGCTGATGCACCAGTCGGGACGCTGCTCGACCATGGCACCGATGCGGTTGGCCGCGTGGGCCGGATACCACTTGACGTTCTCGCGGACCTCTTTGCCAGCCTGCTCGCGCAAACCGGTCTTGTCCATCGAGACAAACCACTGGTCGGTAGCGCGGAAGAGCACCGGGTGCTTGCAGCGCCAGCAGTGCGGATAGCTGTGCGTGATCTTCTTCTCGAGGACCAGGGTGCCGCGCTCGCGCAGGAACTCGATGATGTGCGGATTGGCCTCGTCGGTATCCATACCGCTGAAGGGGCCACCGGTACCAAACTCCTCGCCGGTGTAGAATTTACCGTCGTCATCGACCGGCATGCAGATATCGGTGATGCCCTCCTTGAGGCAGGCGAAGTAGTCGTCGACGCCGTGGCCGGGCGAGTTGTGGACGATACCGGTACCGTCATCGACGCCGACGTAATCGGCCAGCAGTGCCACGCCCTCGACACCGTCAAAGATCGGCTGCTTGTAGTGGATGTGGTGGAAGGTCTCAGCGGGAACCACATAGGGCTTACCGTCGACCATGACCGGGGTGTACTCCCAGCCAAACTCCTCACAGCACTTGGGAGCCAGGTCCTCGAGCATGACCTCGGCACGGCCATCGTGCTCAACGGCAACATAGGCGGCGCCGGGCTTAAGGGAAACGGCCTGGTCGGAGGGGATGGTCCACGGCGTGGTCGTCCAGATGATGAAGTCAACCGGGCCGTCGAAGTTCTCGAGACCGGCAGGCTTAGTGGTCATCTCAAAGCGCACGAAGATGGACGGGCTCGTCTCGTCGGAGTACTCGATCTCGGCCTCGGCCAGCGCGGTGTGGCAGTGCTTGCACCAGTGGACGGGCTTATGACCGCGATAGATCATGCCCTTGTCGAACATGGCCTTGAAGACCTCGATGTCGGCGGCGTCATGCTGGTGATAGAGCGTCAGATACGGGTTGTCCCAGTCGCCAAGCACGCCCAGGCGACGGAAGCCGGCCTTCTGCAGCTCGATGTTCTCGACAGCGAACTTATTGCAAAGCTCGCGGATCTTAGCCGTGGAGGTCTGGTTGAACTTCTCGGTGCCGAGCTTCTCCTCGACCTTGTGCTCAATCGGCTGACCGTGGCAGTCCCAACCGGGGACATAGGGAACCTCGTAGCCCTGCATCATCCAGTAACGGTTGATCATGTCCTTAGAGATCTTGTTCATGGCGTGGCCGATGTGGATCGGGCCGTTGGCATACGGAGGGCCGTCGTGCAGCACGAACTTCTTGTGACCCTTGTTCTTCTTTAGAACTTGCTCGTAGACCTTGTTGTCCTGCCAGTCCTTGAGTCGCTTGGGCTCGGACTTGGAAAGACCGGCACGCATGGGAAAACCGGTCTTGGGCAGATTCATCGTCTGCTTGTACTCGTTTGCCACGGTACCCCTTTCTTGTCATGGGCGCGCACGCCCTCTGGGCACCAAAAAAGCGCCCGTCCCTACAAGCTGGGACGAAGCGCCACAAGACAGGCAGTCTGCCCGTAAAAGCTCTTCGCTTAACCACCCAGCTTAGATGCCCTCGCCCGCGTCGCCGCGCGCTCGCATCCGTTACTCGGCTGGCCTGTATCGACGACCATCTCGGCGATATCTACTAAGACGTGCCTGCGCGGCACGTCCGTTGGGACCGCAGCTCCGGGGTGATTTTCATCGGTCGCATGCACGGGTTCTCAGCGCTCCCCGCTCTCTGTAGCATGCGGACGGCCGACTACTCGTCCCCATCAACGCTTATGCGGAGTATGCTAGCACGTTCCGCGCCGGCGAAAAACCCTCAACACTGGTTTTATACGTTCGAAATTTCTCGCGGATGTGGACCTTCTCTAGGAGCAAAATACCTGAAAGCACTTTATCGAACGAAAGAAGGTTGCTATGCGCACGATCGGAATGAGCGACTATACCGTCGGCGAGGACTGCTTCGACGAGCTGCCCGGCGCGCTGGCCGAATACGGAGCGACCAAGGTCGCAATCATCGGTGGCAAGCGAGCACTGGCTGCAGCACTTCCCGGTATCGAAGCCGCGTTGGCAGGCACCGGCGTCGAGGTTCTGGAGACGCGCGTCTACGGCACCAATAGCACACGCGCCAATATCGCCAAGGTCGTAAACTCCCCCGCCTGCCAGGAAGCTGACGTGCTTATCGCCTGCGGCGGCGGCAAGGCACTCGACACCGTGAAGACCGCAGCTATCGAGCTCAAGAAGATCGTCTTCACGGTCCCGACGATCTGTTCCAACTGCTCCGCCGCGACCGCCATTGCCGTTGTCTACAACGACGACGGCTCGCTCGAGGGCTATTCGTACCCCAACCGCCCACATCTTCATCAACCCCAAGATCATCGCCGAGGCACCGGCAGAGTACTTCTGGGCCGGCGTGGGCGATGCCCTGTCCAAGCAGCCCGAGGTCGAGTACGCCACGAGCGCCGGAAATTTGGAGCACACCGCCGGTCTTGGCCTGGCACTCGCCCACACCTGCTCCGAGCCGCTGTTTACCTATGGCGTCCAGGGTCTTGAGGACGTGCGCCAGGACCTGTCGAGCGAGGCCGTCAAGCAGATCGCGCTCGATATCGTGGTCAACACGGGATATGTCTCGAACCTGACCAACCAGAACGATTACTACTACAACTCGAGCGTGGCACACGCGTTCTACAACGCCACTTGCAGCATTCCGCGTGAGGGCACCTACCTGCACGGCGAGGTCGTAAGCCTGGGCGTGCTCGTGCTGTTCGCCTACACGGGCGACACCGAGAACCTTGAGCGCTATGCCGCCTTTAACAAGCAGATGGGCCTGCCCGTGACGCTTGAGCAGGTCGGGCTTTCCGAGGCCGATATCCCTGCCCTGTGCGAGTACGCGCACGCCACCAACGAGTGGAAGCAGGGTAACCCCGAGCCCTTCACCGACGAGAAGTTCGCCGCCGCCATCAAGGCAGCCAACGCCTACGGCCACACCCTCCTCGCCTAACCTACCAAAAAGGGACAGGTTTATTTTGGCAGGTTTTATCTGGGCAAACGCCATTGAACATCTGTTGAAATTGTTTAGCTTGCCAGTAAAGGGGGCGACCATCTACTCGATGGCCGCCCCCATTCTTTTGCTATTCCAACATGCTCGGGTCAAATTCACTTGCGGGAATCACACGGTACCCGTGGCGCAGTAGCAGGTCGACGAAGACACCGTTGCCCGCGGTGAGCGTGCCGCTAAAGGTGCCATCGTAGACGCGACCTGCACCGCACGAGGGACTACGGTCCTGCAAGACGCACGCAACGATCTCGGACGGCCCGCCCGCCTGCTCGCACATGTCGAGTGCGCGCTCGGCACCCAGGCGAAACTCACGATCGACCGAGGCGCCCTCGCAGGTACGGACCTCGCCGTTCACAATCTCGGACGGCTTGCGCGGCGTGGGCAGGCCGCCAAAGACCTCGGGGCACACGAGGAGCACCTCGGTTCCCGTGCGCTCGCAAGCCTCGACCAGCTCGCGATGGTAATTATCGAGCCCGTTATACTTGCAGCTCTCGCCCATCAAGCAGGCACTTACCACGATCTTCATATACAACTCTTCCCAAGCAGAACGCCCCATTTGAGGTGGACACTCAAATGGGGCGAAAGCACTGCGCAACTAGTATTACTGCTGCTTTGGCATCAGCGGATTCTCACGCGTGAGGAGATTCATAAACTCCTCGCCCGTGATCGTCTCCTTCTTGTACAGATAACGAGCCAGCTCGTGGAGCTTAAACTTGTTCTCCTTCAGGATCTGCAGGGCGCGGTCGTGCGCATCCTCGATCAGCTTGGCGACAATCGCGTCCACGCGCTCGGCCGTACCGGGGGCGCAGGTGAGCGACGTATCCTGGTTAAGGTACGCGTTCTGCACGGTACCGAGCGCCATCATGCCAAACTCATCGGACATACCAAAGCGCGTCACCATGTTACGGGCGAGCTTGGTGGCCTGCTCGATATCGTTGGCGGCGCCGGTCGTCATCTCACCAAAGATGAGCTCCTCGGCTGCACGGCCACCGCAGTAGACAGCAAGCTTGTCCAGGATCTCCTGGCGCGTGGTCAGGAAGCGCTCATCCTCCTCGACCTGCATGGTGTAGCCCAGAGCACCGCTCGTGCGCGGCACGATGGTGATCTTTGTGACCGGCGCAGAGCCCTTCTGGCGAGCGGCAACGATGGCATGACCGATCTCGTGGTAAGAAACGACCTGCTTCTCGTGGTCGGACAGCACCGTGGACTTGCGCTGCTGACCGGCGATGACGACCTCCACCGACTCCTCAAAGTCGTCCTGCGTGGCGCGCTTGCGACCCTCGCGGACGGCTCGCAGGGCGCCCTCGTTGATAATGTTGGCCAGGTCGGCGCCCGAGGCACCGGGCGTGGCGCGGGCAATCGCGGTCAGGTCGATCGGCGGCTGCGTCTTCACGCTCTTGGCGTGCAGCTCAAGAATGTTCTTACGGCCGGTCAGGTCGGGCAGCTCAACGGGGATGCGGCGATCAAAACGACCGGGGCGCAACAGGGCCGGGTCAAGGCTGTCGGGACGGTTGGTGGCAGCGAGGACGACGATACCCTTGTGGTTATCGAAGCCGTCCATCTCGGTCAGCAGCTGGTTGAGCGTCTGCTCGCGCTCGTCGTTACCACTAAAGCCGCCGCCGTCACGCTTCTTGCCGATGGTATCGATCTCATCGATAAAGACGATGCAGGGGGCCTTTTCCTTGGCCTGCTTAAACAGATCGCGAACCTTGGCGGCGCCGCGGCCGACGAACATCTCAACAAACTCAGATCCCGAAATACTAAAGAACGGAACACCTGCCTCGCCGGCCACAGCCTTGGCAAGCAGGGTTTTACCGGTACCCGGAGGGCCGACAAGGAGGGCACCGCGCGGCAGCTTGGCGCCAATCTCCTCGTAGCGCTGCGGCTTCTCCAGAAAGTCGACGACCTCCTTGAGGGACTCCTTGGCCTCTTCCTGGCCAGCGACATCCTTAAAGGTCACGCCCACATCCTTGGAGGCAATCACGCGCGCGCCGGACTTGCCCAGTCCACCGCCGCCAAAACCGCCGCCGCCAAAGTTCATCGACGGACCGTCATCACCCATGGCCTTCTTCATGCGGCGGTTGAGCCACCAGCCGATCAGGAAGAAAATCGCCATGGGAAGAATGAGGGTGAGCAGGTAGTAAGTCATCAG
>OIWN01002470.1_pt1 | contig 12329 bp, 10 predicted proteins | sample 1587591 | NCBI WGS metagenome assembly OIWN01 (sample SAMEA3888901, study PRJEB22519) | human gut metagenome | biome: human gut; feature: human-associated habitat; material: faeces | place: Denmark | collected 2010 | reverse complement strand
GAGTCGTGGGCATCAAAGGGTTACCGGTCTTTGACAATACATAAACTGTAGCCATGACGCTACTCCTTTCGATAAGACTCTTCCTTGCGGAAGGTAATGTTTCCCCTGGCTGAGCGTACGTTATGCAGATGATTCACCTGACCCTACCGAGCTGGGAAAACCCGGCAGTGCATCCCCACGCAGCTGACCTGCGGGTTACGTACGTTCTTCATGGACGGGGTCCATGATGCCTGTACCCTACACCCTCGTCAGGATTGCTCCTGACTCACATGCAGGGCCCTTATCCCCAAATTGCCATAACTGTCAGCAGAACACCGCAGACACATGCCACAACGATAATGGCTTTACGAAGCGTTCGTTCATTGGTATCTCGCATAGCAGCTGCACGAGAATTGTTGGATTCGGCAAAACCACCAATGGTACGCGTTTCACGATGATTGGTCATCAGCGTACCAGCAATCAGGGCTACGGACCCAAACAACACCAAAATACCCAGAATAATCTGAATCACACTCATTTTTTCACCCCACCTTTCAGTCCAAGAAACCCTTATGCTGACGGACAACCATATACGAATCCACCGCCGTCACAGCTTCGAGAGCCACACCACAAACGATAAGCAGCGTCGTACCACCGAGTTGGATTTGCAGGCCCGTGAGATTGCCAAGCATAATCGGAAGCGCCGCGATGATTGCGAGAATCAGAGCACCCAGGAATGCGACAGACTTTGCGGCTCTTTCGAGGTATTCTGTTGTCGGAATCCCAGGCCGAATACCTGGAATTGTGCCTCCGTTCTTCCGTAGGCTATTCGCAATCTGTACAGCGTCAAACTGAATATCGATGTAGAAGTAGTTGAATGCAAAAATCAGGGCGATGTAGATAATGTCATATACCCAGTTATAGGTATTAAAGCCGAGTAACGCATTACGGAGTCCTTCATTCCAATTTACACTAATAAACGAGCCGATAGTAGCCGGAAGGCTCATAATAGTACTGGCAAAGATGATAGGCATAACACCGCTCATCACGACCTTGATGGGAATGTAACTGTGTCCGGCGCCAATTGAACTTTTGCCATTCACAGAACGCGAATACTGAATAGGCACACGCTTTTCTGCGTCGGTAGATTTTACAACGAAATAGATAGCAAGCACTGCAAGAATCGGCAATACACCGAGCATGATGGCATGTAGAATCTCATGTTCCTGAATATAAAGGATAAATGCCTCAAACAAATACACAACATCTGCCCACCGGGAAATGATGCCAGCGAAAATCATCAGCGACACACCATTGCCGATACCGTAATCGTCAATCTGCCAACCGAGCCATACAACCATCTGAGAACCAGCCACAAAAGCTGCAACAATGACAACAGCGACAAACACACCAGAGATGCCAGTCATGAAGGCCAGCGCTTGATAAGACCGCAGCATAGCATAATAGCCGATAGCCATAATTAGCGCGAATCCTGCAGCCACGTACTGCATGATTTTACGATACTTGTCAGTTTCTTCTTTCCGCATCCGGTCCAGCTGCGGGAACACAACCGTCAACAGTTGTACAACAATGGAAGAATTGATGTACGGTGAAACACCAAGTGCAAATACCGCACACTGACTCAACGCACCACCGGATAGCATATTCATGTATGCAAATAGGTTACCGCCTTCAAAAATGCCAGAAATGACGCCATTATCAATAAATGGCACAGGAATGGCACATCCTACACGGAAAAGGAGCAGAACTGCCAGCGTGACGAATAGCTTTTTCCGTAGCTCTGTAACGGTCCAGAGATTTTTCAGTTTGTCCAAAAATAAGACCTCACTTTCCATTCGGGTTAATCGTCTACAAACAGCACTTTCGCACTATTATTTTCCAAAATATTCATCAATACCTTACCGTCATACCCCCATAGGAGTAGGCCGAGCAAAGCGTATGCTTCTTGTTTCATGGTTGAAAAGCGAGCGGGCGACATGTTGTGGAGTTTTGCTAACTCCTGTTCCCGAATATAGGTGCCTTTGCCATCAGCTGTTGCAACTGTCCGATTGGATACCAGGGATTTAAGAATCGTCGAATAACGATGGCCATTCACCGGATAGTACTCAATGAGTGCAATGGAGCCGGCAATCAGGAGCAAGAACTTCAGCACGATATTGGTACTGTACAGCACGCTTCCCCGCTCTGAGTAGCGCAAAACCTCTGCAGGCGTTTTAGCCCTAAGAACTGTACTTGGTATGTCGGCCACATCACTGTTGTTCCAAAAAAGCCGCGTATACTCACGAAGCAGGAGTTTTACGTTGTGGTACACATACATATTCTCATCATCCTGCCCCATTGCATTTTCAATAGGTGAGCGAATCAGGGCCGGAATTAGGCTTTTCATATCTTGTCCGCAAAGGCGATGCATAACTTTTACAGCATCACAGAGGTATTTATTTACCTCAAACCGGCTAACACTCTCCGCCACGTCGGGCTCTATATCCAGAATCAGGCGGATTACGTTTTGATATTGTGTCCCGTATTCCGGATATGTTGCCAAGCGGTCCACTGCGGCATCCAGTGAATCAAGTATTTGATGGCACAGGGTATAATATTTCTCTCGGTTAGAAAGAAATAGCTTGTTATCATACCCGAAGGCATCATGGAGCATCTTCTGCGTATCAGCAAATTTGGAAACATCACCAGACTCTATTGCCAAGTTGATGACATCCGAGATGCTTTCACCGTACAAAGACCATTTTAAGGCCGGGTAAAGAACCATTCCCAAAATGGTATTAGTGTATTTTGGAGACGATTCAAGAAGCTTATTTAACTGGTTCTTTGCGGTGCCAGAATTTGGCTTTTTCGTAAAAAGGCTGGATAGTTGTACGCCGTTATAGAATTCTCCAGTAAAAAATGCTTCATTAAGAACTGTGGCAAAGTCAACATTCTGTTCTGGTGTCACAGTTCAAACCCCCATTTCGTTTTCGCACAAATTTGCTGCCGAGCCAAATCACGTTCCGCTGCGGTTAGCAATCCTTTTTCCATAACGTCAAATTGACGGAAGCTCATGCCGTTGTCCGCAACAGCAAAGATGAATCCTTGCCACAGGTTCATAGGAAGAAATTCTGCCGTTTGATGATTCAGGATTTTCTCCATATCCCAAGCCATTTTATGGTCATCGGTCACGACCCGAATTCTATCATCTTTTCTTGGAAGCACTATCATCTTTTCTTGGAAGCATATGTAAGGTCTTATTTAGTGTTTTTAGCTTGTTGATGGAACTGTCGCCACTCGCATAACCATCAATGCGCAGAAAACCATCTATCTCTGTTGGAATGACATGCGCCGCGACCGCGCATCGCTTATCCCCCTCTTTTTTGACCATTGATGAAAGATAAATAAATGTCACCTTGATACACCTCCGTCAGAAGAGCAATTTATGTGAGTTAGGCCAAAATTGCGGCGTATTGATTTGCGGTTTTGGTCAATATGTGGTATAATAAGTACACAGTACAAATATGCAACGCTGCTACGTTGCATGTGTTATAGCAAGAATAATATGAAAGGGTGAATTACATGGCCGAAAAGGACTACAATGTACCAGAACTTACAACCGAAGAACTTCAAAAGCGTATCCGAAAAATCGACACTATGGATTTGTCATATGGGTATGTCCAGTTAATGGAAGCGACAAGAGTTAAATATGGCCTCTCCATTTATGACTGGTGCAGAGTGATAGGTATAACCCCAAGCGTATATTCTGGACTTCTTGCCGTTAAGCCAGGATATGCAAGAAATGGAACCAAGAACCTCACAATTATTGCTTCTATTTTCCGATTCTGCTATATTTTTGGATACGACCTAAACGGTGTTGCAAAAGAATTCGCGACGCAACGAGAAGAACTCTCATTCAGTTTTGATGAAATTTCTTTGTGGTTATCAAAGTTCTCAGATGAAACTTTACTCTCCATCGCCGACACGATACATTCCTCCAACGAACCCAAGTTGTCACGTTCACGTAGCATAACGGCTATTAAAAACTACATTGAAGCTAGAAATAACATTTCCGCCAACTCGAAAGTAAACACCGATTCAGAAAGTGCGGAAAACAGCAGCAGAACAAGCGATGATACTGTTATTGTAAATGACAGCGAGCTCTAAATACATATTGGGAAGTTCACCCTTCCCGCCGCCCCGCCGATGTGTTCCAGCACAAAAGCGGGGCACTTTTTGAGACCTGGTATATTCAAAAAGTCAGGAGCCGAAAATATCAAGCGCCGCCAACAGGCCCTCTTGACTGATTTGTGGGTCATCGTCTTCTTGTTTTTGTGGGTTTACCGTAGTCTCATTCACTACCATAGTGGGGTGAGGAGGGGTAACGGATTGTTCGGGAGCTTTATCTTGCTCAGAGCGGAACGCTTGTTCATCCGTAGTTTCTATGATAACAGGCTGAACACTGCTTTTCGGCCGCTGCGTAGCCCTTTCATGGAGTTCACCTGCCAGGTCATCAATTACCAGAGACGTCACATAGCGAGTCGCCTGCCGATTGGCTGACAGCTTTTTTAGGTATGTGTAAGCGGCTGCCTCACTTTTCACACCCATATCAAAATTGAGATTTAGCCGTCGCCGTTCGGTCCCTGGCGGCTTACGCCTTGGCCTTGCCACGATAGACCTCAATGCCGGCTGAAGCAAGCCGCGCCATTTCCTGCGCGTAGTAGCCCCTTGCATTCGCCTTGACATCTGGAATCAGGACAATATCATTGTTGCCTTTCTCAGTAATATACCGATGGAAAGCATCAAACAGTAGAACACTACCGCCGCCAACCATACAGATATACCCCATATACAGGTCAACTTTTCTGGCTTCCAGCTCAAGAATCAGTTTCTTGACAAACTCATTCTTGGCACGTTCAATGGACGCCTTCATGGCATCCGGACAAGATTTCTTTCCCTGCATCAGAACATCAATCATAAAATCATCAATGTTCCGGCCGCAATCCTCCATAATGGTTCGGTGTACCAGCTTAAACAATTCCAGCACGCCCATCTCTTCGAGCGTGATGCCGGGGTTCTGCGGTTTCCGGTCAATGATGGAAATGACGTTGGTTGTCCCGCCGCCGATATCGATGATGTACGACCGGCTCGACTGAAGCATCTCATTATAGATGCGAGCATCCGAAATGGCCGCGCTGATGGTCTGGGCATATACGCCAACATCCACAATGCGAATCGTGAACGGAATCCCATCACTCATATAGTGAATCGGCTTGCCCTCGTTCCCGAAGAATTTACGGTACTTTTCTCGCAGCAGTTCACCACCTACACGCAGGCTCAGGTGTTCAACAGGAAGACCAAGTGCCAAACCGACGTCGCAGATATATTCTGTGCCGCCAGGAAAGGCGGCCTGGAGTTCGTTGGCAATCGCCGCAAGTGTTAAAACGAAGTAATCTTCATCCGATGTCTTGTCCCGCCGGGCTTGGAGACGGTCGTTTGTGATGCTGTAATACTGGTCATTTACCATAACGGACCCGACCGTCAAGGGTGGAGGAACGGTTCCGTGATGATTCAGACCGGTAGGAAACGGTTTGGTGCTGTTCGTTGGCCCAACCGATTTCACATTGAAATTCCCCTGGTCCACTGCGATACAAACACAGAGTGGACTCTCCAACTTTACGATTTTCAAATCATTTGCCTCCCATCACGCCGGCGTCTGAATAATGGCCTCAACCAGTTCTCTGGCAATCCGTTGTCCCCTACTGTGTGATTCTGCCGGCGCCATACGCACCGATACACCACGCCCCGCACAAGACTTAAATGTCTGGCAGTAGTTTTCGGCATCCAGCGTATAGGCTTCCGTCACTGTGTTCCAGCTATTTTGCATCAGTACCCAGCCATCGTCACGATTAACGAAGATGACCACATCGTGTATCGGCTGTCCGATTCGAATATAGGGACTCAGAATGGAAGCTGCTGCACGGAACAGCATACGGTTCCGACCGATACCATACATCTTTTCACATTGTGTATAGCTTTGCCGCGTTTCACCATATCCTTGTTCTACATAGAACCCGTATGCACATTCTTGGGAATCGGGGTTCTCAGCCACACAAAGATAAACGCGGGCCTCGCTAACACCGATATTCTCGACACGGATAACTTTGACATCCTCGTTTGCTGGAACGCCTTCATCATTTCCATCGGGCATATTGACAGTTCCGGTGTCATCCACAGAAGTAGTGGCGGTAGCGCCAGGTGTTGAAACGTCCTCGCCAAGTTCCTTCTTGGCTGTTGTCAATGCTGCCGCAAGAGCCGCTTTACGCTGCTTGGCTGCCGCATCCAGCATTGCATCCGTCGATTCCCCGGATAGCCCCTTTTCAGATTGTGTTTCACCTGTTGGTTGAATATCGGCGAAGACCTGACCGGATTCACCCGTTTCGGCTTCTGGTTTCTTCAGAGAACTCAACAGGCAGATGTGCCCTTCCTCATCAAGGCCAAGCAAGCTCAGGTCTCCATCCACACTGGCATAGATTTCGAGTTCCTTATCGGTCAGTTCATCGTCCAGCTGTGTACCATTGCGAATCGCACTCCAACGGAGCAGGATGTTATTCTTATCTCGTTCCGCCTTCTCTTTTGCTCGGTATTCCGCCGCCTGTATTTTCTTCTGCCTGGCCAGTTCATCGAATCGCTCTGATAGGCTTGGCCCTTTCTTTTCATCCGGCATTGCTCATACCCCCTGACAAACATGAAATGATTGCGTCGTAGATTTCCCGTTCACTCTGTTCGATATTCGTAATTTTAGATAAGTAAATAAAGTGCGTTTTTCCATCCTTGCGTTCCCGGATAAGGCTTTGAGCCTTCTCCATAATAGAATGGCTGCCATAGGCTTGCGATTTGCAAAGAACGAAATCCGCTGTTGATACAGCGCCCTCGTTCTGTTTGAAATGGTCGCCAGGTATCATCTTGATATTCGGCTGGACCTCGGCGAGCCGTCTGTGAAAGTTTTCATGTCCATCTACCATCACAACCTTGTATTGCTGGCAAAGGTCAAGCAGTTCTTCATGTACTTGCTCATACGGCATACCACCGGATATTTCATCAGCGATATCGGAATCAAGCGACACTGCTGATTCATTATCCAAAGTACTTGGTTCCCGTTCATTCGCCAGTTGCCTTCTTAGTTCGGCGACCTCTTTCCGCAAGTCAGCGATAATTGAATTTTTACGGCTTACCTGCGTTTCTGCCTGCCTGGCAGAATCAAGTTTTTCTTCCAGCCCTTTAATTTGGCTATTCAGCTTCTCGATTTCTTTGTCTTTGCTATCCAAAGAAGCATATAGGCGCTGGACCTCTTCATCACTGAAATCTGCCACTTTAACCGTTGATTCGCCGAAAAACTCATCCGATAATTCATCCAGAATTTCGCTATAACAGATACGGTCAGTGACAATCGTGTAAAGAGCTGTTAAATAGGTTTTTTCAAACTCCCAAGCGCTGATTCTGTCATATAGGGCGTCCAAATGCTTAAAGACGGTTTTGGTATTTTTCTCGTTGCCCAATTCTTGGAACAGAACCGAATTTTTGCGGTCCGGATTCTTAAGAATCTCATCGTGACCATAAAACAGATTCAGTGCGTTGAATCTGTCATAATTGCAATCGGTCAGGTTCGTCCCCCACACCTTGATACTGTGAAATGTTCCGTACTGCGCATACGCACATCGCAATGCCATCATTCGGTCATTCTTGTTGACGGTCTCATAATTGATACGAACTGCCATAGTACTTCTACCACCGGCCATATCCGGGAATCGTACTGCATTGGCCGTGCTCATACCGAATGTATTGATAGGATTGTTTCCACAGGTATTAAGCTCAAAATACCCATTTTTACAATCATTCATCCGCTTATAAAGGTCGGCGCCAGACCGAATCGATTGCGTATAATCTTTTACGGAATACGGACATCCTTCTACTTTGAGGATTCGAGCTACTTCATCGTAATCCGGTTCACACTTGACCATAAACAGGTTGGCAGCATTCTCAATAACCCCATTAACATTTTTTCGGATTTCTTCGTTACCACACCAAAGTGCAGTTAACACAAGCGCACACAATGCGCCATTAGGCAATTCGTAACCGAAGTTATATTGATTTCGCAGCTTTGCTAATTCTTCCTGTCTCCACATATCTGCGGGGATTACTAGCTGGTCTTTGAATTCGAGGCTTTTTCCGCCTCCCATCGCTGAGATAATTAGTTCAAAGTCACCAGTCCACACCCCAATGGCAAATAACTGCTGTGCGGTCGCACTTTTAACGTTGCGGAGCAAATCTATGGATTCTGAGAAGCCTTGAGTTAACATCTCAATTGCTTCAACAATCTTTGGCTTTTCGTCCTCACTTCTTTGCGAATATAACACCGCATATAATCGGACAAAATCAGCCCGGCACTGTCGAGATACAGTCGGCAGGACGAAATGGGTTTCATCCTTCAAAAAACGCTGGACAGCAGCTCGATGGGCCGGGTTGTTAATCGAAAATTGCGAAAGGTATTTTTCTGCCAGATTGGTCTTCTCCATAATGCCGTAAGTGACTGTTTCCAGGCACTTCTTGATAAAGCAGTTGCAACCATCGCGGAGAATAACATCCTGCACAAAAAAGACCTTCCTTCGAACTTAATATTCAGCATTAGCCGGAAAACCCGTTGCCCACCGTCCGCTCTCGTGGAAGCTGCTGTTGTGGACGGTTACCCGGCAAATGCCGGGCAGGTGGAACATGCCACCCCGTTATGTTTGTTTGGCGATTACTCAGCTGCAGCCTCATCACCGGCATCGGCCTCGCTCGAAGCGACATCTTCCTCTGTAGGAGCCTCACTCTCAGCCTCGCTGGATGCGGCATCATCCTCAACGGCACTGTCATCAGCCGGGGCTTCTTCGCCGTCAGCAGCCTCGCTCTCAGTGTCAGACGTGGCCTCGGATTCAGCCAGTTCTTCCTCAGCCATCTCCTGCCCCTCGCTGGCAGCTTCCTCGACGCCTTCAGACACACCAACCAGCAGCTTGCCTTCGGCATCAGCCTGACCGCAGTTGTAGAGGTACGCAAAAGCATCCTGGACAGAATCGTAGGTCATCAGGTCGGTGATGGTGTCGGTATTGCCAGCATCATCCGTCCGCGTCCCATCGTAGTGGACCGTGCCATCGTCCTCAAAACGGGCAGTGACGGTGTAGCCCTGACCGGACATGGCCTGTGTCATGTAATCCGCATAAGCAGAGATGGTGGCCTTCATTTCATCCTCGGACAAATTGGCATCCGCCGGGAACTCGTACAGCGCCTCATCATCCGTTACGTCAGTTGCCTCGCTGGTAGAAGAAGACGTGGCAGTCTCACTGGTAGCGCCGCTGGAATCCGCATCCTTATTACCGGAGCAGCCCGCCAGAGCAGCACAAAGGATAGCAGCAGAAATCGTAATAGCAAAAGCTTTCTTCAAACGCATGGTTCAGTCTCTCCTTTAAAAAGAACAATGAATAAAATTTAGGTTCCAAAACCTCATACATATATTATACCACTGTGCAGATATGTTCGCAACAAACGCGCACGGTTTTGGAACCAAAAAATAAAGCGGGACGGCGTAATGCTCGCCGCCCCGCCGCAGGTCACCTAACTATCAAAATCAGGCAACTGGGTTATTTCTTTTTGCCGCCGTTCTTCTTGTTCATGACGACCATAAAGATGGCAACACCAATCACAATCACCAGCGGCACGAACTGCAGAACATTGACGCCAGTCTGAGACTGACGGATGAAGGTAGGAGCAACATACTCTTTCTTCTCTTCGGGCTCACTGTTGTCATTGCTCGGCTGCGGCGCCTTCGGGGCGATAACGCTCACAGAAGCGACAGCGGCGGCGCTGTACTGGCCGGCAACGTCCTGAGTACGAGTCACAATGTAACCCTCGAAGTCTGGAGTCACATTGATGGAAGCGTAAGCGGTGTTGGGGTCAGTGTAGGTCAGCTCAACGGGCTGGAACTTGCTTGCATCGACAATCAGGTTGCCAGCATCGTCAAACTTGGCGTCGCCCTTGCTGATGGTGTAGCACTCAAGGCCCTTGACACCAGAGTTGGGGTCAGCCTCGCAGGTGCTGAGAGCGTTGACAGAATCGGCCACATTGCTGGTCTCTTCTTCATCGCCCTCGGCCAGAGCCTCAACGCCGTCATCGACAGCAACGCCCTGCTCACCGTCTACGGCATCCTGTTCATCATCGACAGGTTTGCGTTCCTCGATTTCCTCGCCGGTCAGCCAAATCTTGACTTCGGACGTGAACTTCTTGAACTCAGTGTTGAAGACGTCAACAGCGTTATCGGCGCCGTATTCACCGGACACATCGACCGCCGTCACAACAGGCAGGCTCTTATCGATGTTCACCGTCTTGCTGCCGACCGTGGTGATTGCACCAGTCTCGGCATCCATCAGGTAGAACTCGTTTTCGACGCCAGCGCCAGTCATGGAGATGGTCATGGTCTTGCCCCAGACGTTTTCATCACCCAGAGAGTCGGAAGTAGAAATCAGATAACCTTCAGGAGGCGTAACAGTGATATCGCTGATAGCCCAGGAAGTGGTGAACTCGTCCTCGACAGACACTGCCTCGCCATCACTGGTGGAGGTCTGAGCGGTCAGGATAATGCCAGGCTTGCCGGCTTCTTCCAGGTCATTCAGAACATCTTCCAGAATCAGGCGGGTAATGGTCAGCTTGCTGGTGCAAGGCTCATAGTGATAGTTGCCGTAATCAAGGCCATCGACGCCGCCAAAGGAGAAGGCATCCTCATACTCGCCGACATCGCCCATCTTGCCAGCTACCTCTTCAATCACAGAAACTTCGGGAGTAATCACGTTACCCTCGTCATCCAGGATATCGAAGTGATGCGGCTCCTCACCTTCCAGGATACCCTCGTAGGTGAGTTCAGGCAGGACGGTCTCGGTGCCGTACAGCTTCTCCATATCAGGCATGGAAGTCTTGACGGATGCACGGGAAATGGTCATGACGGGCACAGCGGAGATGGTTTCGCCACTCTCGTCAACAAAGTAAACCTGGACATCGTTGCCGTAGTTGGCAGCAGTCTCCTCGTCCATGTTCACAGTCACATCGAAGGTATAGTGACCAGCGTTCTTGACATTGGTAGTCGTGAACACGCTGCCATCTTCGTGGTCCGGGTCAACGGCGATATCCGGTGTGATTTCGCCATCAGCCTCAACGGCATCGGAAGTATCGTCAAACGGCTCATAGTCGATGGTCATGTCGAGACCCAGCAGGTCAGGAGAAACCACCGCGCCATGAGTGCCGTCGCTCTGTTCGGCATCCAGCATTTCAGCGGAAACCGTGATGTCGGGGTTCTCTACCTCGCCGTACACGGCGTCAGACGGTACGGTCACATTGACCTGAATCATGCGTTCAACAACTGTGAAGGTACCGTTGACAACGGTGATTTCATAGTCGCTGTTTGCATCGGCCGCAAAGACAGGGATGATGTCATACTCACCAACCGGCGTATGGTCAGTAACCACACACAGGTGAGTGCCAGTCAGGGTATCCCAATCCATCACAGCAGGTTTGCTGTCATCACCGGTGTAGGTAACTTCATCGACAGTCTCATAATCGGTCCAGTCGATATTCACAGAGTTACCATACAGGCCGGTCTGGTCAACGGCAGTAACCGTGATAGGACGCTTGGTGATGGTAAACACACCCTCAACGTACTGGATGTCGTAGTTGCCGGCGCCCACATTGGCAAGACCAGTGGCAATCACAGTACCGGTGCCAACATGAGAATGGGTAGTGGCCGGAGCACCTTCTGCATCAGTAAAGATGAAAGACAGAGCGGCATCAGTCAGGGCGTTGTACTGGTCATCATGAATGTCAAGGTTATCATTCGATGCAAAGCCTTCGAAAACCAGGTCTTCAATAGAAAGAACAGGGTTCTCGTCGCCGTACACGCGGCTGATATCCTCGGCCATAGAGACGGTCAGTGTGCGCGGAGTAATGGTAAAGTCAGCGGGTTCCTTCGTGATGATGAAGTTGGAATCTTCGCCAACCACAGTCATCTCGTAAGTGCCAACGTCTTCACCAGCCTCACGCTCAACATGCAGGTCGACCAGGTCAGTACCTTCCAGAACGTAACGAGCACCATCAACGACGGTGTAAGTCAGCTCGGGGTCATCTTCACCGTAGACCTTGGTTGCATCATCAGGGCGAACCGTAATGGCACGAGCGTTGACAGTCAGCGTAGAATCGACCCACTTGATGGTGTAGTTGGGAGCCGCCACATTATCCAGGCCAGTAGCATGGATAGTGTAGGTGCCGAC
>OIWN01002464.1_pt1 | contig 12370 bp, 10 predicted proteins | sample 1587591 | NCBI WGS metagenome assembly OIWN01 (sample SAMEA3888901, study PRJEB22519) | human gut metagenome | biome: human gut; feature: human-associated habitat; material: faeces | place: Denmark | collected 2010 | reverse complement strand
TGCGGAAAAAGACCGGCGGCTTCTTTGGTTCCGGAGAGAGCACGGGCTCTGTGGGCGTTGTGACCATCAACATCCCCAGGATCGCATATCTGGCAAAGGATGAAGACGATTTTTACGAGCGTCTGGACCATATGATGGACATCGCGGCCCGCTCCTTAAAGATCAAGCGGGAAGTGATCACAAAGCTTCTGGACGGCGGCCTGTACCCCTACACCAAGCGGTATCTGGGCACCTTTAAGAACCATTTCTCCACCATTGGTCTTATCGGTATGAACGAGGCATGCTTAAATGCCCGGTGGATCCGGAAGGATCTGGTGAGCCCGGAGGCCCAGAGGTTTACAAAGAACGTGCTGAACCATATGCGGGACCGTCTTGTGATCTACCAGGAGGAGTACGGCGATCTGTACAACCTGGAGGCAACTCCGGCGGAGTCCACCACCTATCGTCTGGCCAGACATGACAAGGAAAAATATCCGGATATCATCACCGCCGGGTGCGAGAAGGACGGAACGCCCTATTATACAAACAGCTCCCACCTTCCGGTATCCTATACAGCGGATGTGTTTGACGCCCTGGATATCCAGGACGAGCTGCAGACCCTGTACACCTCCGGCACTGTGTTCCACGCCTTTTTGGGTGAGAAGCTGCCGGATTGGAAGGCTGCTGCCAATTTGGTGCGGAAGATCGCGGAGAATTTCAAGCTCCCCTACTACACCATGTCCCCCACCTACTCCATCTGTCCGGACCACGGCTATCTCTCGGGCGAGCACTTTACCTGCCCCAAGTGTGGGAAGACCTGCGAGGTGTGGAGCCGCATCACCGGCTATTACCGCCCTGTCCAGAACTGGAACGACGGCAAGGTCCAGGAGTTCAAGGACCGGCAGGAGTACCAGGTGGAAAACTCCCGGCTGGAGGGCCGCCGCCTCTGCGACCGGGATGCTGCGACGGAGCCCGCAGCCGGCACCGCGCCCAGCACACCGGCGGAGCGGGGCGAGGACGGCCTGTTCCTCTTCACCACCAAGACCTGCCCCAACTGCAGCATCGCCAAGCGGGAGCTGGAGAAGGCGGGCATCGCCTATCAGGTGATGGACGTGAACGAGCATCGGGAGCTGGTGGCCCGGTACGGTATCCAGCAGGCCCCCACCCTGATCGTCCGCCACGGAGAGCAGGTGGAGAAGCTGGTGAACGCCTCCACCATCAAAAAATTCGCCACTTCGCAGAGCGTGTAAACAACGAAAAAGGAGGGACTCTCGTCCCTCCTTTTCCGAGCTCCAAAATGCCGTCTCTGCGGAGCAGCCCCCGCGGTACAGCGGTTACTATGTGGGGGGCTGCGAAGTCTCCCTTATCTTCTGTCAGTCATCAGAGAGGAACATCTATGGACCAGTATTTCGACATCATTATCGTGGGCGGCGGCCCGGCCGGGCTCACCGCCGCCGTCTACGCCCGCCGGGCAGGAAAGTCCGTTCTGCTGCTGGAACGGGAGAGCTTCGGCGGGCAGATCGCCTCCTCTCCCAAGGTGGAAAACTTTCCGGGCCTGCCCGCCGTGTCCGGCGCTGAACTGGCGGAGCGGCTGTACAGCCAGGCCGAGGCCCTGGGGACCCGGATCGAACTGGAGGAGGCGCTGGAGATCCAGAGCGGCACGCCCAGCCGGGTGGTCACCGACTACGGTGCCTATACCGCCGGGGCGGTAATCCTGGCCGCCGGGATGCGGCGCCGGACCCTGGGCCTTGCGGGCGAGGATCGTCTGGCCGGCATCTCCTTCTGCGCTGTGTGCGACGGAGCCTTTTACGCCGGACAGGATGTGGCAGTGGCCGGAGGCGGCAGCACCGCCCTGCAGGATGCGCTGTATCTGGCAGACATCTGCCGCCATGTGACGGTGATCCACCGGCGGTCGGACTTCCGGGCGGATCCCATTCTGGTGGAGCGGGCGGAGAAGACCGCCAACCTCACGCTGCTGCGGTCCACCGTGGTGGAGGCCCTGGAGGGATCGGAACGCCTCACCGGCCTGACCCTGCGGAACACCGCTGTGGGAGAAGTCTCCCACCTGCCGGTCTCTGCGCTGTTCCAGGCGGTGGGTCTGCTGCCGGAGAGCCGGCTGGCCCGGTCTCTGGGGGTGCCGGTGGACGAAGCGGGCTTTATCGCCGCCGGGGAGGACTGCCTGACGCCGATTCCCGGCATCTTTGCGGCAGGGGATCTCCGCGCCAAGGAGGTCCGCCAGCTGACCACCGCCTGCGCGGACGGCGCTGTGGCGGCCCTGGCGGCCTGCCGCTTCTGTGTTTGACGCCGGGCCACCTTCTCAAGAATCCGTACAGGCCGCCGGGCGTTCCCGGCGGCCTGTGCTGTTCTCTTCACTCCTCCAGAAGAGGGGGAGATTTTTCGGTCTGGGCGGGATCGCAAGACACCGTTCACCCAATGGAAAGGCGGCCGCCGGTTTTTCGGCGGCCGCCTGGCGTTTATTTGATGGCAAAGGTGACGGAGACGGTGACCTGCTGTTCTCCCAGCAGCCCGCCCTGCGCCACGCAGTAGGTCCCGGCGGGCAGGACGCCGCCCCAGTCCAGCTCTCCCCAGCTGAGGGTAAGCTTCCGGCTCTCTCCCGGGGCCAGCTCATAGGCAATGGCGATGGTGTCCATTTCCTTGTTCATCTGATACCAGCCGCCGTTCACCTGCCGATAGAGACCGTAGTCCGCCCCATAGGAGAAGGTCTCCTCCGCCGCATTTTGCAGTACCACAACCGCGCCGGTGGTAGTGCATTGCTGCAGCTCCATCGTCAGCCCCTCCGGCGCCGCAGACAAGGCAGCCGCGGGCATCCCGCCCAGGAACAGCCGCTGGGTCAGAACGGCCAGCTCCTCCCAGGAGACGTTCTCCGCCGCCTGCAACTCCGTGGCGCTGCCGGAGAACCACAGGCCGTTCCGCACGGCCCATTGGACAGCCTCCCGACTCCAGGTTGGGATGGTATCCACGTCCCGGTATCCGGCCAGATCCCGGTCGCTCCCCTTCTCCAGCGGCAGGTCCGTGGTCTTGGCATAGCGGTACAGCATCACCGTCGCCTGCTGGCGGGTCACCGGTGCCGCAGGACGGAAGGCACCGCCTGCATAGCCCCCTGCGATGCCGCTGGCCTTAGCCCAACAGAGCGCCTCGAAATACGGAGACCAGGAGCCCACATCCCGGAAGGGTGCGGAGCTGCCCTCGCTGACCACAGGAGCGCCGCCGTGGGCCACATGGGCGTCATACAGGGCGTCTGCAAAGGCCCCGCGGCTCACCGCGTCCGGCGGTGTGCTTCCAGTCCCGCTGGCGGCACCGCACAGCAGCAAGCAGGCGCACAGGCACAATATCCAACCTCTCCAGATCCGACGTCTCATTCGGCGTCACGCTCCCCTTCTTTGTTTTTCCTGACTCCATGCGCCGTGCGGGCCATGAGAACAGGCAAGCCGGTTGGCGCATGAGGGTTTTCCGCATACAGACCCACAGCTCGCGCGCAGGACTTTCAAACCGCACATGGTCCTTCTACCATAGGTCTTTATAGGAATTAGACGATTTTTCCATAGGTTTTGTTTCATCTCCGGCAGAATTTTTTACCGTCGGCGAGCATCACAGGCCGTTGACGATGTTGTCCGGCCGCTCTCCCGCAGCCAAATGCTCCACATTTCGCCACATGTGGGCATGGGCCCGACGGAAGGATGCCTCTGTAATGCCGCCCAGGTGGGGTGCCAGGACCACTTTCCGATGGACCTCCGGCGGCAGCGCCGTCAGGGGGTGCCCCGCCGGCACCGGCTCCGGGGACAGCGTGTCCAACCCCGCTCCAGCGATTCGCCCCTCCAGCAGGGCCTGCCGCAGGGCCTCGTTGTCCACAAGGTCTCCCCGGGCGGTGTTGATGAGGTACGCTGTGGGTTTCATCCGCCGCAGCAGAGCGGCATCCACCAGATTCCGGGTCTCCTCCGTGACAGCGCAGTGGAGGCTGACGATGTCGCTCTTCTCCGCCAGCTCCTCCAACGGCAGGTAGGTGACGTGGTATTTTTTCTCCTCTTCCGGCAAGCGGCGGTGCTTGGTGTAGTAGTACAGCTCGCAGCCGAAGGGGACCAGCCGCTCCGCCGCGGCCCGCGCAATGTCTCCAAATCCTACCAGGCCCACCTTGCAGGCAGAGAGCTCCGTGATCCCCTCCACCATGCACCGCTCTTTCATCTCCATCTGCCGTCCCGCCCGGACGGCCTCGTCCCCCTCCAGGGCATGGCGCAGGAGCATCAGTATCAGCAGGACCGTCTGCTCCGCCACGGCCCCGGCGTTGCAGCCCTTGTTGTTGCAGACGTAAATGCCCCGCTCCCGGGCGGCGGAGAGGTCAATGCGGTCAAACGCCACCCCCTCCGAGTGAATCAGCCGCAGGCAGGGCATGTGTTCCATCAGAGCAGCGGACACCACCGTGATGGCGTCCACGAACAGCACCTCCGCATCAGCGCCGGCGGCCAGAATCTCTGCCTCCGTGCTGTCCTTGTCCAGAAATACCAGCTCCTGCTGCTGGATGAAGGGCATCGCGGGCTGATAGGCCCGGTAACGGGCCTCCGCACCCAGGATCACAATCTTCACGGATAACGCCTCCCTCTTTCGTTCAACTCCATTATAACATCCCCCCGGCGGTTGTCCACGGTGAAAACCCACGAAATCCGGCCGTACAAACGCCTCCGGCCCGTGCGTCCTGCCGTCAACAGCAGACTGGATATGCCGGGGCAAAAAAGGAGGGCGGAATCTGTCAAATCTGCCAGTTGCGGCGCCGGAGAAAATCCGGTACAATAGGTATGACTTTTATGGTATTACCTATTTTGAAATCAGAAAGAGGTGTGACTATGAGCGGTCAGCCGGCCCAGACCAAGACCATCCGCTCTCAGCTGCTTGCCGACATGAAGGACGGTGCCTACGCCAGCTGCGAGCGCCTGCCCCGGGAGAGTATCCTGGCAGAGAAGCTGGGGATCAGCCGCACGCAGCTGCGGGACATTCTGGCCTCTCTGGAGCGGGAGGGCTTCATCACCCGCCGCCACGGCGTGGGCACCATCATCAACCGCCATGTGCTGAACGTCCAGACCCGCATGGACATTGAGGTAGAGTTCCTGGACATGATCCGCCAGAGCGGACATGAGCCGGCGGTGGCCTTTGTCCGGGTTTCCGATGGGACTGCCGATGCCCAGGTGGCCGCTCAGCTCCGCATTCCGGAGGACACCCCCATCATCCGCATCGCCCGGCTGTGCACCGCGGATGGCCGGCCCGCCATCTACTGCGAGGACGTGGTGGAAAAGGCCCTGGCCAAGGGGGATTACACCATCCAGGACTTCAAGCTCCCCATCTTCCACTTCCTCCAGCGGTTCTGCGGCATCTATCCCTATCTGGATCTGACAGACGTGCGGCCCGCCGCGGCGGATGCCGCCCTGGCGGAGATCTTCCAGGTGCCCATGGGCACGCCGCTGCTGAACATGGAAGAGGTGGACTATGACATCGACGGACGCCCCGTGTTCTGCTCCAGCGAGTATTTTGTGGACGGCATCTTCCGCCACACCGTCATGCGGAAAAAACTCTGAGCCGCAGAAAGGAGCGCTTGCGATGAAAAAAGTTGCCGTCATCATGGGCAGCGACAGTGACTGGCCCGTGGTCAAAGGGGCCTGTACCCAGCTGGACGCCCTGGACATCCCCTATGAGGCCCATATCCTCAGCGCCCACCGGACGCCGACCCAGGCGGCTGAGTTCGCCAAGTCCGCCCGGGAGCGGGGATTCGGCGTGGTCATCTGCGCCGCCGGCATGGCTGCCCATCTGGCGGGGGCCTTTGCCGCCAACACCACCCTGCCTGTCATCGGCATTCCCATGAAGGGGGGCGTCCTGGATGGACTGGATGCCCTGCTGGCCACAGTCCAGATGCCCGGCGGCATCCCGGTGGCTACGGTAGCACTGAACGGCGCGAAAAATGCTGCTGTGCTGGCCGCCCAGATCCTGGCGGTGGAGGACGAGGCCCTGACCCGGCGCCTGGAAGCGGAGCGGCGGAAGATGGCGGAGCAGATCGCCGAGAAGGACGCCAAGCTCCAGGAGGAACTCCTGAAATCGTGAGAAATCGGAAATGAGGAATCGGAAAGTCTTGAGTCCGTCCTGACCGGACGGCTCAAAGTTCCGTATCCGCGCCATCCCGCGGCCGGATTTCTGATTTCTCATTTCTATTTTCTCTTTCCCTTCCGTTTTTCTAATGGTTTATCAATTGCCTATTCAAATATCTAATCTCTCAACAGAAAGAAAGGACGAACGCACCATGCAGAAGCTGGAACAGCTCTATGAGGGAAAGGCCAAGAAGGTCTTCCGCACCGACGACCCGGAACTTTACATCGTGGACTACAAGGACGACGCCACCGCCTTCAACGGCCTGAAGAAGGGCACCATTGCGGGCAAGGGCGTCATCAACAACCAGATGACCAACCATCTGATGCGGCGGATCGAAAAGGCCGGCATTCCCACCCACTTCGTTCAGGAGCTGAGTGAGCGGGAGACCCTGGTGAAGAAGGTCTCCATCGTGCCGCTGGAGGTTATCATCCGCAACCTCTCTGCCGGGTCCTTCGCCAAGCGGTACGGTGTGGAGGAGGGCATCGTATTCGACGCTCCCACCATCGAGTTCTCCTACAAGAACGACGAACTGGGAGATCCCCTGCTGAACAGCTATCACGCCCTGGCGCTGAAGCTGGCCACAGCGGAGGAGATCGAGACCATCAAGAAGTACGCCTTTGCCGTCAACGACATTCTCAAGGCCTTCTGGGCAGAGTGCGGCGTCACGCTGGTGGACTTCAAGCTGGAGTTCGGCAGACTGACCGGCGGCACGATCGTTCTGGCGGACGAGATCAGCCCCGACACCTGCCGCCTCTGGGACGAAAAGACCCATGAGAAGCTGGACAAGGACCGCTTCCGCCGGGACCTGGGCGGCGTGGAGGGCGCCTATGCCGAGGTCATGCAGAGACTGCTTGCCCATGATGCCGACTGAGCTGAGCGCCGTGCTCCCGGCCCGCCACATCCAAGAGGAGTGCGGCGTGTTCGGCGTGTACGCGCCGGAGACGACGGATGTGGCCCCCCTGGCCTATTACGCCCTGTACGCCCTCCAGCACCGGGGCCAAGAGAGCGCCGGCATCGCGGTGAACGATGATGGCGTGTTCACCGCGTACCGGGATGTGGGGCTGGTGAACGAGGTGTTTCCGGCGGAGCGGCTCCGCTCCCTGGGCACGGGCACCATCGCCGTAGGCCACGTGCGCTACGGCACCACCGGGTCCGACAACAAGCGGAACGTCCAGCCCATCCTGGTGAACCACTACAAGGGCCGCATGGCCCTGGCCCACAACGGCAACCTCACCAACTCCCACGCATTGCGCCAGGAGCTGGAGAGCCAGGGCTCCATCTTCCAGACCACCACGGACTCCGAGGTCATCGCCTACATCATCGTCCAGGAGCGTTTGCGCGCCCCCTCCATCGAGGAGGCGGTCTCCGCCGCCATGGACCGGATCGAGGGGGCCTACTCCCTGGTGATCTCCTCCCCCACCAAGCTCATCGCCGTCCGGGACCCCCACGGCTTCCGGCCGCTGTGCATGGGCCGACTTCGGGACGGGGGCGTGGTGTTCGCCTCCGAGTCCTGCGCCCTGGACGCCATCGGCGCCCGGTTCGAGCGGGACATCCTGCCCGGGGAGATCGTGGTGGCGGACAAGTCCGGCGTCAAGTCCGACACCCGCCACTGCGGCAAGGCCCCCAAGCGGCTCTGCGTGTTCGAGTTCATCTACTTCGCCCGGCCGGACTCCGTCATCGACGGGTCCAGCGTCCACGTGGCACGGCAGCGGGCCGGGGCCTTCCTGGCCCTGGAGCACCCGGTCCAGGCGGACATCGTCATCGGCGTGCCGGACTCCGGCCTGGACGCCGCCCTGGGCTACGCCCGGCAGAGCGGTATCCCCTACGGCATGGGGTTCATCAAGAACAAGTACATCGGCCGCACCTTCATCTCCCCCACTCAGGCCATGCGGGAAAACGAGGTCAATATCAAGCTGAACCCCATCCGCTCCGTGGTGGAGGGCAAGCGGGTGGTGCTGATCGACGACTCCATCGTCCGGGGCACCACCTGCCGCCGGACCATCGACCTGCTGCGGAAAGCCGGGGCGAAGGAGATCCACATGCGGGTCAGCGCGCCGCCCTTTGTGGCCGCCTGCTACTACGGTACGGACATCGATGACCCCAGCAAGCTCATCGCCAACAACCACTCGGTGGAGGAGATCGCAAAGATCATCGGTGTGGATTCCCTGGGGTATCTGAGCCTGCAGGACGTGGTGAAGCTGGCGGACAATACCCAGTGCGGCTTCTGCACCGCCTGCTTCGGCGGGGGCTACCCCACCGCCGTGCCCCAGGACGGCGGCAAAGACCGATTCGAGTGCAAGATCAGTGAGAGGGAGAGGACCTGATATGGAGAGTTATTCGGAGAGCTACCGGAAGTCCGGCGTGGACATCACCGCAGGCTACGCCGGTGTGAAGCTGATGGCCCCCCACGTGGCCCGGACCAGGATCCCCGGGGTAGTGTCCGGCATTGGAGGCTTTGGCGGGTTGTTCGCCCCGGACCTGACCGGCATACGTGAGCCGGTGCTGGTGTCCGGCACCGATGGGGTGGGCACCAAAATCCGCATCGCCCAGCTGCTGGACCGGCACGACACCGTGGGCGTGGACTGCGTGGCCATGTGCGTCAACGACATCATCTGCTGCGGGGCAAAGCCCCTGTTCTTTCTGGACTACATCGCCATCGGCAAGAATGTGCCGGAGAAGGTGGCCGCCATTGTCTCCGGCGTGGCAGAGGGCTGCGTCCAGGCGGGCTGCGCCCTCATCGGCGGCGAGACTGCCGAGCACCCCGGCATCATGGCGCCGGAGGAATACGACCTGGCGGGCTTTTCCGTGGGCATCGTGGACAAGGGCGATATCATCGACCCGGACCGGGTCCGCTCCGGGGACGTGGTGCTGGCCCTGCCCTCCTCCGGCCTCCACTCCAACGGATTCTCCCTGGTGCGGAAGGTCTTTCACGTGGAGCATGCCAATCTGACGGTCTACTGTGAAGATCTGGGGGAGAGCCTGGGCGAGGCCCTGCTGACCCCCACCCGCATCTATGTGAAGCCGGTGCTGGCCGCCATCGACGCGGCAGAGGTCCACGGCATCAGCCACATCACCGGCGGGGGCTTTTATGAGAACATCCCCCGGTGCCTGCCGGATGGGATGACGGTGAAAATTGAGAAGGCTGCCGTCCGGACGCCACCCATCTTCAAAATGCTCCGGGAGACCGGCCACATCCCGGAGCGGGACATGTTCAACACCTTCAACATGGGGGTCGGCATGGCGGTGATCGTCTCCCGGGACACGGCGGACCAGGCCCTCTCCGCCCTGGCCCAGCACGGCTGCCCCGGCTATGTGATAGGTGAGGTGATCTCCGGAGAGGAACGGGTGATCCTATGCTGAACAAGGCCCGTATCGCTGTGCTGGTCTCCGGCGGCGGCACCAACCTGGAGGCGCTGCTGAACGCTCAGGAAGCAGGCGCCCTGCCCCACGTGGAGATCGTGCTGGTCCTCTCCAGCAATCCCGAAGCCTACGCTCTGGAGCGGGCAAAACGCCGCGGCGTGCCTGCCATTCCCCTGTCCCGGAAGCAGCTGGGGCAGGAGCCGTTTGAGGCGGCGCTGATGGAGGCGCTGACGCAGTACCGGGTGGATCTGGTCGTGCTGGCCGGGTTCCTGTCCATCCTGTCCGCGGACTTCGTCCGTCGCTGGCCGGACCGGATCGTCAACGTCCATCCCTCCCTGATCCCCGCCTTCTGTGGGAAGGGGTATTACGGGCTGAAGGTCCATGAGGCAGCCCTCCGCCGTGGCGTCAGGGTCACCGGCGCTACCGTCCATCTGGTGAACGAGATCCCGGACGGGGGGCGCATCCTGCTGCAGAAAGCGGTGGACATTCTGCCCGGCGACACGCCGGAAACCTTGCAGCGCCGGGTCATGGAACAGGCGGAGTGGGTGCTGCTGCCCCAGGCCGCAGAACAGCTGGCCGCCCACATCGCCACGGAAAAGGAGGAGCATCTGTGAAACAGGATTTATGTGCCCTGCTGCGGGGCAATCCCTATCCCGGCCGTGGGATCGTGCTGGGCATGACGCCGGACGGCAAGTCGTCCGTGGCCGTCTATTTCATCATGGGCCGCAGCGCCAACAGCCGCAACCGCGTCTTCGCGGAGGAGCCGGACGGCATCCGTACCCAGGCGGCGGACCCCGCCAGGATGGAGGACCCCAGCCTCATCATCTACCACCCGGTACGGCAGATGGGCCGGGGACTCATCGTCACCAACGGGGACCAGACGGACACCATCCTGGAGTTTTTAAAGCAGGGCCTTCCCATGGAGCAGGCCCTCCGCACGCGGGAATTCGAGCCGGACGGTCCCAACTGGACCCCGCGGATTTCCGGGCTGCTGGGGCCCAACGGCAGTTACAAGCTGTCCATCCTGAAAGCCGCCGACGGGACCGGCAGACGCTGCCTGCGGCAGACCTTCGAGTATCCCGGCCAGCCGGGGACCGGCCACTTCCTCCACACCTACGCCGGAGACGGCGATCCCCTGCCCTCCTTTGCCGGAGAGCCGGAGCAGGTGGCCGTGGAAGGGGACATTGACAGCCTCGCCAGCGCCGTTTGGGACGCTCTGGACGAGGCCAACAGGATCTCCCTCTTCGTCCGCTTCACAGACCTGGAGACCCGGGACTTCCAGCAGCGCATCGTCAACAAGTATTCCGGAAAGGAGACCCAGGCATGAACGAACTGGAACTGAAATACGGCTGCAATCCCAACCAGAAGCCCGCCCGCATCTTCATGCGGGACGGGTCCGACCTGCCCCTCACGGTGCTGAACGGCAAGCCGGGATACATCAACTTTCTGGACGCGCTGAACGCCTGGCAGCTGGTGCGGGAACTGAAAGAAGCCACCGGCCTGCCCGCCGCCGCGTCCTTCAAGCACGTGTCCCCCGCCGGGGCCGCCGTGGGCAACCCCCTCAGGGATGTGGAGCGGCAGATGTACTTTGTGGAGGAGGGCGCAGACCTTTCCCCCATCGCCTGTGCCTACATCCGGGCCCGGGGTGCGGACCGGCTGTGCTCCTACGGGGACTGGGCGGCCCTCTCCGACGTGTGCGACGCCGCCACCGCCCGGTATCTGAAATATGAGGTGTCCGACGGCATCATCGCCCCCGGCTACACCGACGAGGCCCTGGCCATCCTCAAAACCAAGCGCAAGGGCGGCTATAATGTGGTGCAGATCGACCCGGACTATGTCCCCGACGAGCTGGATGCCATCCCTGCAAACGCTTCGGCGGCAGGCATGATCTACTCCTTCTACGGAAGGCTCAGCGTGGCCTCGATGGATGCGCAGGCGCTCAAAGCCGGCGATCTGCCGCCCACCTTCTACTGCTACGGCACAGAGGATCCCTTCTACAGCCAGTTTGAAGCGCAGTACGACCTGATGCAGGAGGTGGGCGTCACCACCAAGCGCATCGTCCTGCAGGACTGGCCCCACGGCTTTGGCGGGGACGGCGGCTGGGTGGAGGATTACGCCCGGTGGCTGGAGCAGGTGTTCAGCCTCGATTAAATGTTTGTCTAACCCAAATTTTCAAATAATCATTATCACAGAAAGGAAGATCAATATGGAATTTGTCACTTTAAACAATGGAGTTAAAATGCCGCTGGAGGGCTTCGGCGTATTCCAGGTACCGGACCCGGCTCAGTGCGAGCAGGCAGTTCTGGACGCGATTGCTTCCGGCTACCGTCTGATCGATACCGCCTCCTCCTATAAAAATGAGGACAGCATCGGCCGCGGGATCCGCGCAAGCGGGATTCCGCGGGAAAATTTTTTTATTACCACAAAGGTATGGAATACCGCGCAGCGGGTCGGTGATATCGAAGGTGCCTTCAACCGCAGCCTCGACCGTCTCCGTCTCGACTACGTTGATCTTTACCTGATTCACTGGCCGGTGCCGGGCTGCTACCCGGAGACGTGGCGCGCACTCGAAAAAATCCGCGAATCCGGGCGTGCAAAATCGATCGGCGTCAGCAACTTCGAGGAGCCGCACCTTACCGCCCTCTTTGAATTTTCCGGCATCATCCCGGCCGTCAACCAGATCGAATGCCATCCGCTCTGGAACCGGAAACCGCTCATCGCTTTCTGCCGTTCACATGGAATCGCCGTTCAAGCGTATGCGCCGCTCGCAAGAGGTCTTTATCTGAACCGTGAGATTATGCAGCAGCTGGCAGAAGAGGGAAAAACCATGGTGGTGGTGACCCATGAAATGGGCTTTGCCCGGGAGGTGGCCAACCGGGTAATG
>OIWN01002463.1_pt1 | contig 12372 bp, 9 predicted proteins | sample 1587591 | NCBI WGS metagenome assembly OIWN01 (sample SAMEA3888901, study PRJEB22519) | human gut metagenome | biome: human gut; feature: human-associated habitat; material: faeces | place: Denmark | collected 2010 | reverse complement strand
GGTACTCCTTGGGCATTATCCAGCGGAGAAGGCACTTCACGTGCGAGAGGTCGGCATTGCGGTTTGCATTCAGGTATTCCTGAGCGGCGGCTATCTGCTTGAGATAAGGTATCTCAAAAAAGGGAGTTACAGGCAGTTATCGCCCGCCAGTGCGGGCTGGGAGTTAGATGCCAATACCTTTTGCACCGCTTTCAGAAGCAAGGCTATTTTCTATAGGATGTCGCTTATCCTTATCCCTTTCACCATGTTCTGCCACGAATGCCGGGCAACGGTAAGGTTCAGCGGATAACCAAGCTCCATCATCTCACCCAATTTCTTCAGGCTGTAATTGATGCGGTGCAGGATGCCGTCATACTGTCTCCATTGCTCGCGCGGAGATTTTGCCGTGATGACAGGGAAAAGCCGTGTCGTCCCTTCCTGTTTGTAGCGGTCCGCAATCTCCTGCAGAGCCTGCTCCCACGGAATGGAAATCTCCTTGCCGGTGATGTGTTGGCAGTAGGTGAGCTGTCCGTTCTTGATATTCTTTCTTGTCAACCGGAAAATGTCATCGCTCCTCATGCCCTTGGTATAGACCGTGAACAGGAAGATGTCGCGGGCGAAGACGGTCATCTCTGATTCGCCGCTCAAGTCCAAATCACGCAGGCGTTTCACCTCATCAAGCGTCAACCCGTTCCTGTCTTTCTTGACGCGGTAGCTCACGTCCATGCCTTCAAAGGGGTTGCTGTCGGCAGCAAGGCCGTCATCAACGGCAAGACGGTACACCCGCTTCAAATTCCGGATATAGAGGGAAATGGTATTGCGTCCCAACTCTTGGTTCTTCAGCCACGTGTGGTAGTTGCGTATCAGCAGGGTGTCAAAGTCCTTGAAAGGCACTTCGTTTTTTCCCAGATAGGCGATGAACCTCCTGAGATACATTTTCAACTTATTGGCGGCGTCATACCGTCCCTCATCCCTCAGTTTCTCAACGCGGGAGTTGGCGTAGGCGATGAAACCGAAACCTTCCAGCCCCTCAGCCCCTCTCCAACTATCCCCAGAAGGAGAGAGGGTTATGATTGCCGTCTGCATGTTCTTTTTTCTGTTGTTATCCACTTTTATTTCAATTTTACCTTGTCTGTCAGCCGCCAAAATAGATTACCCTGCCATTCGGCCTGCCTCCCAAGAAATCAAAGATGTTCGGCTCGTCAAAATAGATGCCCATGTCGGCGTAATAGGCTTCCTCAGGGTCTTCAGGCACGGTGTAGAGGTCTTCATAAAGACTGATCCGCTTGCCAAAGGTGGTGATGAAATAAGTGAACTTGGCTGCATCTTGTTCTTTCTTCACGATGTCGTTCCAATTGGCTTCACCGTTCCATATCGGCAGGGCTTCCTCGTTTAGCCATACGGCAGAACCGCTTATGTATGTTTTGTTATTATAGGTAACAAGCTGGACGGCAAGATAATGGCTGGGCACGTCTTTGGGAACGGGTGTCGGGAAAATTACATTCTGGAACACACGACCGTCCCTATGGCGCAAGGTAAGCACATTTTCATTGTTTCGTTCTATGACCGTATAAGTGTCCAACTGTTCGGCATGGATGGCATCAAGTGTTTCTGCCGCTTCCATCAGCAAAGCCTTTTCCTCCGCTTCCACAAAAGAAGTTTCATAACGGAACTGTTTGGCAATGGTAACCGCCAAGGAATCACCGCGCTTGTCACGCCAGTTGAAGGCAAGGTCTGCCCACAGCATTTGCCGGGCGGTCTGCCAGTCTCCCGTAAGCCTGCGGAACATCATTTCCCTGAAACGCAAGTCTGGGAAGATGCGCCACATCACTTGGTCTTCCTGTGGAAACCATGTCAGCATTTCGCCCAAACGGGAGAAATCGCCTGACAGTACACATGCCGTCATCCACCCACGAAGGGCACTGCAAGGAGCTTTTGTCACGACCGCAGATACGAACCTGTCCACTTGGGAGGTGGCTTCCGCGCTCATGTCCAAACTCTCGCACCAGCTGGACACCACATTGCCCACGCTGCGGTACCTGTACTCGTAAACGCCGTCAAGCCCGATAGAAACGGTGTTCTCCGTATAGAGCAGCAAGAAAAGAATAAGCTGCTCGTCGAATGCCGCCGCTTCTTGTTCTACCAAACGGTGCAGCCTGACGTAGATTTCATAAAAGAAAGCCACATCGCCGTCAACGTTCATGGACGGATGGTGAAGGTGTTTCCATTCGGAGGAGAATTGGACAAATGTAAACATTTTATTTTAGGTAACAAGTTGACCAGTTGACGAGTTAACGAGGTTTTAGATGCCATTAGTGAAACTATTCAGAACCTTGTTGCCTTGTCAACTGATACCTTGTCAACTTCAATTGTGCAACCACACCGTCCGCAGATACCTGCGCCATACGGCAAGATGGTTGGTGGTATTGATTTCCTTGCAGATGCGGACACAGGTTTTTATCAATTGGTCCTTTGCCGCCTCTTTTTCTTGCGCTGACGACCGGATGGCAAATACGTTCAGCAACTCTTCGCCGACCTTAAAATTCGATACTGCTTTTACGGCTGAATCAGGTTCCGTCAATACCTTATATAAAGTAGGCGCGTAATTACGGAAAGACTCGATGAGCTTTTCCGTTTCTGTAAGGGTAATCTCGTTACGGACTTTCTGCACCTTACCGGAAACCAACTTCTCGTTGGCTTTTCCTGCCGTGAGGAAATATCCGCAGAGAAAATCGTCCCAGATGGCGAAGAAAATGAGGTTTCCCATCTCTTCCCTCATGCCGATATGGGCATAATACGTAGTGTTGGTTTTTCCGTCCTCCTGTCGGCTGGGGTAATAAACCTCTTCGGTGATGTCCACCTTGCGGATGATTTCCGTAAAATCCTTATGTTGCAACTCTACCTCATTCTTGTCTTCTTCCATCTCTATTCCGGATGTGGGCGTAAGGAACGGGCGGAAGGTAATCCGCGGCCAGTTTTCCTTCACATATCCGGGCGTGTCATGCTCGTAGCGGGCAAGGTTTATCAGGAGTTCGGCTTCTTTGGTGGTCAGTTTGGCAAGACGGTCAGCCAAAGCCTTTTCTTCTTGTTTCTGAAGATACTTGCAAAGAGCCTCCAACGACAGGTCGGCGGCAAGATGCTCCATCAGCTCATACAGCATGGGCTGTGTGCGTTCTCTGTAGCCACAGCCTTGCAGAATGCCGACAAGCAAGTCAACAGCCCGCCCTTTCTCCGTACCGATGGACAATCGGTCACCCTCAGCATTGTGAAGGCGGACGACATGGAGGTCAGAAGCATTTGGGTAGGTTACGGTCAGCCAACTGCCCGGCATTATGCCCTGAACACGGAACACCAGTCCTTTTTTCTTGTGGAAGCGGCAGATGTATCCTTCACACCCGGCAAGTGGGCCATCAACCACACGGACTATCTCGTTCGGCTCGTCCGTTTTCGCATTGAATGCATAATCCGTATAAGAACGCTCCAACACTATCACCTTGTCGGCATAGTTCTCGTTGTAGTCACGGAAAGCACGAATTTGGGATTCGGGTATGATGCAAGCGACAGCTTTCTCGTCTGGAGTGCGCTTTCGGTTGTACCAAATATAAGCACCGGAATCGTTGTCACGGAGAAACTCAGCCAACGCGCCTTGGGTGGCAAGCACAAACACATAGCCGTCGAAAAAGGGCTGCCGCTGCTCGTTGTCACCACGGCGCACATAGACCTTGGTATGCGTAGGACAATAGACTTCCAATATATTCCGTATCTTGCCCTTTTCGCGCTCGATGAGTGCACACAGTTCCGTTTCATGTCCGGGTTTGGTGCAAACAAGAAACCAATGGTAATCGACTGTGTTGAGTTTGTCGGACAACATGATGGATTTACGATTTGCAAAGTACTATTTACGGTGGTTTATCCCATTTACAACACACCAAATCGTAAATTGTAAATAGACGAATTGTAAATGAACAAGGCGTTCCTTACGCTACCCCCATGACAATCGCATGACGGCTAACTGATACCTCTCCGAATTTGAATCACCACGCTTTTCAAACATTTTTAAGACGTTTTTCTGGCGTTGTTTACAGTATTCTTTAGGTTTAGCGGCAGCATTCCGGAGTAAAAACTCAGCAACAATGGCCTGCCGTTGTTATGTGACGAGAAGAACAAAGCGCAATGCGCTTTAACATTTTTGTTCCCATATCACAAATCTTTAGTTTTCAATCAATTAAGTATCTTATAGTTCGCCGCTTTACCATAGTTTTATATTATGAAACGGCAGGTTTTTATAATACACTGATATTCAGCGGATATCAAGCCTTGGTTTTCTTAATTAGTCGAACAAATGCAGCTTTTGGAAAATTTTAATCACTAATCTTGAAAAAAATTAGGCCGTAAATTCCTTAGTATTAAATCTTTTTATTACATTTGCAACGTGTTTTGCCGCTTCATAATATACAGTGGCAGGTTTTGTCGAACAGATTCCAGTCGTTTTATTTGCGAAAAATCTTGCCAATCAGTTGACGGTTGGCTTTCACAACACCCTCCGTGTCAATGGACGAAAGGTAGATTTGCGTGGTTTTTAAACTTTCATGCCCCAAACCCTTACTAACGATGGACAGGCTGACTCCCATGTCCCGCATCGTGCTTGCCCAGCAATGCCTTCCTACATACGTTGTGAGCGGAACCTGCAGCCCCACCATGTCGCCGATTCTCTTCAGCAGACGGTTCACCTTATGTTCCATCCGCTCATATTGCCGGCGTTCCGTGCCGTCCTGCTTGGTGATGATGGGCAGCAGATAAGGACTACCGACAGTCAGGTGGGCGTAGGTGTCCACAATCTCCTGCATAACCGGTTCCCATCCGATGGAAATGCTCTGCCCTGTCTTCTTGCGGCTGTATTGCAGCAGCCCGTTCTTGATGTCATTCTTCTTCAGATACGCCATGTCTACGAACGAAATGCCTTGCAGGTAGATGCAGAGCATGAATAGGTCACGGGCAAAGGAAAGGTCGGAACCGTCCGGCAAGTTGAGCCTTCTGATGGTCCGTATGGTATCTAACGGGAGGGCGCGTTTCACGGTAGAGGCAAAGCCCGTGAATACATGGCGGAAGATGTCCTTGTCGGTTGCCAGCCCCTTTTCCACCGCCTTGCGGTAAAGGGTGCGCAAGGTGCGCAGGTAGCACGATGATGAATTTCGCTTCACGCCCTGTTCTTTCAGCCATGCCTCATATTGGTTCATCAGTTCCGCGTCCAATGCGTCTATGGCGATGTCCTCGCCGTTACGGAAACGAGAGAAGCTCGCCAAGGCATCACGATAGGTCTTGGCTGTACCCAGCCTGCCGATGCGGAGCTTTTTCGCCACCATGCCGTGGATAAAGCCGAACCACGTTGGGCAAGGCGGGAGCAGCCGGAATGCCGATACGATGTCGTCCGCCGTATATTCCACCATTGCCTGCTCCTTTTCCGTAATCAATGAAGTGATTTGTTTGCAGTCCCACCGTACCTTGGAGGCAATCAGTTGCAGTTCCGCCTGCCGTTCCGGTGTGCCAATGATGCGTATGAACGAAGTCCGCCCGTCCCATTCTTCGGGCATGATACGGTAATCGGTATAAACAGCTCTCGTGCTTCTGCGGTGAGTCACTTGGAAATACATAGTGCCCGGCTTGCCTTCAGCGGTAGAAGGGCGGAATTTTAGTTTGAATGTTGCCATGATGTCTGATTTTTAATTTGTAGTCCAAATGAAAATATACAGAAGCGGTCGTTATTTAGCATTTTGTCCTGAATAGTTTGTCTGTGTAATGCCGGGCATTATTCGGTTGCCTATTTCCTTCTTTCCAGTTTCAAGGCTCGAACAGCAAGGCTAACTCGACCCTCCTGCGCCGCTCAATGCCGGGAATGACCTTTCCTTTCCATTTTCGAAAAGACACGTATTCTTTGAAAATATCCCGGTCTCCACGTTCTAATTTGCATCTGTATGAAATATGTGGAAACGCGAGATTTTGAAAAGGTGGATGAGGTGAAACGCGACGTATTGGCTCTTTACCGCAATGACATCCGCAAATATGCTGACAATCAAGCAACGAAAGTCGCCGCCATTTTTGAAGAGATTCCGGGGCAATTGCAGAAGCATGAAAAGAAGTTTGTCTTGTCCGCATTGCATAGTGAAGCCCGTATGCGTGTTTCTTGGTTAGTTTAACTGATAATGCAGAGATAACAAAACCATCTGAAAGTTCCAAGAAACGGCTAACAAAAAAGTAACATAAAAAACAAAACACCTACGGCGTAATGAAAGCCAACCGGAAAATGATTGACAAGATTTGGGGAAAATAAAAGCCTGTTCCGAATTTATCATGTGAACCATCAAGCCAAGAAAAACTTTTGTAGAAATTCAAAACAGTTTCTAAATTTTTTTCTTATCTTTGCAACGAAATCACCGCTTCATACATACGAACCATAGCGAAGCGGCAAGATTGGATCAAGTTAACAAACTGAATATTAAAACCTTGTGATATGGAAGCAATATACTTGAAGCACATGATGCTTTATTCTTCTTGTCACATAAAAACGGTAGGCCATTGCTGCTGAGTTTCGTCCAGAATCCTACCGCTACACCTGGAAAAAGGTACTTCAGAACTTTCATGCAATTGTCATGAAGGGAACATGGGAAATACATTTAAATGAAGCATACAAATGATCGACAAACTCAATCATTTGGATTACTGCTGGTACGTTGTGCGCACCCGGCCTCGCCAGGAAAAAAAGTTTGTAAAACTTTTAGAACAATATAAGGCGAAGTCTAAAAACATTCTCGAAGTCTATGCACCTACCCATACCACAGTCACAGTCCGTGGTGACAATGGCGACAAGCAGGCACCCTTGTTTGTGGGAATTGTATTTGTACTTGCTACCCAAAAATCGTTGATAGACTTTATGGAAGAACACGCTATGGAGGGCGTTGTGCAGTACGAGCGTAAAACAGAGAAAGGAGAAAAGACACGCATGCGTGTTATCCCTGAAGAACAAATGCGCGCTTTCCGGGATTTCAACGAAAACTACGCAGAACAGATGATTATCCTTGAACGACCATATACCGACTATGCATTCAACCCCAAGACAGGTAACCCCAACGAAATTGTGCGCGTCATAGACGGTCCGCTAAAAGGACGGGAAGGATATATCGCCCGCTTCCGCAGAGATAAACGGCTGGTGTTCCAAATGCGGGGACTAAAGAAAGACAGTTACCTCACCGTTTCCCTTCCCAACATCTGGAACTTCCACGTAGTCCGCCTGCACAATGCCGAAGGCGACCGTTTGTCCATCGGTACCGAAAAAGGACGTGCCATCGACCTGCTCATCGGTATCCTGCAAGCCTGCGGCTATGGCGAACAGACACTCCCCTTACTCTACGAAATCATAGACAGCCTGATTGTCAGACCCTCATTGGTTTCCCTTTGCCAAGACCTTCATAAAAAAGGCAACACAGCCTTAAGCATGCGACTGGCACAAATAAACGGCAATGAGGCAGAACTCATCCTGAATCTCGTGCGCTACGAGCATGACAATCCCGGCTATGTAAGGCAAAACTGGCAGAAGCTCGTTCTCCGTCCGTACCTCACTCCGACAGCAGGTATAACATTGGAAGACAGCCAAGACGAGACAAAGCTTCAGCATACACACTTTACGGAAATCATCCGTAAAATAGAAATAACAGAAGAAGCTTACTACCCCAGCAAGAAAAAAAACGAAAGCATTACCACGACTTATTATGTGCACATCGGCATCCTGAAGGATAAGGAAAAAGACGAATATACATTCTTCGCCAACTGGGACGAATTCCTCGGCGAATACTTCCTGACGGCAGAAAAAGCCAACGAAAAGCTGGTTAGCGGAACCATCCGAACTGCTCACGGGAACAATACGGACAACGGAAAGCAAGAAAAGCTCATCGAGTCTTTCCGCAACTACGCCCCTTCCCTCTATAAGGTATTGACGGATACGTCTTCGGCAGTAAAAGCCATACAAAGGCTTGCAGTCGGTACAGACACCTTGAATGTGATGGCAATAACGACCACCGACCCCGAGAAAGGTAAAAACGAATTGATAAAGACATGCACCGATATCTGCCAGGAGATAAACACCACCACACACCTTGCTATATGGCGCAGGTACTTGCGGACGGTATGGCTGCATCAATAAACCGTCGGAGAAATCAAGAAAAAATAGAGAATAATCTGAAAGCCTGTTTTAAGAGACTGTGTCTTGAATTTATCGCGTGCTGATTCGGAACCTCATAACTGCGTTGCTTGTAAGATTATTAATCTTCACGCCGAAAGATTATTAATCTTCAAGCTGTAAGATTAATAATCTTACAAACGATGCAGCTATATTGCGGAGAGAACAAAGCTTGCTTGACATGCCGGATATGTAAGCCAGCATAATTGAAGAAGCGGATTTGCAACCCAAGGTAACACCGGCTGTGTGTATTCCATAAAATGCACATTCACACACGGTTCAAAGTATAACTATTTATTTTATTCATGGAAAACACTTCTGCAAACAACAAGCGCATAGCCAAGAACACGCTGCTGCTGTACGTCCGCATGCTCTTCATGATGGCAGTCAGCCTCTACACTTCACGTGTGGTACTGAACGCTTTGGGAGTGGAAGATTTCGGTATTTACAATGTGGTCGGTGGAGTGGTGGCAATGTTTTCCATGCTGTCCGGTTCATTGTCGGCTGCCATTACCCGATTTATAACCTACGAATTGGGAACAGGCAACAAGGAAAATCTGAAAAAGATATTCTCCTCATCCGTTACCATCCAGATAGGTTTGGCTGTGCTGATTATCCTGCTTGCCGAAGCGATAGGTGTATGGTTCCTGAATGTGAAGATGAATATTCCTGATGGAAGAATGGTTGCAGCCAATTGGGTATTTCAGTTTTCTATCCTAACGTTTGCTATCAATTTAATCAGTGTACCTTATAATGCAAGTATCATTGCCCATGAACGGATGTCCGCCTTTGCTTACATCAGCATCTTGGAGGCAATAGGGAAGCTGGTGATTGCTTTCCTGATTGTAATTTCACCTATGGACAAGCTGATATTCTATGCCATCCTGATGTGTGCGGTAGCTTTGATTGTTCGTTTTACATACGGAGCTTATTGCAAACGTCATTTTGAGGAATGCACGTATCATTTCATATTCGACAAGGATTTACTGAAACGTATGTTCGGTTTTGCCGGATGGAATTTTATCGGTGCGTCTTCGAGCATATTAAAAGAACAGGGAGTGAATATCGTTTTAAATATATTTGGTGGTCCTTCGTTGAATGCTGCCAGAGGAATCGCTGCTCAGGTGAATTCAGCCATCAGTGGTTTTGTGAGTAATTTCATGATTGCTTTGAATCCCCAGATTACCAAGCTGTATGCATCTGGAGAATATGGGTATATGATTTCATTGATATATCGTGGAGCACGTTTTTCTTTTTATATGCTATTGTTTTTGTCATTACCGATCATATTGAATACTCATTATGTACTGATGTTATGGCTGAATATTGTTCCGGAACATGTGGTATGGTTCGTGCGGTTAGTGCTCATCTCCGCAATGTGCGAATCAATCTCTAATCCATTGATTACAGCGATGCTGGCAACAGGTAATATACGCAATTATCAAATCATAGTCGGCGGGTTGCAAATGATGAATTTACCTGTTTCTTATGTTCTGTTACGGATGGGATTCTTTCCGGAAGTTGTATTGGTAGTGGCTATTGTTATTTCATTATGCTGTCTGTTTGCCCGGCTTATACTTTTGCGTGGAATGATAAATCTGTCAGCTAGATCCTATTTGTTGCATGTTTTAGGGAATGTGCTTGTTGTATCTGTGCTTTCACTGGTCTTTCCGTGGGTCGTTAGCGGATATCTTAAAGATGATTTTACAGGTTTCTTATTATCGTGTCTGGTCTCTATGGTTAATACAGGCTTCGTGATATATTATATTGGATGCACTCGTAGTGAACGTTTGTTTATAAAGGGAAAAATCGTCGGCATAAAATGCCGCATATTGGGAAATGATAAAACTGGAGAATAAGGAAGATTGTTGCGGTTGTACAGCTTGTGCAAGTGTCTGTTCGCATTCGGCCATTTCAATGCAGCCTGATTGTTTAGGCTTTTTATATCCGGTTGTCAATGAAGAAAACTGTGTGCAGTGTGGATTATGCGAGAAGGTCTGTGCTTTCAATAAAGATTATTCCAAGGGACTGAACTTACAGAAACCGGATGTCTATGCTGTTCGGCATAAAGAGATGAAAGAAATAGAAGGCAGTCGTAGTGGGGCTATGTTTGTTGCCATTTCCGATTCTGTATTAGATAAGGGGGGAGTGGTCTATGGTGTAGGATACACAGGCCATTTCCGTGTTTCACATAAACGTGCGTCTACAAGAAAGGAACGGGATGAATTCAGAGGAAGCAAGTATGTGCAAAGTGACCTGAATGGAATATTTGTACAAGTAAAAGATGATCTGAAACAAGGGCTTCATGTTTTGTTTTCAGGTACTCCTTGTCAGACTTCGGGTTTATATTCTTACTTATCACTGTTTCGGATAAGTATGGATAAGTTATGTATAGTAGATATTATCTGTCACGGTGTTCCCGCACCTAACATCTGGCGTGACTATTTAGCTTACATTGAGCAGAAGCAAAAGATGGAAGCGGTTGCAGTTAACTTTAGAGACAAGTCAACGTCAGGCTGGGCAAGTCATCAAGAGACTTTTATTTTTAAGGAAGGAGTAGTAAGTACTGGCACTTATGCTCGTATTTTTTGCCAGTCTATTATGTTCCGGCATTCATGTGGAATATGTCATTTTGCTAATTTACAACGTCCTTCGGATATTACTATAGGTGATTTTTGGGGATGGGAGAGAGTGGATCCTCACTTTAATGCGGATAATAAGGGAGTTTCTTTGGTTTTGGTCAATACCCGGAAAGGGCGTCTATTTTTTGATGAGACAAAAACGTGGATCGACTATATTGAAACAGATACCCAACACTGTATACAGCTTAATTTGCAGTCTCCTACTACTATTCATCCACAGAGGGATGCTTTCGAGCGTGACTATGCCAATCATGGTTTCGTTTATATCGGGAGAAAGTATGGAGATATGGGCTGGAAATATAAGGCGAATTTATATCTCCTTGCTTTTAGAAAATGGACTAAATCTATGATAGATAAATGAGAATAGGGATATTAACCTTTCATCGGGCTGATAATCTGGGAGCAGTATGGCAAGCTTATGCTTTACAGAAATATTTAATGATATCAGGACACGATGTTGATATTATAGATTATAGGTGTACATCCATAGAGACGGTCTATATGCCCTTTTTATTACAGCGATATCTTAAAAAAGATGTGTGGGCTGGAATGCGTCAATTGATCTTTGACTTGTTGGTTGCCAAAGATGTGAAGTTTAAACATAAGAAGTTTGAAGCTTTCAGAAAGCAATATTTGAAATTATCAAAATCAGTTTATAATACGGGTGAAATAGAGGCGCTATCTTATGATATGATAATCACAGGAAGCGATCAGGTCTGGAATAAGTATCTGACGGGAAATGATTTGATGTATTTTATCCCAATAAGAAGCGTCAGAAAGATTTCTTATGCTGTCAGTATGGAATATAAATCATTGGATGATATCTCTGATCATCCGGAGTTCTATCTGTCAACTTTAAGTTCGTATGCTGCGATATCTGTTCGGGAAAAAGCTATAGCTGACAGACTGGGAACTATAGGTATTAAAAAAGTGAAGATGACCTGTGATCCTACCTTATTGTTGACCAAGAAGGATTATTTGCAATTGATAAAAAGAGGGACTCGTTTGTCTTATGGAAAATACATTCTGGTATATCACCTGGCATATTCTGACGAATTGAATAAGTTGGCCGGATATATCTCACAGCAAACAGGTTTTGAAGTTATCAATGTGCATACTCAGCTTAGAACGAGAAGAAAAAAGATGGAAATACAGGATTTTGGTCCTATTGACTTGCTTTCTCTGATTAATAATGCAGAGTACGTGCTAACAACCTCTTTTCATGCTGTTGCTTTCTCATTAATACTGGAAAAACAATTCTATGCAATAAAAACGGCATTTAGCAATCGGATTGAGAATATACTGCGATGTATGAATATTGAAAACAGACTTTTGGAGGATACTTTCCCTGACATGACTCAAAGAATAGTCTATACTCAGGTTGAGAGCTGTAGAAGTCGGTTTATCAATGAATCTATAGATTTCATTAAAAGTAACGTGATATGATTAAGTGCGGTTTTTATAGAAAAAACTAAGATTTTCTTTTAATCGGCTGATTGATAAAGCGTAAAGAGCGATAAG
>OIWN01002458.1_pt1 | contig 12407 bp, 9 predicted proteins | sample 1587591 | NCBI WGS metagenome assembly OIWN01 (sample SAMEA3888901, study PRJEB22519) | human gut metagenome | biome: human gut; feature: human-associated habitat; material: faeces | place: Denmark | collected 2010 | reverse complement strand
TGTTGAAGATGTTGCCCTGCTCATAGGGGGAGATGTGCATACTCAGGGCGAACAGCTCACCGTCCTTGGCCACGCAGTAGGAATCCTTCAGATTCACCCGCCCGCCCCGGATGGACTTGACCTCCGTCCCGGCCAGCTCGATGCCCGCCTCATAGCGCTCCTCCACGAAGTAGTCGTGGTACGCCTTGCGGTTCTGTGCAGCGATCTTAATGCCACGCTTTTCCATGGGAAGCGCTCCTTTCATGAAGTGTGGCATATAGTATACCACGTTCCATCGCTGATTACAAGCCCGAAATATGCGCCACACTGCTGATAGAGAAGCCCTCTTGGCACACAGCCTCTGCCGTGGTATACTGCAGAAAGAACGCAAGGAGGATATCACTATGAACCTGACCGAACAGCTGCTCGCCCGCCGGGAGATCTACCATGGCCGCATCATCGACGTGCAGGTGGATACCGTGTCCCTGCCCAATGGCAATACCTCCACACGGGAGGTGGTACGCCACCCCGGCGGCGTGGGGATCTTGGCGCTGGATGACGAGGGCTGCGCCGTGCTGGTGGAGCAGTACCGCTATGTGTTTGGCCGGACGCTGCTGGAGATCCCCGCCGGAAAGCGGGAGCCCGGCGAGGACCCGCTGACTACGGCCCGGCGGGAACTGCGGGAGGAGACCGGCGCCGAGGCCACTCACTGGCAACCGCTGGGGGTCGTTCTGCCTTCTCCCGGCTGCTACGGCGAGGTGCTGCACCTGTATCTGGCCCGTGACCTGACCTTTGGGGCAACGCACCCCGACGCCGACGAATTTTTGCAGGTGCGGCGTCTCCCCTTCGATACGCTGCTGGCACGGTGCCTCTCCGGCGAGATCGAGGACGGCAAGACCGTGGCCGCCGTGCTGAAGGCGAAGCTGCTGGGACTGTAAGCGCCACCGGAAAAGAACAGAGCAAAGACCCGGTATCGACAGGATACCGGGTCTTTGCCCCTTGCCCTTTCGGGCAGAGAGAGGGGTAAAAAAGGAGTAAAAGGAAAAAGAAGATAGCAAAGGAAGAGCCTCAGTCGGCAAACAGCGGTGTGGAGAGATAACGGTCGCCGGTATCCGGCAGCAGCACCACGATGGTCTTGCCCTCGCTGCCGGGCCGCTTGGCGATCTCAATGGCGGCCCACAGCGCAGCGCCGGAGGAGATGCCCACCAGCACGCCCTCGCTGCGGCCCATTTCCTTGCCCAGCGCAAAGGCGTCATCGTTCTCCACAGGGATGATCTCGTCATAGACCCTGGTGTCCAGCACCTGCGGCACGAAGCCTGCGCCGATGCCCTGGATCTTGTGGGCGCCGGCCACGCCGGTGGAGAGAACGGCGGAACTCTTGGGCTCCACGGCCACCACCTTCACCTCCGGGTTCCGGGACTTCAAATACTGCCCCACACCGGTGATGGTGCCGCCGGTACCGACACCGGCCACGAAGTAGTCCACCTTGCCGTCGGTATCCTCATAGATCTCCGGGCCGGTGGTCTCGAAGTGCGCCTTGGGATTGGCGGCATTGACAAACTGACCGGGGACAAAGCCGCCGGGGATCTCACGGGCCAGCTCCTCCGCCTTGGCAATGGCGCCGCTCATGCCCTTGGAGCCCTCCGTCAGCACCAGCTCGGCGCCGTAGGCCTTCATCAGCTGGCGGCGCTCCACGCTCATGGTCTCCGGCATGACAATGATGACCCGATAGCCACGGGCGGCGGCCACGGAGGCCAGACCGATGCCGGTATTACCGGAAGTAGGCTCGATGATAACGCTGCCGGGCTTCAGCAGGCCCTTCACCTCTGCGTCATCAATCATGGCACGGGCGATACGATCCTTCACGGAGCCGGCGGGGTTGAGATACTCCAGCTTGCCCAGCAGCCGGGCCTTCAGACCGTACTTCTTCTCCAGATGGGTCAGCTCCAGCAGGGGAGTGTGGCCGATGAGCTGATCGGCAGAGGTATAAATGCGGGACATAACAGCGCTTCCTTTCCATGCGGCAAGGGCCGATGATTGGTTTTGATAGTACTACTAATTAGGTAGGTTGGTAGTACTATACCATCGGCGGAAGAAAATGTCAAGGGACTCCGGAAAAAATATTTGCTTCCGGCGCTGTTGTTTCCAAAATATGCAAGATTTCTCCCACCGCAGCGTGTATAATCATAGAAAAACGAACAGCAAAAGGAGCGAATACCATGGATATTCAGGAACTACGCCGGGAGGCGCAGACCATGCAGCCTCAGCTGACGGCGGATCGTCGCCGCCTGCACCGGAACCCGGAGGCCGGGGCGGTTCTGCCGGAGACGGTGGCCTATGTCAAGGAACGGCTGACGGAGATGGGATACCATCCGCAGGAGCTGGGCGGCGGCCTGACCGCCACCGTCACCGGAACTGACACCGGACGCTGCATCCTGCTGCGGGCGGACATGGATGCCCTCCGGGGACAGGAGCAGTCGGGCCTGCCCTTCCGGTCGGAAAACGGCTGTATGCACGCCTGCGGCCACGATATGCACACTGCCATGCTGCTGGGTGCGGCCCGGCTGCTGATGCAGCACCGGCAGGAGCTCTCCGGCACGGTGAAGCTGGTGTTCCAGCCGGACGAGGAGGGCTTCACCGGCGCCAAGGCCATGCTGGCGGCAGGAGTCCTGCAAGATCCGGCCCCCAGCGAGGCGCTGGCCCTCCACGTCCACTCCGGCACCCCTTCCGGAACGGTGCTGTGCGGCAGCGGGACCTCCATGGCGGGCTGTACCCTGTTCCGCATCACGGTGCGGGGAAAGGGCTGCCACGGGGCCATGCCGGAGACGGGCGTGGACCCCATCGGTATCGCCGCCCAGATCTGGCTGGCCCTGCAGGAGATCACCGGCCGGGAGCTTCCCGCCAAGACCCCGGCAGTGGTGACGGTGGGTCGGTTTCAGGCGGGACAGGCTCCCAACATCATCCCCGATGAGGCGGTGCTGGAGGGGACGGTCCGTACCTTTGACCGGGCGGTGACGGCCCGGATCATGGAGCGCATCCGCCAACTGTCGGAGGGCATCGCCTCTGCCTTCCGGGGCAGCGCGCAGATGGAGGAGCTGGCCTCGGCCCCGCCGCTGCAAAACGATCCGGCCCTGACGGAGGATATGGCGGCGCTGGCGGAGACGCTGCTGGGCCGGGAGAAGGTCTGCCGGCTGAAGGAGGGCGGTATGGGTTCCGAGGATTTTGCCTCCTACACCTATGAATTGCCCTGCGCCTATCTGCTGCTGGGGGCCGGGTCACCCCAGGAGGATCCCCGCTACGGTCAGCCCATGCACAATCCGAAGGTGGTGTTCAACGAGGACGTCCTGCCCCTGGGCGCAGCGCTGCTGACTGCCGGGGCCATGCACCGTCTGGAGCGGTGAAGCATAAGTCGGAGATCAGCTGCCGTGCGGAGACCATTATAATTATGTGTGTATGATAGATATGGCGGCCGTCATAATGGGCAGCTGTAAGAGGCGGTTTTTAGTGCGACAGCCTTGGATCGCTTGCCCACAAGACCCCCGGACAGAAGGAGTGAAAATTCCTCCCGTCCGGGGGTCTTGTGCTGACTTTCAATATTTTATGTGCATTGTTTTGTCTCCGGCGGGTGACTTTCTTTCTGTAGCGAAAGAAAGATTCGCCGTCGTGTCAGCCGGTTTCCAGCCGTTTGTACGGCGTGAAAACCGGGACACTTCCTCGAAACCACCCTGCTGCATCTGCCACCGGCGGCGCTTCGGCGGTTTCCTGAAGAACGCCAGCAGAAACCGATGATTTCTGCACTTCCTTCTTGTTTGCAAGAGCTGTGGTCTAAGTCCTGCCGAAACAGGGAATTGACTCAGCAACAGACCCGCTCCCGCTCTGTCGAAGGGAATGCTGCGTCTATCGCCGAGAGCGGATTCCGAGACCAGTTTGCCAACTGGTCTCGGAATGACAGATTTATCTTATAATAGAACTTTCAGCGGCCCAATTACCTTCTGCCTGCTTGTTGTGTGTCATTGCCACGGGTGCGAAGCACCCGTGGCGATCCGTTCCACACGGTAGAACATCAGGCTTCTTCAACCGACCGAGTAGCGGCAGCGTGAGTAGAAGGAAGTCAATTCCCTTCTTCGGCAAGTTTTAGACAGAAATACTTGTACGCAACAGAGGAAGCCTTGAAACCTTAGGTTTCAAGTGGCGTTCTTTGGTAACTTTCTGCCGCTATTGGCAGAAAGTCACCCGCCGGAGGCAAAAAAGAGTAACCGGGAAAAGCTACCCGCCGGAGGCACATTCCATCGAAAGCACCCCCGGCGGCAATCAAAACATCTCCCTTACGCAAGCAGGATCCGGTCATTATCCAGCGCATGGCCTGCGCCGCTGCGGAAGCGCTCCAGCAGGTCATTGACCGTGAGCCCCTCCCGCTCTGTCCCGGAGACATCCAGCACAATGGAGCCCTCCGCCATCATCAGGGTGCGGCTGCCCAGAGACAGGGCCTGCGCCATGTTGTGGGTCACCATCAGACAGGTGATGCGGTGCTCCGCCACGATGCGCCGGGTCAGCTCCAGCACCTTGTCCGCCGTGGCGGGGTCCAGTGCCGCCGTGTGCTCGTCCAGCAGCAGCAGCTTCGGCGGTACCATGGTGGCCATCAGCAGCGTCAGCGCCTGCCGCTGACCGCCGGACAGCAGTCCCACCGGCTGGCGCATCCGCTCCTCCAGCCCCATGTCCAGCTGGGCCAGCTGGCTGCGGAACAGCTCCCGGTCCCTGGGCGTGATGCGGCGGAAGGGGCTTCCGTGGGAGGCTCGCAGATAGGCCAGCGCCAGATTCTCCTCGATGGTCATGTGGGGAGCGGTCCCCCGCATGGGGTCCTGAAACAGCCGCCCAATGACCCGGCTGCGCTGGTGCTCCGGCTGGAAGGTCAGATCCGTACCGTCCAGCAGGATACGCCCCTCGTCGGTGTAAAAGCTCCCGGCAATGGCCCCAAACAGGGTGGACTTCCCGGCGCCGTTGGAGCCTACGATGGTGGCGAACTCCCCCTCCTCCAGATGCAGGGAGAGCTGCCGCAGAGCCTGCCGGGCATTGGGCGTGCCGGGGTGGAAGGTCTTGGAAATGGCAGTGATGTCCAGCATATCAGGCGGCCTCCTTTCGGCTGTGCTTCTGCTTCTGGAAAGCGGCCCAGCGCCGCAGACCGGGGGCGGCAATGGCCAGCGCCACAATGACGGCGGTGAGCAACTTCAGGCACTCCACCGGCACCACCTTGGTGTAAAACACCACGGCATAGATAAAGCGGTAGACCACGGAGCCCACCAGCGCCGCCAGAATTCCCTTATACACCGTGCGGCGGCCCAAGACGGTCTCGCCGATGATGAGACACGCAAGCCCGATGACCACGATGCCGGTGCCGGAGTTGATGTCCACGGTTTTCTGATACTGTCCCACCATGGCGCCGGACAGAGCCGTCAGCGCATTGGATAGGCACAGCCCTACGGTGACGGTAAAGGTGGGGTCCAGCGACGAGGCCCGGACCATATCGGGATTGTCGCCGGTGGCTCGGATGGAAAGTCCCAGCCGGGTCCCCAGAAACAGCGCCAGCAGCCCGGCGCACAGGAGCGTCACTGCTGCGGCCAGCACCAGCTCATACCAGTCACCGCCCAACCCGGTGGAGCGCAGCAGGGTAAAAACGGTGTCGCTGCCCAGCAGGCTCTCGTTGGAGCGCCAGCCCATGGCCATGAGGTTGATGGTGTAAAGCCCCGTATTGGTGACGATGCCCGCCAGAATGGAAGGCACCGACAGCCGGGTCTGGAGGAAAGCGGTGATGAACCCGGCGCACGCCCCCGACAGCATGGCCGCCGGAACGGCCAGCAGGGGATGCCCGGCGGCGGTAAGGGTCACGGACACGGCGGCCCCCAGCACGAAGCAGCCGTCGGTGGTGAGATCGGCAATGTCCAGCACCCGGAAGCTCAGGAACAGCGCCAGCGCCACCGGCGCATAGAGAAAGCCCAGCTCCAGTGCGGTTTGTATGACAAGCAGCATGATTCGGCTCCTTTCGGAAGGTCAGTCGGAAAGCATCAGTCCTTGGTGGTGGTGACCTCCACCAGCTGGGCCATCTGGGCAAACACGGAGTAGTCGGCCTTCAGCACGGCGGCGGTGTCGGTGTTGACGGTGATGATGCCGCCGTCCATCCGGTAGTAGTCCTCCATCCCGTCCATGCCCTGGGTCATGGCCTGATAGGCCAGCGTGGCAGTGCGTGCGCCCAACTCGGTGTAGTTGACGCCGCAGGTGGCAAAGGCACCGTTGCGGACAAAGGAGTCAGCCCCGGTATAGTGGGGGATGCCGGCCTTGGCCAGATCGTCGGCAATGGCCAGCTCGGCGGCCATGATAACATTGTCGGTGGGGGTGAACACGGCGTCCACCTTGGCGGAGATCAGGGCGGCGGCAGCGGCCACCACCTCGTCGTTGGTGTTGGCAGTCTGCTCCACACAGGTAATGCCGTGCTGCTCCAGATACGCCTTGGCCTCGGCAATGGGCTTGGTGGAGTTGGGTTCGGACAGGGAGTACAGCAGCCCCACCTTGGAGACGCCGGGATCCTGCGCCAGCATCATGTCCAGAATGTACTCGGTATTCAGCGCATCGCTGGTGCCGGTAACATAGTCGATGCCGGTGAGCTTGGCGGTATCGGGATCGGAGATGGCGGCATACACTACCGGCGTCCGGCTGTCCTCGGCCGCCACGGCGGACACCTGAGCGGCGGTGGTGGCGATGGGAATGATGGCATCCACCTGATCGGCCACGGCCTGATCCGCCAGCTGCTTCAGCACCGACTGATCCCCCTGCCCGGAGGCGATGGTGTAGCGAATGGAGATGTTCTGCTCCTGAGCGATGGCGTCCAGCTGGGCGGCGATGGCATCGGCGATCTCGTCCAGCGAGGCATGATCCATCTGCTTGATGATGGCCACGGTATAGCCGTCCTTATCCTCATCCTTACCGCCATCGGAGGGCTTGGCGCCGCAGGCGGCCAGGCTCAGCACCATCAGCACGGACAGCACCAGCGCCGTCAGGGATTTCATCAGATTCTTCTTTTTCATACGGGTATCCTCCTAAAAATGATCTCAGGCGGCAGATGATCCCGTGGCCGTGCCGGGGCCTGCGGAAAATAAAAAAACGGCCTTCGTCCCACATGGGACAAAAGCCATTGCTTCTGCGATACCACCCAAATTGACGCCCAGCGGCGTCCGCTCGCTTCTGCTTACCATCATACGCACCCCGGTGGGTAACGGGTGGGGCTCTCGTCGGTCCCTACTTGGCCTGCGCCGTTCGGTCCGCCCTCAAAAGTCCATTCACCGGCCGCTCACCGCCCCGATCCCACCATCCGGGGCTCTCTGAAGGAATTGCCGCACCGACTACTTCTCTTTCTCACAGGTTTGTGCTGTGTACTTGTTGTGGAGTATTATATGCGTCCGGCACACACTTGTCAAGCCCCGGCAGAAAATTTTTCTGGCAACCGCCGACGGGACATGGTATAATGGGGACACTATCTGAAGAAAGGCAGGAATGGATATGAATTTTGCGGAGCTGTCGGCGCAGCGGTACTCCCTGCGTAAGTTCAGTGACCGGCCGGTGGAGGATGCCCTGCTGCAGCAGGTGCTGGAGGCAGGACGCAACGCCCCCACCGCCCATAACAACCAGCCCCAGCGCATCTTCGTGCTGCAAAGCCCGGAGGCCATGGCGAAGGCGGACGCCTGCATGGGCTGCCACTTCCATCCGCCGGTGCTGCTGGCGGTGGCCTATGACCCGGCGGCGGCTTGGGACCGGGAGTGCGACGGGAAGAACCACGGCGAGATCGACGCCACCATCGCCGTGACCCAGATGATGCTGCAGGCGGCGGATCTGGGCCTTGGCACCACCTACGTGGGGATGTTCGACCCGGAGAAGCTGACGGCGGCCTTCCCGGAGATGGCGGGCCTTGTCCCCATCGCCATGCTGCCGCTGGGCTATCCCGCCGAGGGAGCCCATCCCGCCCGGCTGCACACGGAACGCAAGCCCATGGAGCAGCTGGTGAAATACCTGTAAAAAATATCCGCTTCCACTACACCGGAAGCGGATATTTTTTAACTCTGTGCCTGCTCCAGCAGCTGGGCGGCGACGGAGCCGGCCACGTCGGAGCCGCTGCCGCCGTGCTCCACCACCACCACGAAAGCCAGCGGCAGGGTGTTGTCGTCCACGAAGCCCACGAACCACGCGTGAGGAGCACCGTCGCTGACCTCCGCCGTGCCGGACTTGGCGCAGACCGCCAGATCCCCGAACCGGGACTGCCCGTAGGTCTCCTGCACGTTGTGGGCCATCATGTCCCGCAGGGTCTGGCGGGTCTCGGCGGTGAACACGGCGGCCCGCTTTTCCTTGGCGGGAATGGCGGCGGGCAGCCCCAGTACGCCGGTCTCCCGGTACAGGAGCCGGGGCGTGACGGCCCTGTCGTCAGAGGCAATGGAGCCCATCAGCGCCAGCATGGCGCAGGGGTTCACCATGTCCTCATACTGTCCCACGCCGGACCAGCCCAGATCGCCGCCGCTCCCGGCGGTGAACAGCCCGGAGACCGTGGGGATGCCGCTGACGGAGAAGCCCTCCAGCAGCCCCGCCTGCCGGGCGTAGTCCTGCAAAACGTCGGCCCCCAGCTCCACCGCCAGCTGGGCATACACCCCGTTGCAGGATCGGGCAAATGCGTCGGAGAGATCCATCTCCCCGTGGGCGTAGGGGCAGGTGATGACCTGATCCCCGATGGTAACGCTGCCGTCGCAGGTGAAGGTGCGCTCCTCCACACCGGGCAGCTGCTCCAGCGCCGCAGCGGTGGTGACCACCTTGAACACGGAGCCGGGGGTGTACAGACCGGACAGGAGCCGGTTCAGATACACACCCTCATAGTCGCTGTCGTCGTCGCTGATCTCCGGCGGGTCGGCGGGGTCGAAGGAGGGGTTGGAGACCATGCAGAGGATATCGCCGGTCTGATAGTTGTACACGGCGGCCACGCCCTTGCGGCCGTCCAGCGCCTCCCACGCCGTTCGGCTGAGGTCGGCATCTATGGTGAGATACACCTTGTGACCGCCGGAGAGGGTGCCGGTGAGGGGGTCAAAGCCGATGAGCCGGGACTGGAACGCCTCCAGCGCCGAGGTGGAGATGTTCCCCAGCTGATCTCCCACGGCGTGGAGGGTGGCCTGCCGCAGGGCGCTGTCCTCGTGATAGACGCCGGAGGGGCCGTCATAGAGGACGGTGCCGTTGCGGTCCAGCACCTGACCGGTGCGGACCACGCCGTCGGTGTAGGCATGACCGTTGGCGGAGAAGGAGGCCCACGCCTCCCCCCGGAAGGTGTAGCGCAGGCAGAACAGCGCCAGCCCCAGCCCCAGCAGCACGATCAGCAGCAGGAGCAGGACGGAGCGGAATTTCACTTGCTTCATCGGGCATCCTCCTTTCCGAAGATGTCGTCCGTGGCGACTCCCAGTTCATCCAGAAAACCGGTGGCCTGCGGCGGCTTGACGGCGGGAGCCGGAGCCTTGGGGGCGGTCTTGACGGATACGGGCGGCGGCGCTGCCGCCTGCAAATAGGCCAGCAGCCCCCAACAGGACAGCATACTGGAGCCGCCCATGGAGACGAAGGGGAAGGTGACGCCGGTCAGGGGCAGCAGGTCCACGGAACCCAGCACGTTGAGGGTGGTCTGGAACACCAGCATGGCGGCGGTGGCGCAGGCGGCGATGGCGTAAAAGCTGGAGCGGGAGCGCCCGGCGGCCCGCAGGGCGTAAATGCCCAGCAGGATCACGGCGGCTGCAGCACACAGGGCCAGCAGCAGGCCGAACTCCTCGGATACCACGCCAAACACCAGATCCGTGTTGGCGGCGCCTACGTATTTCAGCCACGCCTCCTCCGGCCCTGCGCCGAAGAGACCGCCGGAGGCCACGGCGGACATGGTGCGGGTCTGCTGATAGCCCTCCTCCTGGGCATACTCCCAGGCGTGCCGCCACACGGCAAACCGGGCCAGCACATAGGGCTTGAAGCGCAGGACGATGCCCCCGGCAAAGCCTGCGGCGGCGGTGATCATCACGATGGAGGGCAGGTCGCCGGTGCGGAGAAAGGCGATGCACAGAAACGCCACGAAGAAGATCAGCGCCGTGCCGAAGTCGCTCATCAGGGCGAGGCACCCCACGCAGTAGGCGGAGAAGAGAATGGTGAAGATCAGGTTCCGCTTGGCAAACAGGCGGTCTAACGTGGCGGCCCCCGCCAGAATGAATACGATTTTCACCAACTCCGAAGGCTGGAAGGTAATCGGGCCTATGGCGATCCAGTTCTTGGCGCCGAAGATACGCTGCCCGAACAGCACGTTGAAAGCCAGCAGCGCTGATGCGGCGGCTACCAGCGGCCACCGGAGCTTCAACGCCAGCGGCAGACTCTGCAAGACTCGGTCCATCAGCAGATACAGCCCCATGCCCAGCACCACGGCGGCCAGCTGTTTATATAAGGAGTGAGAGTCGTAGGCGGCGGTGACGGCGAAGCCCACGGTGGTCAGCAGCAGCGCCAGGACCTCCAGCCCACGGAAGCCGGTGCGGCGCAGGGAACAAAAGACCCACGACAGCAGCACCAGCCCACCGAAGCCGATGCACACCGGCAGCGAGGCTCCGGCCGTCAGACCGGGAAGGAATTGCAGGAACATCAGCACCTGAAACAGGGTCAGCAGCCACAGCGTCCCGGGGGAGGCGGCGGTGCGGACCGGCCGACGGGCCTGCTTCTGGTCGGGGAAGAAGTAGATATCCACCCCGCCCATGGAGAGGGCGTCGCCGGGATTCAGGGCGGTGGGGCGCTCCACCACCGTGCCGTTGAGCAGCGTGCCGCCGGTGCGGATGGGGTAGATGCGCCAGATGCCCTCGCTGTCCCGGCACAGGGCGGCGTGGCTGCGGGAGACGGATGGAAAATTGATGCGAATATCCGCCTGCCTGGCCCGGCCGATCATGTTCTCCCAGTGGTACAGCGGATAGCGTGCGCCGTTGGAGAGGCTGAGAAAGCCCCAGCTCTCCTGTTTCCCTCCGGAGAGTAAGGTACGCCCGCAGCGGATCAAAAGTAGAACCGCCACGGCGGACAGAGCGATGCGCCCGACCCAGAGAAGCCACGGCAGCACGCCGGTGAAAAAATCGTTCATAGGAAACCTCACATTATTGTAATGGGGGATGTAAAACAGGAGAGGGAGCGAATGGAGATCGAGGAAGAAATGCAAACAAAGCAGCGAGTAAGCTACAAGGATATCATAGAGATATCATGATAGGGCATCGTGGATCCGCAGGAGGAGGAATCGGTCAAAACGAAATGGATATCGTGTCCACCTATGGCGCACACTCCGGCTGAAAACGCTCGTGAGAGAAACTTCTGCGGAGTGGAGGGAATCGGACAGAAACAGAACGCTTTTGGACTGTCCACCCCATGCCGAACCCTGTCCAACATTCGTCCAATATAGGAATAGTGTATCATAAATGTCAAGGGAAGGAAAAGTGTACGATGGCAGGGGAGATATAAGCCCGGATTTTGACAGGGATTACAAAGCGTTGAAAAAAGTTGAAAATAAGGAAAAAAGTCGTTGACAAGGGGAGGGGAGTGTGGTAAAGTAAACAAGCTGTTCGCCGGGAGGTGAGCGGCGGGGGACCGAAGCGAAAAAGTTTGAAAAGAGTCGAAAAAAGTTCTTGACAAACGCCCTCGTGAGTGGTATCCTAAACAAGCTGTTCGCAAGGGCGGCAGCCATAAAGGCTTTCGATAAAAAGTTAAAAACCTTGAAAAAAGTTCTTGACAATGTAAAGCACTTGTGGTAGAATGACGAATGTTCCGCAGAAGCGGGCGTGTATCTTGTAAATTAAACAATGAACGAACAAAAGCACCAGACGGGAGCACATGGAAATGTGCGACGAAACTTGGTGGAGCAGGGTTAAGTCAATTACCTGCGAAGCTAAGTATAAAAAGTTTTTGAAGCTATGACAAATAGCTCTGTAACGAGATTAGCTCAGCGGAGACGCTGTGTTGATACGATTTATAGAGAGTTTGATCCTGGCTCAGGACGAACGCTGGCGGCGTGCTTAACACATGCAAGTCGAACGAAAAGACGGAAAGAGCTTGCTCTTTTCAGAATTGAGTGGCAAACGGGTGAGTAACACGTAAACAACCTGCCTTCAGGATGGGGACAACAGACGGAAACGACTGCTAATACCGAATAAGTTCCAAGAGCCGCATGGCCCATGGAAGAAAAGGTGGCCTCTACCTGTAAGCTATCGCCTGAAGAGGGGTTTGCGTCTGATTAGCTGGTTGGAGGGGTAACGGCCCACCAAGGCGACGATCAGTAGCCGGTCTGAGAGGATGAACGGCCACACTGGAACTGAGACACGGTCCAGACTCCTACGGGAGGCAGCAGTGGGGAA